>Ga0070706_100002318_pt1 | contig 19246 bp, 22 predicted proteins | sample KBSK5501metaG_FD_65476 | JGI IMG/M metagenome (GOLD analysis project Ga0070706, IMG submission 65476) | Corn, switchgrass and miscanthus rhizosphere microbial communities from Kellogg Biological Station, Michigan, USA - KBS K5-50-1 metaG | ecosystem: Host-associated > Plants > Roots >... | reverse complement strand
AAATCTGAAGGTGCAGTTTGCTCTCCAGTCTGTGTGCTCATGGAAAGATGGGCAACTTAATCGCGCGTGGCGAGTGTTCAAACTTTCGCACCAATCACAAGGTCCTCAACGCGCTTCGTCGAGCAAGATCTTATCCAGAGCGGCGGATATTCGCGGGGCGGCTGTAAGGCGGACCCGCCATTCGCGCGGAATCGCGTCGACTCCGAGGTATGCGCCCAGCCAGGAACCAAGCATAGCCCCTCTTCCGGCATTGTCGCCGCCTGCTCGCAAAGTCGCTAGAATAGCGGTCTCAAAATCGTTGCTGTGCTTTAGGAATGCAATAAGAGCGGAGGGGAAGCTTTGGGGCAATGGGCACGCTTGGCCGAATTCTAAGGTGGCTTCCGTCACTTCTTCTCCGGTTTCTGCGAGCGCTTTCTGTGTTTGTTGGCGGAGCTCAGCGCTGAGATCCGGCGCCAGCGGGCCGACTCTCACCATCGCGTCTTCTAAGGCGTTGTGTAGGTCGCGTCCAAGAAAAAGCTCCACCAGGAGCAGCCCGTGAAACTTCATGTAGCCAATTGCACGCGGGTTGTTCTGGCAGACGCGGGTAAGAGACTCGATTGTCGCCGGCAAGTTGGGGTCACGCCGATAACGGACGGCCAGTCCGGCGAGCCTGGATGCGGTAGCGGGCCCGGCATCATCGGCTCCTTGCTGAAAGTCATAATCCCCGGGTGAATTTGATTCCCTGAAGCGTTTGTAATTTTTGAGCGTCCCCAGGGTCGCCCAGTCCAAGTAATCATGATAATGAGAGGACCCAAATGTCTTGACAAAGCGGTCACCAAAAGCCCGAGGATCGAAGCCGCCATGTTCGGCAATTGATTCCAGCAGCACCAAGGCGCCATCTCCGTAATGGGTTTGATCTCCCGGCTTCTTCGATCCATGGTAATCCCCAGCTGCTGGCGCCTCGAATCCAAATATGCCACCAGGGAATCTAGCGGAGAGCTCAGACAGATCGTAGATCCAGTGCGTGCCTAGAGCGGCCGCGCCTCCGACAAATTGACCCCACACCGCTCCCGGCGTCGGTCTTCGGTAGTTACCTCCTTGGCTGAATCTTTCGCAATCATATTTAGCAAGTGACGTAAAAACACTCCACGTTACCAAATGGTTTTTATCGGATTGCCGCCCGTTTTCCTCTTTCGGCTGTGGAAACGTGCCTGAGCGATCCGCAGATTAGACAAATTCCGCCTATTTCAGATGCTAGGACTTTAATTCGCGTTTCTTCGTGTCCTTTCGCGGTTGAAAATTGGCTTCGCTTGAGTTTGCACGCTGCCGCGATAAATTGCCGATTCCCGTTTGGCGCGTTCGTCTAGTCGGTTAGGACACGGCCCTCTCAAGGCCGGGACACGGGTTCGAGTCCCGTACGCGCTGCCATTACCTCGAGCCGGTCTTCGACCGAGTCCTGGTTTGGTTAAGGAAGCACGTCGTACGCGGAACTAAACCGCTCCATGGGCTCCGTAAGGGAAACGCCCCGGAGATCAACGAAAAGTTCGACCTTACGACAGCGAAAGAATTGCTAAGGCACAGCTCGGGGAATCACAGCAGCTCACTATGTCGAGAACCGGAAGCGCGGAACGGCCGGACTCGGTGCTCTATTAGCCAAGGATCGGAAGATTGTTCCGATTGAGAAATCGGCCTAAGGCGGCGTTTCTCGGGTCAAGCTCTTAGAAAAGAGCGAGCCGCTGAAGCTGAGGCTGCTGAGGCTCTTAGTGTAAATCTATAAGATTCTAAAGGGCGCGTCTGCCCCTCAGCGGATACGATTTACGGACTTAGCGCGGGTAAGCTGGCCCCAGGAAAAGAGCAGCACGGCGCCGAGAAATGGGACCAATACCCAGGCTGTGTTTGCCTCGGGGACGACCGGAACCTGATGACCCTTTTGCTTGCCGTTGTTTTGACCGTCGTTGCCTTTACCGTTGTCCGTGCCAGCAAATGCCAGTGGGAAGAATCAGGGTAGCAGCCACCAAAGCGCAGAGTTTGCAAATGCGCAGTTTCATAACCTTACTAAGATCGGAGTGATTATCCGAAAGCTGAGAAAGCGACTGGAAACGAATTTCATGGCGGTCATGGTGAATATGGTATTCCGGTTAGGTCAGAAAGCTCTGACCCGCTGGCGCACCCACGCCGGAGCCTCAAACCGTCGGATCTAACGCACGCCGCGAATCCAGAGGGTCATCCAGAGCGACCCGAAGATCAGTAACAAAAGCAGAGCTACGCGGAGCTCGCCGGTGGCAGCAACCCAATCGGACGATCGTCGCTGCGAGCCGGACCAGGGACGAATGCGAGGTATGAGACGCGGGACAGCCGCACAATAACGAGCGTACTCTGCTGGGAATCTTCGCCGCAAGAAAGCTTCCTCAGCTGGGATAATTGAAATGTAGAGCACGGCGAAAGTCAGTCCGTAAAGCAGCAGCATCATTGGATCGCTCAAAAACCCAACGAACCCCAGGCCCAAAATCATGCTTCCCAGGTAGATCGGGTTGCGCACATAAGCATAAGGTCCGCCCGTCGCCAGTTGACTCGCTTCGATGGCCGCGGTTCGGGTATGCCCGCCCGCGCTTGCTGCGCCCCAGGCTCGAAGCGCAAGCCCTGCCAGAACCAGTGCGACGGAGAAACATTTCACAGCTAGATCGAAATGTCCGTAGAAATTCCGCGGGTGAACCAGCAAGCAGCCAATTGCTACAGCCAGCAAACCAACAAGAGTTCGGCATGAAAAAATCCGGTGCCGAAAACCTGTTCTAGCGATGGATGCATTTAGGTCGCGTTCCCTAGCCGCTGGCGGGTTATCAATCGTATTCATCATTGTTACATATAAGTTTAACTAATAATAGGCAAAATCAAACCGACTTTCGATTCGCCGACTTTTCGGGTTGAATCGTCTACTGAAATAGTAGAGATGTTCCGGATTCCGCCTATGTACGACGTTGCCTCTCAGACTGTGTCGTGCAGCAACCAGCCAGCCGGCCGGGCGTCTGCGATGCCCTGCCAGCGGGCTGCATGCTCGAGATCGGTTGCTCGACCCTTAAGGCGGTGATTGCTATTTCATCGCTCCTCGTCTTCCTCGTGACACTTGCTTACGGTGAGAGCCAACCAATTTCTACCGTCCAAGGCATTGATACGTTCATCTTATCGGGGTACCCGCACTGAGAGGAAACGTATCGGGTGGCAGAACTTCTTTTTCCGCTGTTACCGGTCGATCATGCGACAGCTCCGGCGGCCGCTTCTTATGTCGGGCCGTTTGGAGATCTTAAGGCAGTGCTGTAGGGGGGGCAGAGGTCCGCTCGATGCGCTCGATGACAAGGGTTGACTAGCAGCCAGTAATATAATTACCATATTGAACATTATTTTTCTAAATTGCGGCGGAAGGTGTCCGATTAATTTACCCCGAAAGGATTGGGGCAGCGCCGCAAACTAATGAGCCAGATTTATCGAATTGAAGTGGCTGTCCGGGAGACGGCTGTTGCCGCCAAACGATTGCCGCGATTTGTCGTGATGGTCGAAATCTCCGACCACTTTATCTCCGCGCTGGGAAACGCCGGATTGCTAGAACTACAGCTGAAAGCCTTCGGAATCGCGATGAACGCGACCTGGTGCCAGCGAGTCAAGTATCGGACCTCCAGGCTCGGTTCCTGCACAAGTTCGGTGGTTTTAAATGCGAATCCCGCCGATTACGGTGCCGCCAATTTCAAAGCAGGTGACGGCTGCCGTGCCTGGATCTTAGAGTCTCCCTTCGCGAATTCCCTTTTCAGGCCGGTTCCCGCACGAGCGTAGCTTTGGTGTAGGGCGACAGGCCTTGCCGCCAACATCTATCCGGTGGCATTCTCTTGTACCGCGCCTCCGATCCAGACTGGACCCTCCTGGCTATTGGCGGCAGAGTCTGCGCGGCCAATAGGAGGATCGAGTTCGATTTCATGATCTTTGCTCGGCTGACATTCAGCTTCGCGCAATTTCGCGGGGAGTTTGGAATAACGATTGCGTAAGCCCTATGACTGCGACTTTCTACTTCGATACGCCGACATCCTCCTTCGCCAAGGCTACGGAAGACAAGCTGCCGAAAGATACGCCGACACAATGCCCTTTTGCGCTTGCAGCGCTACCACCTCCTGTTCGCCGGTTCAAGTCTCCGGTGAATCCCGCTAACCGCCTGTCGATATAGAAAGGTCGGGACACAGAGAATAAGCAGAATGCGTAAGGTTAATACGAAAGATATCGACGAGATCCTTTGGGAATCGCCAAAAGGAAAATATTGTGGAGGTGGCAAACACATTTCCATTGCGCTGGGGCGCGATTCCCTTTCGACGGACATCAGAAAACGTCACCCGTTTGACGTCGAGATTTGCCGCATTCCTCCAGGTAAAGCCAATTGCCCTTATCACTCTCATAGTGCTCAATGGGAGTTCTATCATGTGCTTTCCGGAACGGGCTCGGCCCGGCATCAGGGCGGAACAACCCGCATCGAAGCGGGCGACGCGTTTCTTTTCGAGCCAGGTGAGCCGCATCAAATCATTAACGATAGCGCTGAGGATCTTCTCTACCTGGTCGTTGCCGACAATCCGATCGGCGAATCCGCCTATTATCCCGATACTGGGAAATGGCTCGTCCGTTCACCCTCAATCAAATACATACGATCCCAGGGTTTGGATTACTACGAAGGCGAAGAGTGACCTGAAAGCTTCGACACCGCCGTTAACGGAGGAAAGCAAAGAACGAGACGGCGAATAGGAGGATTGAACAGAACTTGTCGCGCCGTAGCGCTGGCGGAGGCGGAAGGCCGCAAAGATCACAGCGCGGCATAGCCGCAACCACAATGGTTGTGTATCGGCGTATCGGTGTGTTCGGGCGTTCACACGACCATATTGGTTTCACGCAGAGGACGCGGAGGAACGCTGAGGAGACCAAAAATCTAAATCCGAAACTCTGCGTTACTCAGCGACCTCTGCGTGAAAAATCCTCGCGAAAATGTGCGAAATTGCACGTCAGTAGTACAAAGAGGGAACTGCCGTTAAGCTTAAATATTGGACTTCTACCTGCTGGCCGCTCTGCCCCTGGTCCCAATAGCTCTTTGCACTGCTATCCTGGTAAATCGATGTATTTCGCGAGGATTTTCATGCGGCGATTTTAGTGAGTTGTTCGACGTCAGCGTGTCGTGCGGCCAGCAGAGCGGTCAAGATTCTGCGACCTTGGGAGGTGAGTTGATAGCGATGAGTGCCACTGAGCTTACGCAAGATGCCGTGAGCGCGCAGTAATGCTAGCCGGCGAGTGATAGCGGCGGCTTGGCGACGGGCTTGGAGCTTGCAACTGGATTTGATTGGATAGAGCAAGGCACGTAGATCGCGATTGCGCAGTCCATTTAAGACGAACTCTCCGCGGCTGAGGGCCTCTAGCAGCGCGCCATCTTGGCTGGTCCAAGGGTTCAGTGGGCGGTAACGTTTGCCTTTAGCGACAACGGCTTGGCAGACTCTGAGTGCTTCCTGATACAGAGGGGTGGTGCTTGTGACACTGGCCAAAGCGTCCAGATAACGGTGGTTGGCTGCCTGGCAGATCTGCGCTCGACGCCACAGATCGGCAACGCCCAAACGCAACCGATGCCAGGCTAGTTTTTGTTCCGGATCAGTCTCTGTGGCGCGATAGACTTTGAACTGCTCGGGATGGTTCATGGTCATCTCTACGCGCAGGATCTGTCCTTCTTTGTCGTACATTTTGAGTGAGTTACCGTTCACACTATGGCGAATGCGTATTCCTTCTGGCCGATGCTTCAAGGTGCTGGTCATCTGACCCCGACAGCGTATCGGTCGACTACGGCCCAAAAAGCGCAACACATCCGGGCTAGCGAAGCTGCCAATGGCGTGATGCAAAAATTGGGGATAGGGCTTGGCGAGCTCTCGGGCTTGGGCAAAGAGCACATCGGTGGCGTACTCCGTTTCCGACGCGCTCCAGTAATAGCCTTGTCCTAGCGGGCGACAGATTTGGGCATGCAAGGGATGAGCCTTCCTAAGCAATTGAGTCAACACCTTGGGCCAGTCGGTGTGTAACTGCTCATCCAGTAATGCTTGAGCCACTACAGGATCCTCTAGCTTGATGAGCAATTATCCATCTGCTTGTAGCGGATGCCTGCCCGGTCCATCTGCCGCGCTAACCACTGCCTGCCGTTTAAACAGATCTCTACAGTAAAAGGAAACCAACTCTGGACTCGCACATGCATGAGCCCAAACTGAGCGTGCATAAAGTAATGGTAGAAATGGGTGCATTTGCGGGGCTCAATGAGCAGATGAATCTCTTTGCTGGCTCGATCGCCACGCACCGAATAGGAGTAACAGGGTTCGACTGCGCTAAAGAGCGCGATCAAGCCCTCCTTGATCCGGTCTCGCTGCGCGATTGCACGAGCATAATCTTCTTTTGAGATTCCTGGGTTAGATAGGTACTCAAGCGGTCGGCCGGCTTTGGCTGCGGCTTGATAAGCCGCCGCTTTGACTTTGGCTGTCATGCTTTCAGCGAAGCGCTTAAACTCTTTGATTAGCACTCCGCAACTGTTGAGGTAACGTTCCATCGCTAAAGGCTGGAACAATAACCGTAGCGTTCCCCGAAATCGGACCCGATCGAAGCCTGAAATTATCCCTGTTATCTTCGGTCCAAACTTGCTAAGGAAGCTCTCTGGAACACCGTGTGGCGTGGTCAATGGCTGAGTTCTCACACCTCGCTTTTTACCAGTGCCCACGGCGTTCTACCATATGTGGTTGCGGCTACGCCGCGCTGTGATCTTTGCGGCCTTCTGTTCAATCTCTTCGATATTTCCGGGCCCCGGCTGATAGCTGCTCAAGAGCAAAAAACGGTCGCTGCATGAGAATTCTGGAAAAAATCCATAATTACTGCTAAATCTTGCGGCCTTCCGAAGTAGACGAGAGAGATGGACAGGACGGGATTTCAATGGATATCACGCGCTTGATCGTACCAGCTCTTGGAATCGTCCTTTTCTCAGGCTTTGCTTCAATTGCCGGAGCAGATGGCCCTAGAAAAACTGTAGAACTGAAACAGCTTCTTGCGGCAACGGCGACAAAAATCCCTCTCCCGAAAGAGACGCAGGATTCCGCTGAGATACTGGGTTAGTCCGCCTATACCAGGTGCGCAGTGAAGTTCAGCTCGCCGGTTCAAATGTGAGGGTGCGAGCGTCAAAAACCACAGGGAAAGACCGTTAGTGCCGTTGCCAGCCGTGGCGATGTCACGTTGCGTATCTCGTTTTTCGCGGTCACCGATACTGGTTTCTGCAAATTCAGATTTTCCTTTGGTTGATATCAACTTGAGCGCAGGTGGCCGAGGGTGTGTTTTCGGGATTCGTGGCTCAACCTTCGCTGCCGGCGACTTGCCCGCCGGCGGGTCTACCGACCCGTCCGCCGGCTTGTCCACCGTAGCCTCCTCCTTCGCTAACTTGTCCACCGTAGCTTTAGCGAAGGTGGAAAGCTACGGAGGACAAGTTGGCGAAGGTGGAAGCCTTAGCGAAGGACGATTCCACGGCGACATCCGGCGCGGTGAGCTTCACCAGCGCCGGCTTGACTGAATGCCGGCCGGCCGCGAGTTGCACGGGGTCAAGGGGCGTTGGCCTGGAAGATTGTAGAGTTAAAAACCAGAGGGTAAAACCGATGGTTCCGTCGCCAGTCTGACCAAGCCAGCGTTCGTTGCTTTCACTGTTACCGATGCTTCCTGCAGAACCCCTCGATTTCCCGTCAGCGAGAACGAGGCTACGCGCAGTTGGCCGAGGGCGTGGTTTCAGAAAACGCAGTTCAACCTTCGGCAATTCGTTCTGTTTCGATGCCAGCGATGTCGACGTTGTTCCAGACCTGTCCCCAGCTTCAGTTCCTGCGAGCCCCTCCGGCGAAGCTTTACCAGGGCTGCAGGCCTCCGTGATGGCAGGCGACAATTTTCTCGGAGCTATTTTGGGTGTCTCGCGTGGAGCGAGCGGCGCAAAACCGAACCAGGAAGGCAGCGCGGCACCTCCGACGTGGCGAGCGCTCGCTAAGATAAGTGGGTGCGCGGTTTGTGAGTTCTTTATGTCGCCTCGGCGGACCAAGTCCTGGATTTGTGATTTGCGGGCTTGTTTGCCGGCTTCCGCGCGCGGTTGCCTCGGTCCCAGCGATGTCGGCGTTGACCTGTCCCCGCTTGTTGTCGGCGCCGACAGCGCTGTCGGCGTTCCTCCCCAGCGAACGGCATCCTTGGCGGGAGCGATCTTGCAACGAACGGACGGTAGTTTCAGCTCAATAGATTTTTCTTCATCAGCGATTTGAGCTGGAGCGAGGAGTGCTAGATCGAAGCAAAAGGCTAGAGCGAGCGTACAAAGTCGAAGCGTGTGCGATGGAAAGCTCGACCTCACGTTGATTGGTATCGACCAAAGAGGGCGCTTCCTGAGTAGAATTCTGATAAATTGTATAAATTCTGTGAGCCGCTCGGGCGGCGATTATGGATAAGTCTGAGCGCCGGTTTGTTGTCCGCTGAAAGAAAAACCACAAACACTTCCAGCAAGGTCCCCTGAATTTTTTGCAGAACTTGACTTACGCAACACTGGTCAGAGATCGCAAAAGGATCCGAAGGGCTGGATTCGTTCGCGGAACTTCTTACAGACTAAAGGCGAGTGTTCGATCTCGAAATCTCGAGCACTTTACCTTGGGGGTCGACTACGACGACGGTCGCGATCCATAAGCGCGCGCTTTAGGATCTTGTTACAACGCACGCCGTTCAGGTTTTTGCCAACCGAGCTTTAGTTTCTCAGCCTGCTTTTTACCGTGATATGCAGGACTTCTTTAACCCGATCGAGTGGCGTTGCGCCTTGAACTCGCCAAGTCATCGATGTCCATTAGGCCGCCCGATTCAAACGAAAGGAACTGCGTGAACTGGTATTGCCCCAGCCTGATCCATCGGGATTCAATCCCAGCTGAATGTTCGCATTCCCCGTGATAGGTAGCTGGCTCGGAATCTCGTAAATGGACAAAACATAGTTAGCTACCATTCCAGGATAGCGAGTGACAGTCGTACCGGCAGTTTGCGCCTCTATCGTCTGCAACGCAGTCTGATATAACACCGGTACTCGCCACCAGACTCGGCGCGCAACCATATTGTCGCCAGGCTGCATGAAACCGAAGCGGATATTCGGATAGGGAACGATACCCCCATCGGCCACTCGGCGAAGATCGAAGTTGATGTCCCCGTAGAACTCGTTTGCGACCCAAGCAAAAACTGCTGAGGATTCGTAACAGCTGTCGTCGCAGAAATATTCGGATTCGATACCCAAACCAGTTCCGGAGGCTCGACAGTAGAGTTATAAGGAGCGCCAGAGCTCGAACCGACCAGATTCGCCACGCCCGTCGTCCCTCCTAGAGGTGTTCCGTTGCTATCATAACCTTGGACAATCGCAAGTGCTGATGAACCGTCATCGGGATCTCCCATGTTCGCAGGAATAACCCCTTGCCCCAGATTGAGGGTGGCCACTTCATTCGGATCGACGTACGAGGTCGCCGCGACCTGGTTCAGCGCGTTAGTAATAATCGATCTCCAGTTGAGGCCGGTGCCGGTAGCAATATTGGCCGGGAAGATTCCGGTGGCCGTTTGCTGTAGAACCGATCGCATCAACGTGTCTTCGCGTGTGGCGATATCGACCTTTGCCGAAGCAACACGCTCGGTATCCTGTGCCATCGACGCAGAGAGCAGAAATGCCGCGACCGTAACGATGATCGCAAATCCGATCACCGAAATTGTTAGGACCAGGGCTTCACCCCGTTCATTTCTTCTCCGCAGCAAAGATGTATTGGTCGCCATAAGAACCGTTAAGGGTTGCCAAAAGAACTCCGCTAGACGCATCAAAAGTAGCGTTCGTTAACTGGCCGCCGGCCAGCTCCCACGAGGGTGCATTCGGGAAAACTCCATTGCCGTTATCCAGGAAAAAATAAATACCTCGACGGCCCCCTATCGTTTCAAAAGAAAGGATTGCCTGACGGAAAGTGCCGCCCGGTTGCGCCATCCAGAGCCGGACAGCTTGCCCGGTCAAAACTGCCGGCGTCCCCGCTGTTGCGTTGCTGCGATTCGCAAAAATCCGATAATCCTCAGCGTTGCCGATCGTTCTGGTCAGTAGCAGCCCGATAAAAGGCGCATCTTTCGCCACGAATTGATACCGGATCGCTTGGTTCATCAACTGTAGGTTCGTGTTGAACAGCCCAACCACAGCCGACGCGATCAGCACCGACACACCGACCACCATGCTGAGCTCGATCAAAGAAAAGCCGCACTCTCTTCGCCTCTTCTTCATTCAGTCCGGTAAACTTTGCTTACTTTGCAGTACTGCCGAAGCCCGTCCTTATAGACCACATAAGATTCCAGCATATAGGACTGCGCTTGGGTGAGTGGGTCGGTGAATTGATGGCTGGTTCTCACCACGGTTGCGTTCACTGGTCCGCTCGGCGTCTTTCCGATGGTAACCGTGGTTGACGATGATTGCGGGTAGACGGGCCAACGGCCGCTTGTCGGGATGTTAGCGAATGTCCAGCGTTGAGCGTACGCAGTCTCCATTCCAGCGCGTGCATCGGTCATGCTCTGCATAATTGCTGAGTTCTGCAGCATCCAGCCGGAGATCATTGTTTGGAAACCAAACACCGCTACTGTTGTCAGCAAAAAAAAGCGCGACGCTCAGTTCAACCAACGACACCCCCGCTTGACATAGACGCCCTCGCCATTGGTCGTGACCTCGCGCGCTTAACCCTGGAGCTGGTCGCACTCCCGTGTGGCCGCGCGGCCGCCCCCTTAGTATTGTCCTACATCCCATAAGCCGTCAGTCGGTGATCCGGTCGGATCATAGGTTGTACCACCGAGAACCGCTACTGGTGGAAACACGGCGCAGTTGATAGTTGGTGTTTGCGAGCCCGCTTTCGGTAAAGTTGGCCACGCGCCATTTGGCATATACGGCAACAGCATAGCCTGAGTTAGCGTATTAACTGGTGTCGCAGGATGATCGGCCAGATACATCAATTGCGCCGCTTTCACCGCGCGAAGTGCTTCTCCGGCGGCTCGTCCGTCGCGATAAGCCATAAATGGTTGCACACTGAGCGACACGATCGAAGCAAGAATGACGATTATGCCGATTGTCACCGACAGTTCGACCAACGTCGTACCGCGGTACGACCGCGACTGGAGCATCGCCCTCATTTTTGACCAGTCTTAACTGTGCCGTCCTGACTAGCTTTCTCCGCCTCGCCATGCCCCAAAAATCGAGCTCAATAAATCTCGCGAGCCGGCGTCGCCCGCCTTCGAACGTGTCTCGGGTGAAACACCAAAGGTCTTAGCCAGTGCAGGCCGAAGCCTCTCAGCCAACAGCGCGGGAAACCAATATTGCATACAATTATAATGAATGTATGCGAAAAGCTGAGCCAGCCCTCGGGACGGAGAACTGCGACGGCCACTCGGATAACGATGAGCTGTATCAGCGCTGAACCGAAGGAGGAAAGAAATTTTCAGCGTGTCCTCGAAGACTATCTTCCACTGCTTCGATCGAACGTGTATCGAATGAAGCAAAAGCTGCCAGACACGATCGAAGCGGAGGAGCTTCACAGTATCGGACTAAGCGGTCTGGTTGCAGCTGCCCAAAGATACCAACCCTCGCGGGAGAAAAGCTTTGCGGGCTACGCCGCCACCCGAATTCGGGGGGCGATCCTGGACGAACTTCGCCGGCAGGATTCGATGAGCCGCTCGAGCCCGGCCAAGGCCAAGCGCCTTGGATCGGCGATCTCCAAGCTGAAACAAGAACAAGGCGCAAATTATAGCCGGGATTCTCTTTGTGTTGAGATGAATATATCAGAAGAGGAACTAGCCGATCTGATGGAAGAGGTCAGGCCGATGAGGATCGTTTCTTTGGACGAGGTCGATACGCGAACCGACTTCGTAGACCAATCCCTGCACGAGATCATCCCGGACGATGGCTCCATATCGGCTGCTGATGCCTTGGAGCGCAAAGAAATCATCTCGCTGCTGGTTGAGCGCATAGAACAACTCCCGGAGCTGCAGGAGAAGGTCCTGGCGATGTACTATTATGAAAACATGCGGCTCTCGGAGATAGCCGCTCTCTTCGGGGTCACCGAGTCCCCGATCTGCCAAATCCGCGGCGAGGCGGTCGCCGTGCTTCGCAAATACTTAACCAAGCTGTTGGCCTGAAACCCTGAGGAAAACCAGATTCTGGACTGCTTCGACGAAAAAGGGCAGCTTGAAAGTGCAAATCGATCATTGGCTCGCTGAGGGTTGACGTTCGATCAGTACCGGGCCATCGATTGTTAATCCTGCATGCTGCTACCATCGCTTTTGCTTGTCTCTAGCGCAGCCTTTGGCCTCGTGGTCGGCTCCTTCCTTGGCTGTTGCATCTATCGCCTGCCACGGGGTATTTCGCTGCTGAGGCCGCGCCGGTCGTTTTGCCCGGCCTGCCAGAAATCGATTTCCTGGAAACACAATGTCCCTGTCCTAAGCTGGCTGATGCTGCGCGGATGCTGCCCCGATTGTAAAGAACGCATCAGCGCACGCTATCCGATCATTGAGGCATTGACGGCCTCGTTGTTTTTCCTGGTCGCCTGGCAGTTTCGTTTCCCGGTTGCCTTTTCGTTCTGGATTCTATTCTCGCTGCTGATTCTTGCGACGTTTATCGACTTGGAATTTCGGATCATTCCCGATCGGGTTTCGAAGACTGGAATCGTATGCGGGCTCTTGTTCAGCGTTCTTGCGCCAGAACTTCAGCACACCGATTTCCGGCCGCTCGCGGCGATCCTATCCCTTGCCGGTGCCCTGACCGGTGGGGGAATTCTTCTCCTGGTGGGTGAAGCCGGCAAGCTTCTCTTCGGCAGATACAAGATTAATCTGAAAGCTCCGATTCGCTTCAGGTTTGAGCATATCCCCACCGGGATGACGCGCACATTGTTATCGATGACGACTCTTTTCGCTGGAGTGATCACTTTTTCCGTAAAACCGATCGAATGAAGATTCGCGCCGCGGAGGTCACGATCAATGAGCAGTTCTTCCCCGGAATCGATTTAAACTTTTATCACAATCGACTTGTGACAACTCGAGGCACCATACCGTTACAGGAGATTCGAACGGTGACAGGCCAGACCAGATATGCGGAACTCCCGCGGGAGGCGATGGGACTGGGAGACGTGAAGCTGCTGGCCGCGATCGGCGCATTCACAGGTTGGCAAGGGGTTCTGTTCACCGTCCCCATGGCATCATTAATCGGGGCTGGCTTCGATCTCGGGCTGGCACCGCTCGGGCGGCGCGACCGATCCTCGAAAATACCGTTTGGGCCGTACCTTGCGCTTGGCGCATTCCTCTGGATTTTCTGCGGCAATGGGCTCGTCGACTGGTACTGGCATCTCTTGTAGGATGGGCTCCAAAGTTCCAAGGTCAACGTTCCGGGTTGGGTGGTCGACGCTCGAATGTCGAGATATCTTGTATGCACACAGCGCGACCCTAAGTTAAGGCCAACCTGGGACAGAATCAGCAGCGCCCTGAGTGCTCCGACCACGACAAGTGCTCCGAGCGCTGAACCGCATGACGAAGGAAATTATCAGCGCGAGGGAAGCCTATGCCACTTTCAACCTTCGTCCGGGACGCGGGGCTACTCTCACATGTCCAGTGCCGCAGCTCGGAGGCGGCTCCCGCTAAACAGGCACTCCCCCGCGGCGGATTAGTTGCCAATTCGGGAAATTCATAACAAAAGTCGTAGTTTTATCTCCTGCCACGTGATATACAAACTGCTCGGATACAAATCGGCAATATGGTTGGAGAGCGATGAAATCCAACAGCCATGACCAAAATCATGCCTCAATTGGCTGCTTAAAGCCGGTCAGTGGCTCGCAATGGTTCCACCAGGGTCGGGCCCTTTCGATTAAACCATTTCCATATCGAACGCCGACAATCAGGATGACCCGAACGTAAATGAAAATAAAAAATGCCTTATTGACGATCGCCACGGTGTTGACGATCGCGTCGCCCGGGCAAATCAGGGCGGGACCGCCGGAGGGACCGAGCCTTGGCACCATCATTGTGTTTCGCCCATGCTCGATTACAGGTTGGCCCATCGAAAATTTGGGATTCAATTTCAATCACGGTCCGGAACTATTGATCCAGAATGGCACTTATTATCGGTTTACTGTCCTGCCGGGCGATAGCATTATTAGTCACGACGATGCACTGTTCCTCGACCCCGATCCACAAACGGTCCACGTGGGGCCAGGGCAAACCGTTTACTTTGAATACACGATAGTATTGACGGTTATATTTGAGGTTGCGGAGAACCAGGAGAAAGCGGCCAGAACGGTGAGCAGACTTCAACCTTTAAATTGAGATCCTTACATCTCGCTGCTCTGAGGCGCGTCCTCGCTAGCATCGAAAATACTAAATTCCACCGTCGCCTCGGCGAGGCGACCTACCGCCCTCGAAAGGGATCAGCTAGAAAAAGTAGCATGGGCGAGCCTATGCTACTTTTATCTCCTTCCCGAAAACTAGCGGAGGGTACTCCGATGTGTCTCTGCAGCTGCTGCCCGGGACTGCAATCCCAATCGCCTGAGCTCTTACGGTAAATAGCGAGCCGACCAGCCACAAAAAATCTCCAAACCCGGGGCGCGTTTCCCGCCAAGGGCGAGCCAAGCCGACGCCCCCTGCGTGCCGAATTGTCTCTCACCGGGAAACCGGTCGGTTCGGCCTGCCGCGCCTTCGGCGTGAAAACCGCCCCTTCCTAGACATAGAAAACTATTGAAAAAAATAGAAAAACTATTGAAAAAATTATCCAAGACTGCCATAAAAGCGCGCAAAAGGTCGGATTCATAATTCACGGAGAGATGACGAAATCTGGATCCCTCAAGTTCGGACAGCTCATGACAGCTCATGATCCTTCCGACACGGTTCGCCATTGTGAACCAGCCTACGGATGTCGGGCGAGAAACCGCGCTGCAGGTTGGGAAGCTGTGTGCTCGTCATCGCGCAACTATGCCCTTTCTCCAAGAAGCGCCGGAAACGCTCCGGCAACTACAATGATGGAACAAGGATGCCTATTACCAAGTTTATTTTCTTAGCCCTCGGATGCCTGGCCTCGATTTCGGCCTGGCCACTTTACGCACAAGCTCCCGCTGCATCACCGAGCCCCACCCCGGAAACAGGGGTGCAAGCTTCACCGCAATCCGAGGTGCCGATGCCGACACCGCCCGAGGAGGTTGCCCCAACTGCGACGCCCAGGTTCGGCCCGAACACCGAACCGGGGGACCCGACGCGCAATACCAGCAACAGTTTCTGGCTCGATAATTATCCTCTGAACGACCTGTTCCAATACCTGGCGCATCAGGCGGGTCTTCAATATTTCCAGAATTCGTACATCGGTGAGTACAAAGTGAGCGGCGAACTATTCAAAGGACGCGATCCAATGGAAAACATGCGCGAGCTGGCCTTGCAATATAATCTGGTGCTCTATCGGAGAGGCTCCACCTTGTACGCGCTCACCCAGAGCCAGATCGCCACGCTGCCGCAGAGAGAGTTTCGATACGAGCTGAAGTACCTTCACCCTAGGCAGGATGACATCCAGCGCATGCTCGGCCATTTTTTAACACCGGATCACGGCACCGCAACGCTTGAGCCGCAGATCAACACCATCGTGGTGAGCGATAATGAGACCGTGATCCCGAAGATCGAGCAATACCTCAGATCCATTGATGTGCCGAGGCGTCAGATTTCCATCCAGGTGCGTGTCATCAGCATCACTACGACCGGCGACAAAAATATTGGAGTGGATTGGTCGCGGAGCTTCGGCAAACAAGGGCTGGCCATTTCCGGCACCCTGCAAACCAATCTGGATGCCGCGTTCGGCTTCAAGCCGTTTCCGAGCCTGGGCGTGACTCACCCAGCCAATCAGCTTGCCAATTTAGGGAACGAAGGAACGAACGTGATACTCGGGCCGGTGACTGTAACTGCCGTGCTCCACGCCCTGTTGGAAAACACCTGGGCGCACACCGAGAACGCGCCGCTGGTCATCACCGAGGATAACCAGCCGACAACCATCAGGGTGGTGACTCGCCAACCCATTGTCGTTTCAACAGTCATCTCGACTGTAGCCGGTCCGCAAACTTCCACCGATGTCCGGTACTATCTTGATCCGTCCGACACGGCTAGAAACCGCGAGATTGGTACCGCTCTGCTGGTGACGCCAAGCATCCTGCCGGATAAGACCATTCGGCTCCAGATTGATGGCACGGTATCGACGATAATCAGCGAGGTTCCGGCGACGACTGGCGTTGGCGGAACCACGGTGACTAACAATTTTCCTGTCGTCAACGAAGCGCACCTGGTCAACCTGTCGCGGGTTCCCACCGGCTACAGTTTGATCCTGGGTGGATTTGTGACCATTAACAACTCCGTCTCGAACAACAAAGTGCCAGTCCTGGGCAGTATTCCGCTGGTCGGAAATGCTTTTCGCTTTAAATCTACTTCGCGTTCGCGGACGAACCTGGCTTTCATCATTACTCCTGTCGCATTCCAAGCCGAACGGCCAGATCGGGCGGTAGCGGTCAGCGAATACAACCAGGCGACAATGACTGGTCCGGAACGTGACCTCGCCGATCCTGCCCTGGTAGGTCGCGCCAATGCGAACGCGATGGAGCTTCGCAACGCGCCTGGGACTGCCCAGGATCAAGAATCGGAGAAGAACCCGGTCAGGGCGTCTAAACAAACGGCACGCAAAAAGCATAATCCCACGAAGAGCAACACCCCCCAGGTGCAATCCCCTGGGGACCCATAGTTCCACGCGGACCACTCATGAACTTTGATCCTCCCGGGAGCCTGGCGTGTTGGACCGGCCGCGGAAATGCTTTTATTATCTGTCAGAGTCACAAGTCCGGCGGAAGAGCAAACCCAGAACTGCGTTGCCGCCGGCAGCGGCTGATCGCTGGCGCTCATATGCCGAATGACGTACGTCGCGGTGAACCAGTTATTATGTTCCAGCACATCCTAGACAGCTTTGTTGATTCGTCGCTGGTCGAAGGATCCGGCGAGTTGACAGGCTGATACATGACCAGTGCGATCGCCTGGTTGTTTGCATCCGGTGGGATCAACGCGTAGAGCGAATCGCCGATCTGAGCGGTGACCTCAATTGAAGCGAGGTCTTTAAGCATCATGTATACCATATCTGGTTCTGTATACCGGACATGGCTGTTGCTCAGTGATTCGGCAAAGCGGGACAAAACTTTAGAGATTAATTGAATTTTTCTTTGGCTGCCTCATTCTGCGGCCTGTTGGAAGTTCGGGTCAAAGATCGCGCGAATCTTTTCCTTTAGCAGGGTCGGTTTTCCCGCCGAAGGCGCGGCAGGCCGAACCGACGGGTTCCGCGGGTGAGACAGGTTGGTTCCGTGAAGCGCAGGCGTGTTGGAAACGCCCCTACCGACATTCTCGGCAAGGATCGTGTCCTGGCTAGTTACATGGTTTTTACAGAAAATACTAAACTTTTTCGAATCGTCGTCGAATTGAGCTACTGAAATTGAGCTACTGAACGACCCAGTTATGTCTGCGAGCGGTACTACACCATCTTTGAAAGCTGTTACCCTGAAGTTCGGCGGAGGGAACTCCGAGAGCTCGACCGCTGCGCCTTTGGCGCCGACTATGAACGTCAATGTCGATTACGAAGAGCGAGACTCGGAAATGGAGGTCGCAAGCGACAACACTGGATCGCTCTCCCAGGCGACTGGTGCCGGCGCTAAGATTCTGGCGGAGTTGATGGATATAGCTGAAACCGAAGGTTTCTCCGATCTGCAGATCCAAACCGACCGGATGATCTACGCGAACGGGGCCGGCAGCACCAGGCCAATCACGAAATGGGGGAGGCTCAGTTCAGCGGTCGCCTTCGAAATTCTCCAGAGCTTCTATAATAGCCGCCGAGTCTTTCTCGGGATCGGCTCGGAGGAAGCGGAAGCCGATCTGGAGGAACGATTCCTGGCGGAACGCAAACTGGATTTTGCCAGCGAAGGGGGCGGCCAGGGCAGCCCACTGAAGAACGGCCGGTATCGTGTGCAGGCTCACTTTTCCAATCGTGGTATTGGAGTGAGCGTTCGCGTCCTGCGCGACAAGATTGCATCGCTCGAACAACTCGGGATGCCGGCGGAGGTAATCGAATCGCTCCGGCAGCGCGTCGGCAAAACCCAGGGGATCGGGTTGATAGTCGGTCCTACTGGTAGCGGCAAGACGACTACGCTGGCGGCACTGCTCGATTGGGTTCGCCGGAGCCAGAATAAACACATCGTGACGATCGAAGATCCGATCGAGTATGTCTATTCCGACACGGTGGAAGTAGCCGGACCTTCGGCGCCCCCTTTACCAGCTCCGGCGCTGGTGACCCAGCAGGAGGTCGGAGCCCACGTACGCAGCTTTGAGCAGGGCCTGGTCGACGCGCTGCGCAAAAAACCCGACATCATTCTGGTCGGCGAGATCCGCACAGCCGAGACCTTGCGGATCGCGCTGGAAGCCGCGGAGACCGGACACTTTATTCTTTCGACGCTCCACACGCGCGGCGCCGGCAAAACGCTGGGGCGCATGCGCCAGATGTTCAGCCTCGAACAGGCGCGTGGGATCCTGCAGCAGTTCGCCGATGTCGGTTCGTTTATCCTGTCGCAAGGTCTGATGCCGGACGTGACGGGGCGTTACGTAGTCTGCTGCGAATATTTCGCGATCCAGGAGATCGAAGATCGCAACGCGATCCGCAAATACGCCGAGGGGGGCTTCCAGGATGTCGAGGAACGGCTGAACAAGCCCTACAATCGCAAATGGAACGCCGAACTCAAAGCGTTACTGAACGCCAGAAGAATTACACCGGAGGTGTACGAACAATTCTACCAGGTCACCGGCCTGGAGAACAAATAGGTCGCTAAAAACTCTGTTTTAATCGGCCGATCAAAACCAAAGAAACCACAAAGTAAAACTAACACCAATACTTCTAGTCACCAATCACTAACCACTGGTTACTAGCCACTATTAAAATGAACTATATCAAAACCAACAATAAGTGGGCCCGCCAACGCGGTACCACTCTCATCGAGTTATCCGTCGTGATCGCAGTCATCCTGCTGCTCGTCGGAGTGCTGTTTATCGGCGTCACCGCGTGGAGAAACGGCGCGAATAAGGCAGCCTGCCTCGTCAACATGGCCAGTATTCAGAAGGCGGTCCGCGG
>Ga0070706_100002317_pt1 | contig 19253 bp, 16 predicted proteins | sample KBSK5501metaG_FD_65476 | JGI IMG/M metagenome (GOLD analysis project Ga0070706, IMG submission 65476) | Corn, switchgrass and miscanthus rhizosphere microbial communities from Kellogg Biological Station, Michigan, USA - KBS K5-50-1 metaG | ecosystem: Host-associated > Plants > Roots >... | reverse complement strand
ACCACCCACCACGATACTGGTTGCAGACAGTGACGATGACAACCGCGGCCTCGTCAGGGCCGTGCTGGCGTTGAAGGGCTTTGATGTCCTCGAAGCCATAGACGGCGAGGAAGTCTATGTGCTCGCTGTTGAAAAAAGGCCTGCGTTGCTTTTGATAGATCTGAAATTGCCCCTGTTGAGCGGCATCCGTGTCATTCGGAGGCTTCGGGAGTTTGGTATTGAGAATATGCCAATCATCGCCACCTCGTTGGATCGACCAGCCTCACACCGTGATCTTGCGCTCGCAGCAGGTTGTGTAGCTCATATGGAGAAGCCTTACGAACCGGATCAGCTTGATGACCTGTTAGATCAGTTCCTGCCCGGCACGCGCGCCAGCCTGATATCAGTCCTCGTCCATTAGCGACTCTGAAACACCTGTCATCAACCGTAGTCTCGTCCAGGAATACAGTATCCTTTAGCGTTTTTTCTTAGCGGTATAATATCCGCGAGTTTTCCTCCGACATAAACCTCTAATCGACCAAGCCCCTTTACTCTGCTCCCTTGCGCTAAGACATACTTCAGATCAGAACCTCTTCTCAGCACATACTCCTCCACGCTCGAGAGACGAGCCTGATTGAGACTACGAGAGAACTCACCGGCTCCCAATCGGGCTATGAGAATTAGATAGGCTCCTTCTAACTTCCTGCTGTTCACTACCGCGAAATCCAAACGCGTCGCCGCGCCTTCACACTCCATCGGCCACTGGTCCAAAGACTTGGGAGTTTGCCCCTGGCCCTTCTGCTCAATTCGGGAACGCGGATAGTCTTCGTAACGATTTGGACGATGCGAGGATTTCTCAATTTGTTCGACCGCAATCGAAGACTCTCGGCCAGGAACCGTGACTTGAGCTTCAAGCTTGTGGGTCACGAGTGAGGCCGAGATCATCGCGAGGCTGATTCCTAAGCAGCCAAAGATCAAATTCATAATGTAACCCCCGAATGAATTGAGTTCTTACCGCCGTCAGACTAATGACCGTATATCTCTAACATGTTCAGATACCTCACTATTAATGTCCCTGGGGAAGCCAGGAACGTTTGCTACGACAATTTTCGTAGGTTCCATCCGAAAGGCTTCTACAAGATCGCGGGACGCTCTGCTTTTGAAAAGCGTTGCATGGACGTGGATATCTCCCGGCCTCTCGGCTCCCATACCGCCAATTTGACCAAGGTACCTGGATCCAAGGCCGTTCGGCGGTGCCTGCTGTACTGTTTTCAGAACATGATAGAAATTAATTGCTTCCTTTGTAGTTGGATTTGTGGCCACCACCGTGCTTTTACCAATACGTTCTATTTTTGAAAAACTCGCTGAAACATAGAGATTCGTCCTTGTTGAGGCATTCTCATCAGCATACACATGGAAAGTATGGACCGTGCCATTGGCAAGCTGATAGTGCGTGTCTCTACCCGGAACATTCCTGGTTGAACACACTCCTCTAACAATACCTGAACCGTCCGTAAAGAGATCTCTGAGTCGGTTATCGATCGCGACATCTTCTGGCTTGCCGTTGGTGCTGGAAGCGTCCGCGTTTGGCGGGATCGAGCTCATAAAATCACCTCCTAAAGTGTTGGGCCGACGCTAAATCCGAGGTACAGGGTGGATAGTTTAGTAGTCGGCTCCAGTTGTGAGTAGAAGCCTAAAGGGTAGTTGGACATTTCCCACTAACAAATGCCGCCCCTTGGTAGTCGCAGTCAGTCATTGCTCATGTGTCTTACGTTCCGGTCGGCGGCGAGGAGCAGCCGAGCAGGAATTGGTAGCGCATACGGGACCCGAACCCGAAATTGTTTAAGATAGTGCGAGCGAGGATCAAGGACTGATGTTTATGAGCCCGAGGTTGCTCGCTACTCCGCGCACAGTAATTTTTATCCGCAGTTCTCTCGCCAGGCCCATGCTGTCTGGTAACCTGACAACAACCTGCGAAGTCTGATCAACGTTTGGCACCAACGATACTTCCTCAACCTGAAGCAGATGAACTATACCAAGTTCATCCTCACCTTGTGCTGTCACCACCGAAAGATCCTCGCCCGCTAACAATTCAAGCTTCCTGACAAATAGCGTTACCCGAGTCCGCAGATCGGAACCAAAACCGAAAGGCCGCGTCAGTGTGAATGGATCGCGCACCAACATTATGGTCTCGAGCGCAATCGCCTGCTCGCTGTTTTCCTCAGTCCAGAGGATCGGAAAATCATCATTTAGGATTGTCCCAACACCCTGGGCATCCGCGATGGAAGCTTCTGACGGGTTGCTTAGGTTCACGGAAAATGTTTCACGCTTACCAACATCGTGGTCCCGGTTTGCAAGTCGCGAACGAACACATCGGTCGCGTTATTGGTGTCGTTCGCGACTAGGTCGGTCGCCGTGCTCTCAAAGGCTACAAAACGTCCGTCAGCGCTGATGCTCGCTCTTTGACAGCTGCCGAATGGCGAGGGGCCTCCAAATCGGTTAACGCTTGCCAGAGTGGTAACTCCAGTCTGCAAATCACGCACGAAAATATTCTGTTGTCCGTTGGTATTTATTGGTGTTAAGGGAAATGACGTGCTTTGAAACGCCACGTATCTTCCATCGGCACTTAGGACCGGATCTTCGGAAGCGCTGCCGCCGCTCACATCATTGTGTTTGATGCTCACCAGCACTGGCTGTTGCGCCATTACCTGAGAGCCGGCCAGGATTATGAGAAAAGCAAAGCTGGTGAGAATGGGAGGTAGGTTGAGCATTGTTGCCATAAATCCAAGATCTCTCAAAGTGAAAGGGGACAAGGAGTTGGAAATAAGTTGGTAGCGCATACGGGACTCGAACCCGTGATCTCTGCCTTGAGAGGGCAGCGTGTTAACCAACTACACCAATGCGCCGTGGGAACAGCAACTGATTATAGATGGCCAGTGTGAAGCTTGGCAAACGACTGAAATTGAACGTTTTCTCAACTGTCTTTGGAGATGGGAAACGTTGTTGAGACTCGTTGCCCGAATGCTATACTCCCCAATCGCATAACTATTCTGAACATTGCTCACCGGGTGCATGCGCCATTCTGTTTGGACTCAATCCTCGATCAAACGCCGTCAGGCCGAAAGTAATGACTTTTTTTGAGCGGGTAATTCTGCTTACTATGAAAGCAAATTCACGCAAATGCCTCGTGCTGAAATGATATGAAGATCGCCGTGTTCAAAGAGGAACTACCGGGTGAAGCGCGTGTGGCGCTGATGCCTGACTCGGTGAAGAAACTGTCAGGACTTAAAGCCTCGGTGCTTGTTGAGAGCAACGCCGGTCTCGCCGCGGCGCGATCAGATTCGGAATATGTAGAGGCCGGTGCAGAAGTGTCCGCGGACCGAACCGCCATACTCGCGGACACGGACGTTCTGGTTACCGTCAATCGTCCTTCCGATGAAGTCTTTGCGGCCCTCCGAAAAGGCGCAGTGGTGCTCGGTTTCCTGCGTCCGCTCGATGAGCCTGCTCAATTGACTCCGGCACTGGAACGAGGGTTGACCGCGTTTGCGATGGAGTTGGTGCCGCGCATCACGCGCGCGCAGTCGATGGACGCACTCTCGTCAATGGCCACCGTGGCGGGCTACAAAGCGGTCGTCCTCGCCGCCTCAACTATTCCCAGAATGTTTCCCTTGCTGATGACAGCGGCCGGCACAGTTCCGCCGGCGCGTGTGTTGGTGTTGGGCGCCGGCGTGGCGGGCTTGCAAGCGATTGCCACTGCGCGTCGCCTTGGAGCGGTCGTCGAAGCCTACGACGTTCGCGCCGCCGCCGGTGAACAAGTGCGATCACTCGGTGCGACGTTTCTCGAGGTGGATTTGGGCGGACTCAAAACTGAAGACGCGGGTGGTTACGCGGTTGAGTTGTCGGAAGAAGCGCTCAAGCGTGGCAGGGACTTGATTGCGGAACATGCCAGGACGGCGGACGTGATAATTACAACCGCTCAAGTTCCCGGGCGTCGGGCGCCACTGCTGATGGACGATGCCGCAGTAGATGGAATGAAACGCGGCGCGATAGTCATCGACCTCGCGGGAACAACTGGAGGCAACGTCGAGCCAAGCAGGGCTGATGAAATAGTCGAGCGGGCGGGTGTGACAATTATCGCGCCTACGAATCTGCCGGCAAGTGTGCCGGTCCATGCCAGCCAACTTTATTCGCGCAACGTCACCGCGTTTCTTAGTCTACTAATCAAAGACGGCGAATTGAACATCGACATGAGCGACGATGTGGTTGGCCCGTCATGCGTCACACACGAAGGCAAGTGGGTGAACAGCCGAGTGGCGGCCGCGGTGGAGAAAATATCGGTTGGATAACGACGGGGCTCGGATTAGGAGGTTGATGTGTCCCCAGAAAATCTGATTGCCGCGCTTTATGTTTTCGCGCTGGCGGCGTTTCTTGGTTACCAGGTGATTTCGCGTGTGCCGCCACTCTTGCACACACCGCTGATGTCTGCGACGAATGCTATCTCGGGCATCTCGCTCGTGGGTTCAATCGTTACCGCAGGCGCCCACTACAACACCGTCAGCACTATTCTCGGTTTTACTGCCGTGTTTTGTTCTACGACCAACGTTGTCGGTGGCTTCGTGATTACCGATCGCATGCTGCGAATGTTTAAGCGCAAGCCAACCGCGTTAGGGGAAAAGGGGAACAGGGTAAAAGGGTAAGGGGAAAAGCATTCCCCTTTAACCGTTACCCTTTTACCCTTTTTAACCGGATAGTCATTCCTGAAACACCGTGCGCACCTACTTCATCGAACTAAGCTACCTGCTGGCCTCCATCCTTTTCATTCTCGGCCTCAAGGGATTGAGTCATCCGGAGTCTGCCAAACGCGGCATGCATTTGGCGGAGTTTGGCATGTTGATGGCGATCATCGGCACGCTGTTGCACCTCGAGATCGTCACCTTCACCTGGATCATTACCGGCCTCGTCCTGGGATCGCTGCTTGGTTTAGCGATGGGGCTTTGGGTACCCATGACGGCGATGCCGCAGCGGACTGCGCTCTCGCACGCCTTTGGCGCCTTCGCCGCCGCCCTCGTAGGAATTTCCGAATTCTATCGCTACGGTGGACACCTCGAAACCATCACCATGAGCGCCCTGGGCTTTGAAGTAATGCTGGGCGCGCTGACGACTACCGGAAGCTTGTTGGCATTTGCCAAGTTGCAGGGCCTGGTGCGCGGCACGCCTCTCACCTACCGCGGCCAGAATGTTTTCAACATGGCGCTGCTGGCGACAACGATTGGAATTTTTGTTTACCTGATTTTCGTGCCCGGCTCGATGACCTTGTTCTTTGTGATGGTCGGTCTGGCGTTTGTCTTCGGCCTGCTCCTCGTCATGCCGATCGGAGCCGCCGACATGCCGGTAGTCATGTCGTTACTGAATTCCTATGCGGGGCTTGCGTCCGCCGCCACCGGCTTTGTGCTGAAGAATAACGTCCTGATTATTGCGGGCACGCTCGACGGCTTCTCCGGATTCATTCTCTCGATCCTGATGTGCCGGGCGATGAACCGTTCAATGACCAACGTGCTGTTCGGCGCGTTTGGCAGCGCAGCAATATCTGGAAAACCCGGTGAGCAATCAGGCGCGATGCGCGAAGTGAGCTTGGACGACATCGCGGTGCAGATGGCCTACGCAAACAAAGTGGTGTTCGTGCCCGGCTATGGTATGGCCACGGCGCAGGCGCAACATGCAGTGCGCGAGTTGGCAGACGCGCTCGAGAAGCGAGGTGTGACGGTTAAATACGGCATTCATCCGGTGGCCGGACGCATGCCCGGTCACATGAATGTCCTGCTGGCCGAAGCAAATGTTCCCTACTCATCGCTTTACGAGTTGGAACAAATCAATCCGGAGTTTCCTTCAACTGACGTGGCTGTTGTGATCGGCGCTAACGACGTAGTCAACCCCGACGCGCGCGATAATCCCTCAAGTCCGATTGCCGGCATGCCAATTCTGGAAGTGGATCGCGCCAAGTCGGTAGTCGTTTTGAAGCGCGGCCAGGGTAAAGGATTTTCAGGCCTGGAGAACCCGCTGTTTTTCAAGGACGTGACGGGCATGCTCTATGGCGATGCGAAAGATACTTTGACGAAGCTTGTGGGCGCGGTCCAGCACGTCTAGATTTGAAGTCTCAAGTCGCAAGTCCCAGGTCTCAAGTCGATCGTTTTGAAACTTGAGTCCTGGGACTTGAGTTCTAGGACTTGAGACCCTGGGACTTGAGACCTGGGACCTGAAAAGAGAGCATACATGCGAAGATCTATTGCAATAGTTGTACTGACGAGCGTGCTCGTCTTTGGTTTTCCCACTCCACTCTCGCCGCGGGCGCACGCGCAAAGCAAAACCGACAAGACTCAGCAGAAAGCCGCGCCGCCGTCGCTCGCCTCCCAGAGAGGTGTCGACACCATCACCTCGGCACAACTGAAGGACTACCTATCATTTATCGCCTCTGATGAGATGGAAGGTCGCGACACGCCTTCGCGCGGGCTGGACACGACCGCCAAATTTCTGGCGATGAACCTGTCGCGTTGGGGACTCAAACCGGCAGGCGATGACGGCAGTTACTTTCAAAAGATTGGCTTGAGCAGGGACCTGGTCGACAGAGCGGAAACGCGCGTCCAGCTAAACGATCAGATCCTGGCATTTGGCACTGACTACATTCCCGCGGCACGGCCGGCCAGCCTGCCGGCGACGCAACTGGTGTTTGCCGGCAACGGCTGGCTCATCAAGTCGAAGAATATCGATGCCTACAACGGTATCGACGCCAAAGGCAAGATTGCGGTCATTTTTGGTCCGGTCAGTGGTTACCCCACGGGAGTTAGGAGTTCCGATCTTTCCGGTAAGCGGGGCGAAGACTGGATGAACGCGGCCGAGTATGCCCAGAAGCAAGGTGTCGCCGGAATTGTGATCGTTCCCGATTTCCAGTATCTGGCAAATTGGGATCGTAATCGGACCCGGGTGACGGAACGCGGCTACACTAAGGTCGACAAGTTTCAATTGCCGGCCGGCGCGCAAATCCCGCAGCTTTTTCTTTCACTGCGCCTGGCAGAATTCCTCTTCCAGGACGAACGGCAGACTGCCCAGTCTATCTTCGAGTCGATTTATGCGGGCACTACGCCGCAGCCGTTTGCGCTGAACGCTGATAAGAAACTCTCTATCACCGTGAAAGTGAAATCAGACCAAACGACTACCCAGAACGTCGTAGGGATCTTTGAGGGCAGTGATCCAGTTCTCAAAAACGAATACGTCGCCCTGGGCGCACACTACGATCACGTCGGCATGGGCTTACCAGTGAACGGCGACGCCATCTACAACGGAGCAGACGATGATGGTTCCGGAACAACGGCGTTGCTGGCGATGGCGGAAGCTTTGGCGAAGGCCCGTGTCCGACCCAAACGCTCGGTCCTGTTTGTCTGGCATACCGGCGAGGAGAAAGGGCTATGGGGTTCGCGTTATTTCACAAACTATCCGACGCTGCCGCTCGCCAGGATTGTGACGCAGATCAATATCGACATGATTGGTCGCAGCAAAAAGGGAGGCGACACGAATCCGCGTAACCACGATCTCTCCGGACCAAACGAGATTTATGTTATCGGCTCAGCGATGATGAGTACGGAACTTGGTGATTTGGTTGCGAGCGTGAACAAGCAATATCTGAACCTCACTTACGATTATCGTTATGACGATCCCGGAGACCCCAATCGCTTCTTTTTCCGCAGCGATCATTACAACTATGCGCGCAAGGGTATTCCGATTGTTTTCTTTTTTGACGGCGAACATGAGGACTACCACAGGCCAGGCGACTCAGTCGACAAGATCGACTTTCAAAAAATGGAGAACGTTACGCGCACGGTTTACCTGACGCTTTGGGAACTTGCTAATCGTCCCACTCGTCCCGTAGTCGATAAGCGGCTGCCGCTGCAGGTGATTCAAGAACGCTCACCTAACTGAGTTTGCAGATACTAGCGTCAACGTCTTCACTGGGACCGCGGGCGTCCCGCCCGCCCGCGTAGGAAGACGCAAGCATCAGGAATTGACATAAGCGTATCTTGAATGCGGGCGAGGCGCCCGCGGTCCCAGCTAATCACCTGAGTGTAGGGGTTCACTATTTCTGTTTTTTCAGCAGGGTATTCTTATCCAGAAACGCCACCACTGCTTCGTTAAATTCTTTCGGCCGCTCCATCATGACGAAGTGGCCCACGCCTTCCCAGAGGCGGAAATCCATGTTGGGCGCGATGCTTCGATAACGCTGCTCCAGATCGGGACCGAAAAACGGATTTTTCGCCATGATCGCCAGTACCGGAACGTTGACCTTATCTTCTCCCCAAATTGATGGGTCAGCCATCCCTTCCCATGCGCTCAGCAAAACGTACTGCGGCGTACTCAAGCGTGAAGCCTGAATTCGCCCCTGAGCTTCGGCAGAAAGGCTTGGACCAAACATGCTGGCAAACAGTTGGCCCATGGCGTCTTTGTAATTTGGTCCGCGAAGATTGGCAGTCATGGCGTCCATCATCGCCTTTTCGCCAAACGGCCGTAGCGGACCGTCAACAACCACAATCGCGAGCGTCTTCTTCGGATACTTGCGATAGAACTGTCTGGCGATTGGCGTTCCCATGCTGTGACCCACTATCACTGCGCGTTTCACCTTGGCATCGCGCATAACGGCATCGACTGCTCGCGCGAAAAGATCCATGGTGTAGGTGATTTGTGGTTTGTCGCTCTTACCGTGGCCGGGAAGATCAATCGCGATCACGCGATTGCGCTTTGCGAACTCGGTCGCCTGATCACGCCAGTTGTCCTCATTCATCGTCCAACCGTGAATCAAGATCAACGCTTCGCTTCCCTTGCCATAGTTCACATAATGAATGCGCGCGCCGTCGGGAGTCGCATAGCGTGACTCACCCGCTGAACTATCCGACACCTTGGTTGTGCCAGGCGCGGGACTAGCTAAAGGGGCTATCGTCAAAGAGAAAAAAAGTACGGTCAGGTAGGAGAGGAAACGATGGAGCGGACTGCTTAGTCTTGTGAAAGGGCTCCCAAGTATTTTCGTCATAATGAATCTCCTCTCGTTATTGTGACCACCTAATAATTCAGTTTACTTTGCGTAAACGCTATTGAATCACCATATGAAAGACTAGGAATCGCGACTAGTCTGCGATGTTTTAGGGTTCTAATACTGCCATCCTGTCACGACAGTGTTACAGACTGGGGGCGAGCAAACCCGTCGCCTATTGGTAATCATCCCGGCATTAATTAATCGAGAGGAGATTGAGCAATGGCAGCAAAAACAGGAACAGCGCGAGCGCGAAAAAGTTCAAGCATCTTCAAGGATGCGAAGTGTTTTTCGAGCTTTTCCATAAAAGATATGGAGAAAGCCAGGGAGTTCTACGGTCAAACATTAGGACTGAAGGTCTCTGAACATGAGGAGGGCCTGGAACTGAGTCTTGCCGGAGGCACCAGTATCTTTTTATATCCGAAGCCAAATCACACGCCGGCTTCTTTTACAGTCCTGAACTTTCCGGTGAAGGACATCGAGGAAGCCATAGAGGAGCTCACCACGCTCGGCATAAAACTTGAAAAGTATAACCAGCCCGAACTCAAGACTGACGAGAGGGGCATCATGAAAGGACCGGGTATGCAGATCGCCTGGTTCAAGGATCCCGCAGGCAACATTCTCTCCGTGATCGAGAATGAGAAGTAAACCGTCAGGGTTCAATCAGCAGTTTGAAGGCTCGACTGGGAAGTCGAGTCTTTGAACTGCGACAAACTAAAAAAGATTTGACGGAGTGTCGATCTTCCGCCACTTGGTTCGATTAACTGGTAGCAAGAATAGAATAAAGGAGAGGCAATTATGGCAGAAACAAAAGCAACGCCGGGTACCGCAGTCGCAAGGGCCAGGGATGAACGAACTCAGCCCTTTCAACAAAAAATCACGTCGTTCCTGTGGTTCAACAACAACGCTGAGGAAGCCGTGAATTTTTATGTCTCGGTCTTCAAGAACTCCAGTATCCGCAGGACCGTGCATTATGCTGAATCAGGACCCGGTCCGAAGGGAAGCGTCATGATCATAGATTTTGTGCTTGACGGACAGGAGTTCACAGCCCTGAATGGCGGGCCGGAGTTCAAGTTTACCGAGGCTATATCGCTCGTCGTTCACTGTAAGACGCAGGAAGAAGTGGACTACTACTGGGACAAACTTGGTGCTGATGGCCAGATAATTGAATGCGGATGGCTCAAAGACAAGTTTGGCTTGGCGTGGCAGATCGTACCTGACGTTTTATTGGAGGCGATTCGGGACGACGATCCCAAGAGAAAGGATCGGGTCATGAAGGCCATGATGAAAATGAAGAAGCTTGATATTAGGGAACTCGAACAAGCTGCCGCCGCTCATTAGTTCCTGTGACGGGCATTCCTGAGTCCGCGTTAGCGGACGATTGAAAATAGCCCAGCGATTCATCGCTGGGCACAGCTGGAGTCCGAGACAAAGTCCGTGAAGCGGACGACTGAAAACCAGGATCTGGTGGTTACCATTCAGCCGTCCGCTTCACGGACTCCGATCCCTCCACTGTATATCCCAGCAGTGAACTGCTGGGCTACTATCATTCGTCCGCTTTGCGGACTGAAACCAAATAACGATCCACGAAGTCGCACGAAACTAAAACTCCATTCGTGTTGCTTCGTATCTTTTCGTGCATTGCATCTCGGTTACGAATCTCTCCGCTCCGACACCAGGCGACGATAGGCTTCGTCGCGCGAGAGTCCCAGCTCACGCGCCGCTTTTTTTAGCGCCGAGCGGTGATCGAGACCCTTTGCTTCAAACTCCATCACCAGCGCTGAAATGCTCGCGTCGGATTGGTTCGGAACGCTTTCGCCTGGCACCACCTTCCGGTCAATCATTAGCACCATCTCACCGCGTGCGCTTTCGGGCGAGAAAAATCTCGCGGCTAGTTCACTCAAACTGCCACGCGCTATCTCCTCGTGCATCTTTGTCAGCTCTCTGGCGACCACGGCCTGGCGCTCGCCGAGTATTTCCTGCGCATCTTTAAGTGTCGCGGCGATGCGATGGGGTCCTTCGTAAAAAATCAAAGTTGCGGGAAGTGAACGCAGTTCGGCGAGACGCGCTCGACGCGCCCCGGACCGCGCGGGAAGAAATCCGCCAAAGAAGAATTCATCAGTAGGTAAACCGGACGCGACCAGAGCGCTAATCAGCGCCGACGCGCCGGGCACCGGAACAACCTGGACATCGCAATCGATGGCCAGGCGCGCCAGCCGGAACCCGGGGTCGCTAATGCCGGGCGTGCCCGCGTCGGAAACGACGGCTACATCTGCACCGGACTTGAGGCGTTCAATTAGTTCCATGGAGCGCTCGCGTTCGTTGTGTTCGTGATAACTAATCGTTCTGGTGTTGATGTCGTAGTGATTGAGTAACTTTTTTGTGTGGCGGGTATCTTCACAGGCAATTACATCAACTTCGCCGAGCAGTCGTACGGCCCGATGTGTGATGTCTTCGAGATTTCCGATTGGGGTCGCAATAAGGTAGAGCGTTCCGGCCATGCAGCTATTCTGTCACCTGGACTGCGACAAGCGAAAGCCTCGCCCCACTCATTCAAGCGGGACGAGGCTTGGCCTTTCCTGATTGGCTTAACGGCCCGACTTAGTTGGGCCAGGGGATTCTGCGCCACCAATCGTTGTTGCGGCTGCCGTTGTTCGGATAATTTGGATAGTTGCGGCCATTACCATTGGGCCAGTTGCCTGGATAGTTACCGCCATTGTAGTAGCCAATTCCATAGGCGTCGCTGATTATCTGCAACTCCTGTTGAATCTGCGACCAATCGGATGCGACTCGGTTGTCGAATCCTCTGCCGCGCCCGATACGGTCAAACAGTCGCGCCTCTTCCAGCACGCGCTGCGCCTCGTCTCGGCTGCGGTTAAGGTCACGTCCATTTCCAAAACGTGATTTCAAGCTGCCGACAGCGCGCCGGAATTCATGGCCCTGGGCGTTCATCTGATCTTCCCGTCGCGTTCCATTGACGCGGCTGTGATCGAGCGCCCGGTCAAGATCTCGTTCGAAATCTTTCGACAAGCGATCGAGACGGTGTATCGAGTCCTTAAGGTAGCGCTCGTCGTAGCGCCCGTAGTTGCGGTTGCGACCGTAATCAGGATAGCCATAACCTCCCTGAGCGGCTGCTAACACCGGCAAGCACAGCGCCAGGATGGCAGCCGAAAGAATCGAAAAACTCAGTGTGCGTCGGTTCGTCATAGTTAGCCTCCTCAAACTTCTTTAGCCGGTTATACTCGCAATCCGGGGGACATCGCGGAACATTGTCGAGCGGCTTTCCGCCGGCCCTGTCTGCAGTATTGGCAAGCGTCGTGCCTGAAGACGCGGGCGCGCAAGGTCGTTGGGTTGAACCAGGTTGGACGAGGAAGAACCTGCAAATTTACGGCTGTTATCGGTGGGCCGGACTAGTTCGCTAGCTGGAATAGTTCGAAAACGTGCACGGATTACCGGATATCGTCAGGGTGTTATTCACGGACTTCGCGAATCATCGAGCAGGATCAAAACGTGCTTTTTCACGTTTGCTTCGTGGAGCTTTGGCAGGTGGTGAAGTTCAGCAGGAACGCGGTGGGCCGCTTGCCCTTTCATCACGATCCAGGTCGGCGTGCCTGAAGCATCAAGGATGAGGCGGAGTTCTTCGTTTGCGGGTTTGATGCCGACATGCTTGATGTTGCCACACGCCAAGCCGCCGCCGCGAATGAAACCATCGCGAGGCGTGCGTGGCCAACCGATCTCGACCAGTACCTTGCGCACGCCGCTGCCTAAACTCAGCAGACTGCCGACCATACTGGCGTTGCCGACTTTAAAACGATGTGAATCTTCCGTGGAGATTTGAATAGCCGCGCCCGCGCGATTTGCTTCACCGGCGACCGTAGTAAACATTGTCAATAACCAGTCGCCGGCAATTCTTCTGATCAAATCATTGGAATTGCGCAAAGCAAGGTAGTCGGCGACGTCTGTGCGACCCTGGGCGCGCGCGCGCGCTTCAGCTTCGGCAAGACCGGCAACCCAGGCGTCTTCAAGTTCGCTCACTTACATCCTCCGAGAGATTCGACTCCGCCCCGCGGATAGTGGTTCAGTTTGACTTATTGATGCTTTCGACGCATAGCGTCGGCATGAGTTTAGCCCGGCGTTTCAACGCCGGGACCCACAGCGCGTCGTGGCCTCCGTCGCGTAGCGACGGCTGAAAACATCCAGATTCATGCGTCGCTACGCGACGACGATAATAAGGTTGATACTTTCCCGGCGTTGAAACGCCGGGCTAAACTCATGCCGGTGCTACGCGCCGAAAAATGTAAATTGAACCTGTGGGCCTTACTCGCTGACAAAAGCACGCGATGTTATCATGCTCTCCAGAACGTCTCCATTTAGATAACCCCCCAATCCATTAGGCGTCAGGGTAAATGAGATGAACTTTCCCGACACAAACAAGGCCCGCCCCTTAAGAGAACCTAAAGCATGAAATTATCAGGCCAGGGAATATTAAACTCGATCCTGCTCTTTGGCTGTAGTGCTACGCTCTTCTTGTCGCTTGGTGTAACGCAGCTTGCACAGACAACGCAGAAACTGCCGGCGCCCTCCGGTCATATAAACGATATTGCGGGAGTCGTGAACGAGCAGACCAGACAACAACTGGAAAACATCCTCACGAATCTGGAATTAAAAACCGGCATTGAGTTCGACGTCGCGACAGTCCAGTCAACCGGAGGCCAGGATATTTCCAGGTTCTCGTTGCAGCTCGCGAGGGATTGGAACGTTGGCGCCCGCACCACCGTAAAGAAAAGCTTGCTTTTGGTGCTTGCCGTGGATGAAAAAATCTCGTTCGCCGTTATCAGCAAATCGGTCCAGAATGATCTACCTGAAGGTGTGTTGGGCGAAATGGGTCTACGCATGCGGGCGCTGATTGATGCGAGTCAGTTTAGCGAAGGACTCAACGCAGGCGTGCAACACTTCGTGGGGTCGCTCGCGCAGAAGCTGGCGTTCACTACTGACGATTTTGACAAGGCGCCAGCGCCGGCTGCAACCGTAAGTTCCCCGGCAAGCGATGAGCAAGCAACAAAACCGGCCGGTCAACCAGATCCTGTTCTTACCTCAACGTCCACTGACGTTTTGCCGACGACAGTTAAGCCGGCCGCCCGCAATGTAAGTGCGTCAACTAGAACCAAAAAGACAGTGGCTACACCCGTCGACGACGAAGCGGAATCGGAGGAAGTAGAACTAACGCTGACAAAGCCTGTCGAGCAGCGAGTCGGTTTGCTCAAAGCATTTCTTGATACTCATCCCGATTCCAAGTCGAGGGCGCGCGCCGTGGAGATTCTGGTTAGCGCTCGCGCCGGTCTCGGCGATCAACTACTAAAGAAAGGCGACAGCGTGGGCGGTGTTGAGCAACTCATGCTGGCTATCGCCGATGCCCCGGCCGACGCTTCAGAGAAGTTGTTTTCCGGCGTCATCTATCAAATTCCTTTGAACCTGTACTTGCGCGGAGAGACCGCGGCAGCAACGAACGCGGCCCGGAACATCGAGGCAAAGTTTGGCACCGATCCCAGGCGATTGGTGATTCTTTCCAGTTTTTACGTTACGACCGAACAGGCAAATGAGGCCCTTCGTCTGGCGACCCAGGCCGTAAAGCTGGCTCCGGACCTTGCTGAAGCGCATCAGGGTCTCGGGCGGGCGCTGCACATTTCGCTGCGTCTTGAGGAAGCGGCTGCAGAGTACAAAAAAGCGCTGGAACTCGATCCAGCTTCAAAGACGTCACGCCGAAGTCTTGCCGATCTCAATCGCGCTCTGGGGAAATCAGAGGAAGCGTTGGCGCTTTATCGCCAACAACTGGAGGCTGAACCTACCGACAAAGCAGCGCGTGCCGGCTTGATTCTTTCCTTGTTCGATCTTGGCCGGAAAGACGAAGCAAAACCGGAACTCGACAAAGCACTCGCGGCAGATCCGCGCCAACTAAGTTTGCTTGCCGGCTCCGCCTACTGGTTTGCCGCTCACAACGACAGCGAATTGGCTCTTGACCTCGCACTACGCGCCGTCCAGATCGAGCCGCGTTACACCTGGTCGCAAATTGCGCTGGCTCGTGCGCTGGTCGCGCAACGAAAGCCATTGGCCGCCGAACGCGCGCTTCGGTTTGCGCGCCAGTATGGAAAGTTTCCGACGCTCGATTATGAGTTGGCCAGCACGCTGGTCGCCGCCGGACTTTATGATGAAGCCGCGGAGATTCTAAGACAGTCGTTCAGCATAAAAGACGGTCAAATCGAGTCTCGGCTCGCCGGTCAGTCCGAGGCGCACAGCGCAAGTTTCGTGGATCTGCTGGCGCCGGAGCGACGAGCAAGTATTTTTCAGTTCACCGCCGCTGATTCCGAGAACAACGCAAGAAATCTTAAAGCGCTTTTGGCGTTTGCTACTTCCATCGATCAAGGAGGCAGAGAAGCTGTCAGCGAGGAAGGACTAGTCGCCGCCGCGAAAGCGTTTGCTGCAGGGGACGACGACGCGCGGGTTCACCGTGAACTCTATGCCGCCAGCCGTTTGCTGCAAAAAGGAGTTGGCTTCCAGGCCGCTTATGAACTCTCTGAAGCCGCGCGAGACAGCGCAAACGCCGGACTTACTGTTCCCGAGTTGACGGTGGTCGTGCAGGCTGATGAGTTTCGCTCGATTCGCGCGCGGGCCATCGCTCAGGGAGGCACGCCAGATATTCCCGAAGCGCCGCGAAACATCTTGTCTAATCTCCTGCGCGGTCGCATCGAAGACACGTCCGGGTGGGCACTCTACAACCAGGACAAGTTGGACGCCGCCGTCGAACACTTGCAACGCGCCGTTACAGTTTTGCCGGAAGGCACGCCGGCGGCACGCGCATCATTGTGGCATCTTGGTGTCGCTCTCGAACGTCAGGACAAGAAAGCAGAAGCACTCTCCAATTACATCAAGAGCTACAATTCCGGTGATCCTGATCCCGTGCGTCGCACCTTGATCGAGCAACTCTATCGAAAGATCAACGGCTCACTCGACGGACTCGACGAACGAATAGGACCGGCATTGGTTACATCTGTTAATGCGCCAACACCGGCGCCCGATAAAGAAAACCAGACAGTGCAACCAGCTTCGTTGCCGGAAAGCACGCCCGCGGCAACGCCGGGTGTCTCCCGCGCGCCAGCGTCATCTACGTCGCCGGAAGCCGCGTCAGTTTCTGCTCCTTCATCCGTGGAAGTTCCGGCTGCAGTCGTACCACAGTCCACACCAATTCAATCGCCCACGCCTTCGCCAGAAGCTACGCCCGAACCAACTCCGACATCTTCACCCGAAGCGCCGGCGGCGAGCACTACTCCCGACGCGGCGCCGGCTGCAACACCCGAGTCAACGCCCGGGCCGGTCGCGACACTGACGCTCGAAACGTCGCCGGTGGAGAAGCTAAATAAGCCTCCGCAAACGACGGTCGTAATCACCGGACGAGTTAAAGACTCAAACGGCAACCCACTCGCGAACGTTGTGGTGGTACTGATCAGTCCGCAGGGTACAGTGCTCGCCTCGACCACTGATGAGCAGGGAAACTATTCCTTCACCGTGGCGTCTTCCACAGCGGCGCGCAGTCACAGGGTTATTCCTTCGAAGGATGGTTTCGCCTTTGAACCAGTGGATAGAGTTCTGCCGATTGCGAACGATGATGTGAAGGAATTGGACTTCCGGGGAACGCCGAAAGACAAGCCTTGAGGCGACGGGTTCAAGTGATTTGCTGGGAACCCCGGGCGCCCCCCGCCCGCCTGCGCATCATAATTTCAACTTCTAATGCTTGAACATACCGTACGCGGGCGGGCGAGGCGCCCGCGGTCCCAGCAAATAACTTGAGTCTGCTCTGGCCGCCAGCCAACCGCCTGCACCTCTTTACCATCCAAAAAATCCCGGAACGAAGGCCTCAATCTCGCGGCGAGTTAGGTTCTGAACATCCCGCTGGAGGCTGATGAGCAGCAGTCCGAAGTGCTGTGCGGCAACATGTTCACAGTTGTATAATCGAGAGCAATCACCGACGAAGCCGAGATAATATGAAGATACGCAGGCTAATCTTTCCCCACGTTTTGTTATCAATTGTCACACTTTGCGTCGCAGCGACGGCCGCCAGCGCTCAACAGCCCGCACCGCAACAGGCCGCCACGCGATTCGACATCACCAATTACCGTATCGAAGCTCAGTTAATTCCAGACCAGCACATGTTGCGAGCCGGGGCTGACGTCACCCTCATTCCACAGGAAGCAACCCGTTCACTCGTCTTCGAACTCAACGGCTCGCTCAACGTGGAAAGCATTGACCTCGGCGGCAAGCCGTTGGCGAGTTTTGTCCAGGACAAAGTTGGAGTCGGCTCGCTTGGGCCAAGTGTAAGAGTTGACCTCGGACAGGTTATGCCTGCAAATCAACCGATGACATTGCGATTTCGCTGGAGTGGCGCGCTGCTTTCGCCTGAAGGCGGACCGCTGGCTACCAGACGCCTGGCTTACGTGGGTCCAGAAGGCTCTTATTTGATGTACGCCTCGCGCTGGTTTCCCTTTCATGACTACGCCGCAGATCGCGCTACGTCTGACATTACTTTAATCGTCCCCACCGGCTTGCAGGTGGCGGGGACCAGCGACGACGCCGTCATTCCGCAGGCGTCGCCGAAGGACGGCGCGACTAGATTTCACTTTGTTCATCGGCAACCGGTATTGATCGGAAACTTCGCCGCCGGCCAATACATCAACCGCAACCTGCGCTTTGGAAATTACGAGATTCAGTTTTATGCGAAGCCGGGCAGCGAGGGTCGCATCAATGGTTACGCTGAGATGATGGGACAGGTGTTGGAATTTTACTCAAAACAGTATGGCGCTCCGATCTTCGGCACGCGTCTGGTCGTGGTGCAAGTTGACGACGATAGTCTGGATACTTACTCGGGCCCCGGGATTATCTTTCTGGCGGCGAAACTGTTCGACTCGGCTCGGCCGGTCCCGGACGAGAGACTCGCGCGCGAAGTGGCGTATCAATGGTGGGGCCAGACGGTCGGCTTGAAGTCGTTTGACGATGCCTGGATCTCGCAGGGTCTCGCTGAGTGGAGCGCGTTCGCATTTCGTGAGTCGAATGTGACTGGGGGCGCGCTCGAGGCGATACAACGCGAGGAACAGGAACGCGCGCTGACGTTTGAGCAAACTGCATCGATCGCGCGCGCGCCGGGCGCCCTCGACGATCAATCCGCCGCCTATCAGTCAATAATCTTTCACAAGGGGGCAATGGTTTTTCGCATGTTGCGCGAGACCATGGGCAAAGAAAAGTTTGATCAACTGCTGCACAACTTCCTCGAGGAATATCGCGGCAAGAATGCCTCCATCGATGATTTCGAGAAGTTAGCTTCGCGGGTTGCGGTTGTAAACCTTCGCTACTTCTTTGCGCAGTGGATTGAGGGAACAGGCGTTCCGGAGTTTGCCGTCGACTATCAAATCATTCGTACCCGGGCCGGAAAGTTTCGCACTCGAGGCACCGTAAAACAGAGCCTCGACACACTCAGGATGCCGGTGGAGTTGCTACTACGCACCGAAGGCGACACCCAAACAATCACGACGCGAATAGAAGGTAAGAGCGAAGACTTTGATTTTGAATCAAACGGACAGCCGCTCGAGGTCGTCGTAGATCCTAACTATAGAATCCTGCGCATGTCCGACGAATTGCGCGTGTCGATAGTTGCGCGCCGTGGCATCGAACAGATGAAAGAGGGACTCTACGCCGAAGCCCAGCAACAGTTTGAAGCAGCGCTAAAACTGGATCGCTCAAACTCGTGGGTCTACTACAATTTGGGACTGCTTTATCTCGAGCAGCGTAACTGGCAGCCGGCCCTCGACAACTTTGACGCCGCGCTCAACGGTACTTTGCAACCTTCGTGGATTGAAGCCTGGGCACACATCAAGAAGGGCAATGCTTACGACGCCAAGGGCGAACGCAACCGCGCTGTCTCCGAATACAACAAGGCAGTGCAGTCAGGCATCAACTACGACAACGCCCAGGCCGTGGCTAAGAAATTTCTCGCGACCGCATACGACCCGAAAGCGGTGCAATCCGCTGAACTCGTAGCCCCTGGGCAGTAGGCAGTAGGCAGTAGGCAGTAGGCAGTAGGCAGTAGGCAGTAGGCAGTAGGCAGTAGGCAGTAGGCAGTAGGCAGTAGGCAGTAGGCAGAAACCTAATCTGCATT
>Ga0070706_100002315_pt1 | contig 19261 bp, 17 predicted proteins | sample KBSK5501metaG_FD_65476 | JGI IMG/M metagenome (GOLD analysis project Ga0070706, IMG submission 65476) | Corn, switchgrass and miscanthus rhizosphere microbial communities from Kellogg Biological Station, Michigan, USA - KBS K5-50-1 metaG | ecosystem: Host-associated > Plants > Roots >... | reverse complement strand
CAGCGCGAGATCGAGGTCACGCAGCGGAAAGAGCCGCTCCATGCGCAGGCGCAGCGCCGCGGGTTTACGCATCGCGAGCGGCGGGTCGCGGCGTCGCAGCCGGCGCCAGCGCGCGCGCTGTCTCGCGGGCCGGCGGCATGGGTGCCGTCACGGGGAGCGCAAAAGCGAAGGTGCTGCCACGATTAGGCGTGCTCTCCTGCAGCCAGATATCGCCGCCCATCGCGCGCAGAATCTGGCGGCAGATGTAGAGGCCGAGGCCGGTGCCGCGGATCTGGCTGTCGTGGGCGGAGTCCAGCCGCGAGAAGCGGCCGAAGAGCCGGCGTCGCTCCTCCGCTGGGATGCCCATCCCTGTGTCGCTGACCGACACCACGACGTAGGGGACTTGCGCCGCCGCGGCCAGCAACGCGGGCGCTGGCAGCGAGGGGTCGTAATCCGGGTCGTCATCATCGGCAGCAAGCTGGGGCAGCACAATGGTGGGGCGCTCCTCGATGGCGCCAAGCGCCGGCTGGAGTGGGCCGGAGGGCACGCCTGGGAAGGTGGCGGGCGCGCAGCGCACCGTTACCCGGCCGCCGCGTGGACTGTACTTGATGGCATTGCCTACCACGTTATCCAGCACTTCTTTCAGCCGCCCCAGGTCCGCGTGCACGTAGACATCCGCGCCCAGCTCGGCGTTCAGCTTATGCGTATTGCCCTGCGCCCGTTGCAGCTCGCGTATCGAGCGCAGCGTCGCCTCCACTGCCGTCCGCAGGCGCACCGGCCCCAGGTGTAGCTCCATGCGCCCGGTGTCCAGGCGCGAGGTCTGGAGCAGGCGCTCCGCGATCTCCGCCAGCTCTTGCGCCGACTCAGACGCTTTCTGCAAGAAGTCCACCGCCAGCGGCTCATCGCGCGAGCCGTGATAATCCAGCAGCAGGTCCAGGAAGCCCTGAACGCCCGTCAGGGGCGTGCGCAGCTCGTGCGAGGCCGTGGCGATGAAGTCGTCTTTCATGCGGTCCAGCTCGCGCTGCTTGCGGAAGGCCGTCTCGAGCTGGACGTAGGTGCGCGCGTTTTCGATGGCCTGCGCCGCCTGCGCCGCGAAGAGATCCAGCAGCCACAGGTCGTCGTCGGTGAAGGAGCGGCGCTGGGCATCGTCGAGCACATCGAGCACGCCGACCACCTGCCCGTGATGAATCAGTGGCACGGCGATGACGGCGCTGAAGTCTTCGTCGTCGTAGATCGCTGCCTGAAATGGATAGGCGCGGTAGTCGTCCACATACAGGCCGTGACCGGTGAGTGCCACACGGCCGGCCAGCCCCTCGCCGACACGGATGCGGCTGCCGGTATAGTCGCCGCGCAGCCCCTGGCAGACGACGACCTCCAGGTCGCCACGGCGCGGATTACGCACGTAGACGGTGCCCGCCCGCGCGTCTAGCAGCGCGATCGAGCGGCGCAGGATGTCTGCCAGCAGCTCGCTGGCGTCGGCGCCCAGCTGGCTGGCGACGGCAAGCGACGTGGCGTGCAGTGTCATCATCTGGCCGATGCGCTCCTGCGCCATCTCCGCGGCGTCCTGGGCGCGCTGGCGCGCGACAACTTGCCGTGTCACCTCCACCGCCGCGACCAGCACCCCGCCCACGTTCGTCGCGATGCCCGGCAGGGGTGAGCTGGCGACGTTCCAGTAGGTGACGCCGCGGTCGAGCTGGTGGATCGGTAGCTCGATCATCGCCTGCGGCTCGCCACCCTCGTAGACGGCGTCCAGCCGCAGGCTTGCCGATAGCCCAGGGGCACGGTCGTGCACGGCATCGAAGAGGCGCATGCCGGTCAGCGGGGTCTCGCTATCCAGCCCCAGCAGCAGGCTGAAGGCAGGATTGGCCAGCGCGAACATGTGGTCCGGCCCGCTGAGCACGGCGATGGCCACCGGCGCATGCCGCACCACTGTCTGCGCCAGCGCCTCCTGGCTGCGCGAGTAGCTGAGCAGGCGGTCGCGGTCCGTGGCTAGTGCGGCGAGATCGGCCAGCTCTTCGAGGGATGTGAGGTGGCGCGGCGCCAGACGCTCGCCGGTTCCCACCGCCAGGATACCGAGAAACTGCCCGCGCGCGCGCAGGGGAAACGCCGCCAGCGTGCCGATGCGTAGCGCTGGCGTGTCCGCGGCCGCCGGCACGAGATGCACCCACTCGCTGGCCAGCGGATGCTCGCCGGGATCCAGCACGACCACTGGCCGGCGCGTGGCCAGCACTTCTTCGATCAGCGGATCGGGCCGCAGTGGCAGGCGCGGCAGCGGGCAGAGCACGTCGCCATCTGGCGGCGCCTCGATTGCCGGCTCTCGATAGGCGCGTGTGGCGGCGCGGCCCATCGCGCGCGGGCGCAGGCTGGGGATCAGCTCCAGGCCTCCGGCACGGGTTTGCTCACTTGCCCACGAGGCCGGGTCGGCGATCCAGAACTGCACGGCGGCCGGCGCCATCGTGCCCGCCACGCCCTCAGCGACGAGGCGCAGCGCGACATCCAGTGGCTTGTTCAGCAGCGCCTGCCGCAGCTCGGGCAGCGCCACGAAAAATGGAGCGGGCAGCGGCAGCGCCGGCCGTGGGTTGGCCTGCGTACGGACACGCTCGGCCAATCCGGCGACCCCGTTCTCGCGCGCCCGGCGCTGCCCGCCGGTGGTGCGCCGCTTGGAGGGCGTGGGCGGCTCGGCTACGGACGCGGTGGATGGAGTGGCTGCGGTGCCTGCGGTGGCCGTAGTTGATGGCGTGTCAGCGGCGACATCCACCGCCGCGCTCTGGGGTGTCGCGCGCTGGCGCAGGCGTGGCGCCCGCGCGATGCCGGTGGGCAGCTGTTCCCGCGCACTGGTGAGCAGCACGGGCTGGGCGACAGGTAGGCGCTGGCTGGAGTCGCGCGTATCGAGACGGGCGGATTCAGCCAGCACCACACGCGCCGCCGTCGCGGCGCGCCGGCCCGTCTTGCGCGGCTGTGCGCGGCTCGTCACATCTCCCTCGTTCGTTGCCATGGTCTGCCCCTCTGCGCGCGCCGACCAGGCTGCGGGCAGGCGGGCGTATATCCGTAGTGTACCCGCCGCCGCTTTCCTTGGTCAACGCATCCTGTGTTTGGCAACGGGCGGGCGGGTGAAAACGTCACGGGCATAGGGCAAGCGTATAGCAGAGCTCTGCTCTCAGCTAGACTTTGTCCATTTCGTGCGCGGCCGTTCATGCCCCCAACGGATGTGAGCCGGGGGCCGGAGACTTTTCCGATGTCGGTGTGGAAGGGCGATGTCGGAAACGTCTGCGACGACGAGAAGCCCCGCAGCGCGCCACCGGCTTGGCGCCGCTCTCAGGCTCGCCATCCTGCACCCGCCAGATCAATTGGATAAAGTTTAGCTAAGGATATCCATGTCTCTCAGTCTGGCACGCTTCAGTGTCTGCCTGAACGGAAAGCCCTCGCGGGGTGAAATCACCAACTGAGGAGGTTCTCTTGGATACACATGTCGATCTGGGCAAGGCCCGTTCGTAGTGAAGGCGAGAGGCGGGAAGTGCCTGCCCTCACGAGGAGGAACACCATGACACAGTACCTGTTGTCCGCCCACAGCGTCGAGGGCGAGGTCCGCGACCCAATGACCGTCGAACAGATGCAGCAGTCCTATAAGCAGGTCAGCACCCTCGAAGCGGAGATGAAGTCGGCCGGCGCCTGGGTCTTCGCCGGCCGCCTGCACGACCCCGCCACCGCCACCGTCGTGCGCGTGTCCGACGGCGAGGTGCTGACCACCGACGGCCCCTTTGTGGAGTCGAAGGAGCACCTCGGCGGCTTCTACATCATCGAGGCCGAGGACCTCGACGCCGCGCTCGCCTGGGCATCGAAGGTGAGCAGAGCCGTTAAGGCGCCGATCGAGGTCCGTCCGTTCGCGTTCACCGGTGAGGCGGACGCTGCCGCTTACGAACGCCTTGCCCAGGCGTAGGATGAACCCGAGGCCGGACAGCGTGCACGACGGCGACGCCGCAACGAACCTGGACGAGACCGCGATCGGCCGGATCTTCCGCGAGGAGTCCGGCCGATCAGTGGCTGCCTTGATCCGCGTCTTCCGTGATATCGACGTCGCCGAGGACGCGGTGCAGGAGGCGTTCGCCGTTGCCCTGCGCAAGTGGCCAGGTGACGGTCTGCCACCCAACCCGGGTGGCTGGATCACCACGACCGCCCGCACGCGTGCCATCGACCGCCTGCGCCGTGCGGCGCGTGAACGGGAACTGCTCAGCGAGGTGGCGGTGCTCTTGCCCGCCACCGACGATCTCGACATGCCCGAGGAGGTGGGACCCGTGGAGGACGACCGGCTGCGCCTCATCTTCACCTGCTGCCACCCGGCACTCGCCACGGAAGCGCAGGTGGCGCTCACCCTCCGACTGCTCGGCGGCCTGTCGACCAAGGAGGTCGCCAGATCCTTCCTGGTGGCCGAGCCGACGATGGCGCAACGTCTGGTGCGCGCCAAGCGCAAGATCAAAGCCGCCCGCATTCCCTACCGCGTGCCTGAGGGTCACGAGCTGCCCGACCGCCTACGTCCTGTGCTAGCCGTCCTCTACCTGATCTACAACGTCGGGCTGACCAGCCAAGCCGAACCGAGTCTCTGCTCAGAGGCGATCCGGCTGGCACGGCTCCTGGCAATGCTTATGCCCGACGAGCCAGAGGTGGCCGGCCTGCTGGCGCTGTTGCTCCTGACTGAGTCCCGTCGCGCATCGCGCACGCGGCCCGACGGCTCCCTGGTGCTGCTCGGCGAGCAGGACCGCAGACGATGGGATCGGTCCTTGATCGAAGAGGGGCAGGCGATTGTCCGCTGGTGCCTTCGCCGCAACCTCCCCGGTGTGTATCAGCTCCAGGCTGCCATCAACGCTGTGCATGCGGACGCTGCATCAGTCAAGCAGACCGATTGGTCGCAGATCGTCGCCCTGTACGACCAATTACTTGTGGTCGCCCCTACGCCGGTCGTGGCCCTCAACCGCGCCATCGCCATTGGCGAGGTGCAGGGACCCGCCGCTGCGCTGGCGCTGGTGGACGAGTTGGACTTGGACACCTACCACCCGTTCCACGCCACGCGAGCCGATCTGCTGCGGCGGCTGGGCCGGAACAGCGAGGCCACGGCCGCCTACGAGCGTGCCGCCGCCATGGCGCCGACGGACGCCGAGCGGGACTTCCTCAAGCTCGGTGGCCGAGCTGCGCGTTGAGCGAACCGTTGACTTCGCGTACCCGTAGGCTCCGACCCACCATCCTATCCCGGGCGAATACGCCAGCAGGGCGCTGTCGACAAATCTGTTGGCGCTAGCCACGCGAGCAATGGCTTGAACGCCCCGCCACCCGCCACCCAGTCGCGCGCTCAGAGGCTGTTGACGTCCTGGGTGACGTCTCGTGCAATACATTTGCCCTCACACCTTGCGCCCCCCTCCCGACGGGCAAATGGATACAAGTCTAGCTCAGAGACCGTCTGAAAGCGGGTACTCAACGGGAAGGCAGCGGCATCGGTTCGGCTGCGGAGCCTGATCCCCGCCACCTCGCTCACCGCGCACCGACCTCCTCGCGGACGCGGAGGGGGAGCGTTTGCGGAAGCAGTTAGGTGCCGCCGAAGGATACCGGCACTGGCCGCCCGCGCCGGCACCGCCAGCGCACACTCGTCAACGCCATCCTGTCTCTGTCTATGCTCCGCAGCGGCGGCGCCCTGCTACCTGGGCGAGAACTGCCGCGCGACCTCTTGCGCCGGCAGACTGTCTCTCACTCGTTGCGCAATTCGCACGTGGCGCGGGGCTGGCACCTGGGAGCGGATCCAAACGGCCCTGCTGCTGCGCTGTCGCCCGCGTGCAGCGGGGCCGCGACGGGGGAGCCGAGCGCCGGCAGCAGCGAGAGCCAATCGGTCAAGACCACCGGCATGGGCAGCGTGCGCGGGTAGGACTGATGACGGAGCCAAGCAACTGGTCGGGCGCAGGCGCCACGTCCTCGTGGACACCGAGGGCCTCGTCATCGCGCTCGCTGTCCATCTGGCCGACAGCATTGGGCGAAATGGACCGCGACGGCATCAAGCGGGTGCTCGACGTAGCGACCGACGCTCCCGCCGCTGCCGCGCATGCAGCTGCTCGGGCTCGATGCGGGCTATAACGGCCGCGGCAAGGGAGAGAGGGCAGGGACTGGGTCGAGCGCACCCTCGGCTGGCGGGTCGAGACCGTCAAAGCCGTGCACCGCTACAAGCGCTAGTGGGTGCCTAGCGCACGGGTGGCAGCATGAACTCGGCCGCGGGCACACCCAGCAACCCACAGACCCGCCGCGTGTCCTCGCGGTGCTGTGGCGTCCACTTCGCATATTCGAGGCACCACAGCAATTGGTAGAGGAGACGGCGCTGCGGATACTGCGGGGAGACGGCGCGCAGCGCCGTGTATGCCTCGCCGAAGCCCGGCCCCATCATGCCGCGCCAGAACTCCATCCGCGCCAGGTCGGACTCTGGGCAGCCGGCCCACGCGTTATCGAAGTCCACGATACCGGCGAGCTTCCAAACACCCTGTTCCTGGCTGAAGAGAACGTTGTTGGGGTTGAGGTCCTCGTGTGTCAGGCCCGGCGACACGTCGGTGAAGGCGGCGGCATATTCCTGCACCAGGGCGACGTAGCGCTCGGCGAGCCGGGAATCGTGGATGTGGCGGCGTGCCCGCACGAAGAGCGCCTGCGTATATGAGGAGCCGAAGGGCAGGGTCGCATCCGCCGCCAGCTCGCCGAATTCCGCGAAGGGAATATTGTGGATGCGCGCCACCGCGTCGCCCAGCTGGCGATAGGCCTGCTCGAGCTGTGCGGCATCGAGCGTTGGCCAGACCTCGTTCCAGCGCTTGCCCTGCAGGTGGGTCGCCACCATATAGCGCCAGGGATACTGCCGGTACGAGACATCCACCGCCACCACACCGAAAACGGGCACCGTCGTGTGGGTGCGCACGAGCCGGGCGATAGCCGCCATACGGTCAAACGGACAAGCGACGGGGGCGCGCGGCCCCGCCAGCTTGATGATGACCTCCAGCGCTGGCTGCTCCAGCCGGGCCAGCAGCACCACATAGTCCTCGGCGCGCGTCTGGTATGTCGTGTCGGCGATGCGGCAGGCCGGACCGAAGGTCTGGCGCAGGATCGTCAGGAGAGCGGCTTCATCCTGAGGTGAGAGCGTCGGGTTGAACATGTTCTCATCTTCTACCTGCGCGGGGGCGCGGGCCTGCGTTACCCTTGCGTCATGCCGTAACGGACGTTCAGAGTGGTAGCGGAACATGCGGCGAGCGAACTACCTATTGGTATCAACGGATGAAGGTGACACCCGTCATTGCAGAAAACACGCTGAACGCGTCGCGTTTGCTACTGTCTGTGTGGACGGACCGCGGCCAGCGGGGGATGATGCCACGTCAAGCCAGGGAAACGTTGAGTGGCCGCGGCATGGGCCGGCGCCCTTAGCGCACGTGGGAGGCGGCGAGAGTGAACACGCAAGCCATCCTGAGCGAGACGGCACATCGTCCCTATCCGCTGGCCAGCGGACCGTGGATCATGACGCAGGCGTGGCACACCTTGCTCTTCGCGCACTGGCCGCTGCCGGCGGCGGCGCTGCGCCCGCTCGTGCCGCCGGCGCTGCCGCTCGATACCTTCGAGGGACAGGCCTGGGTTGGCGTCGTGCCGTTCACCATGAGCGACGTGAGTCTGCGGTTCGTGCCGCCGCCGCCAGGGCTTTCGGCGTTTCCTGAGGTCAACCTCCGCACCTATGTCACGCTGGACGGCCGCCCCGGCGTCTATTTCTTCAGTCTGGACGCGACCAATCCGCTGGCGGTATGGGGCGCGCGCAGCGTCTTCCACCTGCCCTACTACCGTGCCCGCATGGCGGTGTGCACCAGCGCGGCCGGCGTTGCCTATGCCAGCCGGCGCGCACATTACAAAGCGCCCGCCGAGCTGCTCGTGCGCTACCGTCCCACCGGGCCGGCCAGCGGTCCACGCCCCGGCACGCTCGCATACTTCCTCACCGAGCGCTACTGCCTCTACACCACGCACCGCGAGCGCGTCTATCGCTGCGAGGTCCAGCATGGGCAGTGGCCGCTGCAGTCGGCGGAGGCGGAGTTCGAGGCCAACACGCTGGCGCTGGCGGCGGGCATCCAGCTGCCCACGATACCACCACTGCTGCACTATGCTGCGCTGCAAGAGGTGCTGGTCTGGCCCCCGCGCCGCATCGCCGGTTGAGCGCGTCTGTTACAGTGCCGTGGCGCCACTGCCCCACGCGCCGGCAGAATGCGCAGCCGGCTCCGACGACGCAGGATAGCGTTCAGCATGTAGTCGGCGTGAGATACAGCGGCCAGTGATGGCGTATCTCCCTGTAGGCGGGAATCAGCCGCGGCGGTCGCTCGATTGGACGCGGCGCTGTGCGCGTAGGCTCAGCGAGGCTTTCGTTCTCCCTCAGACAATTCTTGATGAGGAGCCGAGTGATGCGTGCCACGGGGCGGCGTCGAGCGATGGTGGTGAGCCTTTGTGCGGGGCTGCTGTTCACGGGCTGTAGCAGTCCCCACCTATCGGAACCTCCCCTACGCGTGCTCACGCTGCCCGGCGTCAGACAAGTCACCGCACTTACTGACCTGGAGAGGCGAACTGGCAGCCGTCATCTTGACGGCTTGACCTCCTATACTGCCACGCGGCCACCGCATGACCAGCGCATCCTGTTCACCCTCGGCGACGCGCTCGATGATATCGGCGTCGAGACGACGGACGTGATCGAGCGACCCAGCTGTGGTGTGCCATATGCGGTGACCTCCGACGGGCATTGGGTTGTCTGCCGGCAGTTTGGCAACATTGCGCTGCTCGATCTCGCCACCGACAGCGGCCATCCGCACCCGAGCATGCAGGTGCTGACGTATCAGGACGGCGACGATCCACGAAGTCCTGCCTGGGGACCTGATGACCAGCATCTGGCCGTCCTGAGCCGCATGGATGGCGGCTGCTCGATCGCTATCTACCGTGCCACGGCCGACTACAGTGCAGTCGTGTTGACGGCGGTGTTGGCACTCACCAGCGCCATACTGATGACGCCGACAGGTGCCGCCTGCGATGCGACTGGTCTACGTTGGTCACCCGACGGCCGTTGGTTCGCCTTCGCCAGCGGGTTCCAAGGCGGCGGTCTCTACGTGCTTTTACTACAGACGCTCTGGCCGCAGATCCTGGCGGCAGACAGCCACCACGAGGTGCTGCACCGTCAGGTTGGGGCGGATCAGGTGACCAAACTACCAGTCAAGAGTAGTACGAGCTTGGCCTGGCAGCATGGCAGTCCGCCCACGCTGACCTTTGTTGGCTTTCCGGGAGATCACCTGCAGCAGATCGATGTCACCACCGGGGCGCAAGCGACGCTTTTCAAGACAGATGAGATCGGGCTGTTCAGCATCGCCTGGACGCCTGACGACCGACACCTGGTATTCGGCCTCGGGCGCGGTGGTGAGCCCTTGGTCACCCCGCCACCCGATCAACTCTACGTATATACACCGCCTGCCTTGTTGCCGGCTGCTACGGCCTCACCAGTTGTTACAGTAGCGCCATAAGCCTGCCGCCATCCGGGGCGCGTTCACGTAGTCCGTAATGACGCTCAGGCAGATAACGATTGGCGTCTGTTCGGAGCTACGGCGAGACACCAGAGGAGAGAAGGTTGGTAGAGGCTAGGGGCTGCCGAGCTACAACGGACCTACGAATTAGCATACAACGCCTCGCCGTCGTGGTTCTCGCTTGCTATTGCATCAGTTTCTTCGGCGGCTGTGGTATCCCTACAAAGGAGCCGCCCCTGCCTCAGCTTCAGATGCCAGGCATTGTGCGGCTCGATGGCCTCACATCCATCCAGGCGCAGCTTGGGGTGCATCGCATCTCCTCGCTGACTACCTATCTTGAGCCCGCCGAACAGGGCGGCACCGGGCGCACGCGTGTCGTCGCAAGCATCGGGCATGGCACCTACGATATGGCACTGGATGGTACCCCGCCGGTAAAGCTCTCCACCGAGGACCTGTGTAACGGCGAAATCTCCGTCTCGGCCGATGGGCAGTTGGCCGTTTGCCGCACCAGTGCGGGCGTCAGTGCCTTTCCGCTCACGGCGTCTCCCGCACCGGTCTATTTGCTTCTAGTCAATAGCCCAAGCGAGTCCACCACGCCAGTCCGCTATATTCGTGCTGCGCTCTCGCCTGACGGCGCGCGCCTGGCCGTCGTCGCACGCGGGACCGAAACCTTACTGGCGCTCTACAGTATTGCTCCCGTGACGCATGCCGTGCAGCTAGTGGCGACCCTTTCGCTAACGCAGGCCGCGCAGGCAGGGCGCTTTGCGACCGTTGATATTGATCAACCTGTCTGGTCGCCGGACGGGCACTACATTGCTTTCACGATCATCTCACCGGCGGACACCAATATCCATCTTTTGCGCGTCGCGCCATTTCTGCTATCGACATTCGCCACGGGGCGCGCACCTCGCCAGATTCCCGTCACCACCGAGGCACTCGTGAAGATTCCCGCAAATAGTACAAGTGTGCCGCTCTCATGGTCTGTGGACTCAGCCAGTTTGATCTACGTTAACTTCCAGGGGGACAGCATCGAGCGCGTCACGATTGCGACTGGGCGCACAATGCCGCTCTTTTCGCAGCAGCTTGCCCGCATCTGCTACGCAGTTGAGGTGCCGAACGAACACGCTCTACTCTTTGACCTCTGCCGGCGAGTAAGCGAGCCGGAGGCCCTTGCACCAATCGAGCAGCTTTATCTCTACAGTGGCGACGAATAGACTACAGTACGGCGAGCGGCAGGCAAGTGGAACGATAGGGGTATTCGCCTCGTCGGCCTGTCCTGCTGCCTATGCGGGAGACGTTGTTGTGACTGGCGTTCCTGGCTCAGCCTCTTCTGCCTCGTCAATCGAGTGAGTCAGATCGCCCAGCGAGAGTAGCACCCGCCGGTCGTCGAAGACACCAATCAGCTCAAGCCGTCCCCCCATCGCCTCGAGATAGCGGGCGAGGGTCGAGATGTACAACTCGGTTTGCCGCTCGATGCGCGAGACCTGCGATTGCGGCACGTCCAGCGCCTCCGCCAGCTGTGCCTGGGTGAATGCGCGCGCACGACGCAGTTCGGCCAGTGACTGCTCATAAGCCACTTGCTCCGCTTCGGCCTCGCGGCGAGCGGCCTCCGCAGCTTGGCGCCGTGCCGGATCGCTCTCGGCGGCGCCGCGAATCTGCCTCCATGGGCGATGTCCAGGCATCATGCACCTCTCAATGCTCTTACCGCGGACGAGCTAGAGCAGCCCCTCCGCGCGTAACTCCTCCAGATAAGCGTCATAGAGCCGATCGGCCGCCGGGATAGCGGTCCGGTACCACCCCTCCCAGCGGCCGGTCTTATCCCCACCGAGCAGCAGAATGGCAGTGCGCCGCGGATCGAAGGCGAACAGCACGCGCAACTTGCCCTCGGCGCTCACTCACAACTCTTTCATGTGTGGAGCATGGCGGGAACCGCGGACTGAGCCCACAGTGGGCCGCTTCAAGTCGGGTCCATGCTCTTCTAGCAACGCGATGCGTCCAGCGAGCGCATCTTGCTGCTCGGGAGTCAACGCGTCGTACCATGCCGCGAATTCGTCGGTGCCCTCGACGCTCAACATGGCAAAAATATAGCATATCTGTTATATAGCACGCAAGGCATATGCCGCTGAACACATCCGCATCTTTCGGCTCTTTATCCCGCAATGGCCTTAGCAGTAACAGCCTAACCAGCGGCAACGGCTTCCTTCGGGCGGCGGACGGACCTTCTGCCCTCACGATGTCTCGCCTCTAACACTGCCTTAACCTTGGCTGGCCGCTGGCTTAATCCTGCGCCTGTATGCTGCCAATGCCACATCAAGCTCTACCGGCGTGGCCCAGGTTGTCGGCAAGTGGCTTCCTCTCTTCCCTCAGCAGTGGGAAGGGGGCGAGGGGTGAGAGCTTGAGGCGAGGTGTACAATGGATGAGGCAGTGATCGCGGCGGCCGGACCAGCGCACGTAGACTTCGCGGAGGAGCTACGCGCGCACGGCTTGCAGCGCGGCATGACCATCGCCGACGGGCGCGGCGGCGCGCTCTGGCTGGACCTGGCGAGCCCCGGCATCAGCCGGCTGGCGGAGGCGCTCCTGCGCCTGATGAGCGGGCAGGTGCCGCCCGGCGCCACCGTCCTCAAAGTGACCGTCGGCGCCGAGGTCTATCTCGCCAGCTGGCGCGAGGGTGGGGACGGCGAGGAGACGCTGCAGCTGGCGAAGCTCTTCGATCCCGGCGAGCGTGTGGCGCTCTCGCGCACCACCGCCGAGACCGTTGCGTCGCTGCTCGCGCTCGCCGCCCGCCAGGCCGCGCTCTCGTAGCAGGCGCTCCGTCGATCGCCGGAGCCGCGGCAGGCAATACTCCGGCGGCAAGCGACGCGTATGCGCGCGGCGCACCTGGCTGGTGGCTCAGTTGAGACCGGGAGGTGGGGGTAGATGGCGCAGCTGTCAGCAGGCGACGACCAGACGCCAAGCGCGCGCCGGCAGCGCTATTCGTTGTGGCAGCGCCTGCGCGCCGGGCTGTATGGCCGCCTATCGCTCTTCGTCGAGTCGCTCATCGCGGTCGGTTTACTGCTGCTCGTCCTCCTGCTGGATGTCACCTACCTGCTCCAGAATCACTACTCGGCGGACCTTGCCAGAGCCCTGGTAGACACCATCTCGCTGCTGGCACTGCAAGGCCAGAGCATCGTCGGCCACGACAGCGGCGCCCAGCTGCTGCTCGTCGCCAACGTCCTCTTTTCGGTGCTCTTTGCGCAGAGCCTGCTCAATTCCGCCCGCGTGCTCTTCCGCCAGCGCCCCGTTGCCAATAAGCAGCTGGGCCTGGCGGCGACGCTGAGCGACCATGTCATCGTCTGTGGGCTGGGGCGCGTCGGTCTGCGTGTCATCACGCGGCTGGTAGAGGCTGGCTGTCCTTGCGTCGCCATCGAGCGTGACTGGACGAGTGAGCTGGTCCCGCGGGTGCTGGATCTGCGTGTGCCGGTGCTCGAAGGCGACGCGCGCGAGCCGTTGACGCTGCGCCGGGCTGGCCTCAACCGTGCGCGTGCCATCATCGCCTGCATCGACGGCGACCTGGTGGATGTCGAGATCGCACTGGCCGCGCGCGCCGAAAAGCCCGCCATTCGCGTCATCGTGCGCGCCTTCAGCGAGGAGTTCGACCGCGGCCTGGAGCATAGCTTTGGCCCCAACTCGGCGTTCAGCACCTCCGGCCTCGCCGCGCCGACCTTCGCCGCTGCCACCATCAGCCGCGGCCTCGACCACGTGGTGCCGCTGGATGACCAGCTGATGGGCGTCGCGCAGCTCGTGGCGCCGGCAGGCAGCCAGCTGCCCGCAACAGCGGACGCGCTGGAGGCGCGCTTTGGCGTGCGCCTGCTCGAGGTGCGCGCTGCTGGCCGCAGGGCCAAACGCGAGGGCTCCATCGCGCCCGGGAGCCGCCTGGTGGCCATCGGCCCGCTGCCGGCGCTGGAATGGCTGGCAGCGGCGTGCGCGTTCCAGCCTGTCGCTGGCCATCCGACCCTAGCGCCGACCGTACAGGCCGTGCAGACCGTACAGACGCTGCAAGGCGTCCAGGGCAGCCCGCTCGTCATCGTCTGCGGGCTGGGCAAGGTTGGCTATCGTGTCGTGTGGCTGTTACGCTTGCAGCGCCCAGACCTGCTCATCCGCGTGATCTATCGTGAAGATGACAAGAAGTCCTTCACCAAGCGGGTAGCCCAACTTGGCGGCGTCGCGTTGATCCGCGGCGATGCGCGCGACGCCGACACGCTGAACGAGGCGGGCCTCCAACACGCCGTCGCCGTCGCCGCCGTGACCTCGGACGACCTGACCAATCTGCAGATCGGCCTGGAGGTGCGGCGCAACCGCCCCGATGCGCATGTGGTGCTGCGCGTCTTCAGCGACTCCCTGGCAGACAAGCTGGCCGACCTCTTCGCCATCCACACCGCCTACAGCACCTCCGATCTGGCCAGCCCGACCCTGGCGGCCGCCGCGGTGCTCGGCAACGTCGAGCATGCCTTCTTCGTCGGCGGCCGGCTCTACGCGCTACAGCGTCTGAAAGTGAGCACCGGCGACAGGCTGAGCGGCAACACGATGGCGGCGATCCGCGCGCGCTACCAGATCACCGTCATGCAGCTGCGGCGCAGCCAGGTGGCGTATTTCTTCCCGTCGGCGCAAGAAGTTGCCACACCGGGTGACGAGCTGGCGGTCATCGCGCCCATTGCTACACTGGGCAAGCTCCGCGCCAACTAGCCTCGCCTTCGGCACCACAGCCTCTTCCGTCCCCACATGTGAGCGCCCTCACTCGCTGTGGCGCTGGCAGCGGGAAATATGCGCTATGACGGCAAGACGAGCACCGTTTCCTGATGTTCGGTGAGAAGTCGTGCGATGGCAGACTCCATGCGATGTACTGTTGCCAAGCGCGCCGACAGCCGGTGTGTGTGAGAGGCCGGTCGCGACCTTGATGAGAAAGGAAGCAGCACATGCCCAACCCCATCGTCCACTGGGAGATCGTCTCGCCCGAGCGAGGAGTGCAGCTGCAAGAGTTCTATGCCAACCTCTTCGGCTGGAAGATCAAGAGTGAGAACCCCTTCAATTATGGCCTGGTGGATACGCAGTCTAGCCTGGGCATCAACGGCGCCGTCGGGCCAGGCGAGGGCCCGCGGCGTATAACGCTCTATGCCCAGGTGGATGACCTACAGGCCTATCTGGACAGGGCGGAGAGCCTCGGCGCCACAGTCTTGATGCCCGTTACCGAGATTTCGGGCGTCATGATGATTGCGCTGTTCTGCGACCCTGACGGCAACGTCTTCGGTCTCATGCAGAACAACGCCTAGCCTGGCAGTGGGGAGCGGCATCTCTCCGGCATCGTAGCGCGCCCGCGGGGAAAGGAACACCCCAGTGAAACAGCCACTGAGCGTTGTCGGCATGGCCGTTCAGGTGTGCGTCGGCAACGTCAGCGCTGCCGGCCAGTGGTACGAGCGTCTCTTTGGCCGCCCGCCGGATCGCACGCCGCACCTCACCCTCTGGGAGTGGGAGCTGCTGCCGATGTGCTACTTCCAGCTCGTGGCCGGCGCGCCGCGCCCCGGCTCCATGCGCATCCGGCTCGTCGTCGCCGATCTCGCGGACGAGCGCGAGCGCCTGCAGGAAGCGCTGGGCCTGGCTATCTCGCCTGTCGAGCGCATCGAAGGCGGTGCCATATGGTGCGATTTCGACGACCCCTTCGGCAATCACCTTGGGCTGTTTGAGGATTTGGCCGATCGAACCCTGCTCGCTTAACCAGTGGCATCCGGACCCAAGGGAGCGCGCGCACTGCGTGAGCGCGCGCCGCGCCGTGCATGCGCGCAGTCGTGGCGCACCAGGCCGCATATCGTCCGGCAAAGGCGAGCGGCATGGATGTTGCGCACTCATTATGCTGTGGGAAGATTTCCCATGACCGTACGGAGTCTCCGGTGCACGCAAAGGCGCGCCGATCTGGCCCCACGTACAGGAGGAAAACCGTGAACGACGAGTATACTCGCCGCCAGGATCAGGATTACTACGACGACGAAGACGAGCTCACTGACGAGGATCTGCGGGCCCGCGGTGACAAGAACTCCGTCAAGGGCAAGATGAATGAGGCCTCCGGCAAGGTGCAGGAGAAGTTCGGCGACCTGACCGACAACGAGCGCATGCAGGCCGAGGGCAAGATGAAGCAGTGGCAGGGCGAGGCGCAGGAGGGCCTCGGCGATATCGAGCGCGACCTGGATGACGACAACCTGTAAACTGACCACGCGCTTTCACTCGTGCCGCCCCCGCTCCGGCCCCATCGGCTCGGCGGGGGCGGCGTTTTGTCTCCCATGTGGCGATCACCGGCACGGCCGGTATGCTGCTTGCACACTTTCCCCCCAGAATGGTAGGCTGTGCTGAAGAACATTGGCGAACGTGGCGGCAGCAACACACCGTCATTCGTGCGCTGTGGCGCCTGCATACCTGCGCACCGGCGCCCACGCGAGCGCAGCGTCTCACCGCGGCCCCCTGCGGCCGCGGGCGCGATGCTTCGTGCACATCACCTGCCACCGGCGGAACGCACCGCGGGCCGCAGCGTCGCGGCGCCCGGATGCCACATCAATGATGAGGGAGACTTTGTATGCCAGGAACCGCAGCGCTCGAAGCCTGGGTGGAGGAGAGCGCGCGCCTCACACGTCCCGACCAGATCGTTTGGATCACCGGGTCCGAGCAGGAATATGAGGGGCTGATCGCGAGCATGCTCGCGGACGGCTCGATGACCCGTCTCAATGAATCGGCCTATCCCAACTCCTATCTCTATCGCAGCGATCCGACCGACGTGGCCCGCACCGAGGAGTTGACGTATATCTGCACCGAGCGCGAGGAAGACGCCGGCCCGAACAATAACTGGATGTCGCCTCGCGAGGCCAAAGAGAAGGTGCGCCCACTCTTCGAGGGCTGCATGCGCGGACGCACGATGTACGTCGTGCCCTATCTGATGGGCCCCGCCGGCTCGCCGCACGCCAAGGTGGGCGTCGAGATCACCGACAGCCCCTATGTCGTCGCCAACATGCGCATCACGACGCGCATTGGCCAGATCGCGCTTGACACCCTCGCGAATACTGGCGGCGAGTTCATCCCCGGCCTGCACTCCATCGGCGACCTTGACCCCGACCGCCGCTATATCCTGCATTTCCCGGAAGAGAAGCTGATCTGGAGCATCGGCTCCGGCTATGGGGGCAACGCGCTGCTCGGGAAGAAGTGCCTCGCACTGCGCCTCGCCAGCTGGATGGGCTGGAAGGAAGGCTGGATGGCCGAGCACATGCTGATCCTCGGCCTGGAAGATCCCGACGGCAACGTGACGTATATGGCCGGTGCCTTCCCCAGCGCCAGCGGCAAGACCAACCTCGCCATGCTCGTCTCGCCACTGGCGGATCGCGGCTGGCGGGTTTGGACGGTCGGTGACGACATCGCCTGGCTGCGCCCGGGCCCCGATGGGCGGCTCTGGGCCGTGAACCCGGAGAACGGCTTCTTTGGCGTCGCGCCCGGCACCGGCCCGGATACCAATCCCAACGCCATGACCACGCTCTCGAAGAACTCGATCTTCACCAATGTCGGCCTGACGCCGGACCGCCTCCCCTGGTGGCCTGGCATCAACCCAGACGAGAAGGAGCCGCCCGCCGGCACGATCAATTGGCTTGGTCACCCCAAGGAGCAAGAGCCGGACGCGCCTGTCGCGCATCCCAACTCACGCTTCACCTCGCCCGCCAGCCAGTGCCCCTCGATCTCGCCGCACTGGGAGGATTCGCAGGGCGTGCCGATCTCGGCCTTCATCTTCGGCGGGCGGCGCGCGCGGGTCGCGCCACTGGTCTACCAGGCGTTCAACTGGCAGCACGGCGTCTTCGTCGGCGCTGGCATGGGCTCGGAGACGACGGCGGCGGCCACCGGCGAGGTGGGCGTTGTGCGGCGCGACCCGATGGCGATGCTGCCGTTCTGCGGCTACAACATGGCTGACTACTGGAGCCACTGGCTGACGATGGGCGCACAGGTCGCGCACCCGCCGGCCGTCTTCCACGTCAACTGGTTCCGCAAAGGCAGCGACGGGACATTCCTGTGGCCGGGCTTTGGCCAGAATGTACGCGTATTGATGTGGATGCACGACCGCATCCACGGCACGGGACGCGCGCGCGAGACGCCCATCGGCTACGTGCCCACGCCCGACGCGCTGGACCTATCTGGCCTCGATCTCGCGCCTGAGACGGTCGAGCAGCTGCTGGCTATCGACAAGCATGACTGGCTGGGCGAGTGGGGTGACCAGGCCCCGTTCTTCAATCAGTTCGGCCAGCGCCTGCCTGCCGCCATCGCGCGGGAGCACCTTGAGCTCAGGGCGCGTCTGGACGCGCTGCCAGGCTAGGGGGTCGTCGTGTGCCGGAGCCGTCACGCGTTGGCGGAGACGGTTTCCGGCGCGAGCACGCCGAGCTGCGCCGCGATGTTGCCTAGCACCGTGGCCAGCGCATCGGTGTGGACGGGCGTGCCGACGGTGATGCGGAAGTGGCGGGCTAGATCGGGCGTGCGGAAGTAGCGCAGCAGGATGCCCGCGGACTCCATCCGTGCGCGTAGCTCCGCCACCGCCAGCCGCGCGTCCGTGATCTCCGCCAGCAGGAAATTACCGCGCGAGGGATACACCCGCAGGAAAGGCTGCGCCGCCAGCAGCGCGAACAGTCGCTCGCGCTCGGCCACCAGCTCCGTGATGCGCTGGCGCAGATAGGAGAGGTCCGCCAGCGTTTCGTGCGCCGCGATATGTGCGGCCAGGTTCACCTCGAAGGGTAGCTGCAGCTTGCGGACGTGCGGCACGAGCCACGTCGGGAAGGCGCCATAGCCCAGGCGCAGCCCCGCCAAACCCGCCCACTTGCTCAGCGTGCGCAGCACCACGAGATTGGGATAGCGCCCCACCAGCGCCATGGGGCTGTCGGCCAGCGCGTCCGCCCCGGCGAACTCGATATAGGCTTCGTCCACCACCACGATACGCCCCGTCTCTAGCAGCGCCTCGACCTCGCCACGCGTAGCGAGGTTGCCGCTCGGGTTGTTGGGCGAGCAGAGCACGATGAGCTTGGTGTCCGTACGCAGCGCCGCCAGTAGCGCCGGCACGTCCAGCGCATAGTCCCGCGTGCGGGGGACGCCGATCAGCTCGCCATGGGCAAGCGTCGTCGCGGTGGTGTAGAGGCTGAAGGTCGGCGTGCAGGTGAGCACGCTCTCGCCAGGGGAGAGGAATACGCTCCACAGCTTGGTGATGAGCTCGTTGCTGCCGCTGCTCAGCACGAGGTGCCCGGGAGCGGCGCCGGTGTAGGCAGCCAGATCGGCGATGAGGGCGTGGCCATCGGGGTCGGGATACAGGTTGTACTGCGTGAAGGAGCCGAGCGCCTGCGCGACACGGGGCGAGGGCGGGTAGGGGCTTTCGTTGCTATTCAGCTTGATGAGCCGCTCGACAGGCACCCCCGTGCGCTCGCTGAAGGCTTCGAGCGATTCTCCCGGAATGTAGTCTTCTACGCGGGCGATCTCGGGACGGACCTGCACTACTCCATTCACGCACTCCACCTTCAGCTCGCTCCTCCCAAGGTCACAGATCCTTCTGCGCGCCACTTGCGCATTTTCCGCGCCGCGCCCTCGCGTGTGCCTTATACTCGCCAAAACGCCACAGCGTCCCGCCGGGTAACGTGGATGAGATGTACCGGGCGCCATTATAGGGGCAGAGTACGAGCAAGGTCAACAAAGAGCCT
>Ga0070706_100002312_pt1 | contig 19268 bp, 20 predicted proteins | sample KBSK5501metaG_FD_65476 | JGI IMG/M metagenome (GOLD analysis project Ga0070706, IMG submission 65476) | Corn, switchgrass and miscanthus rhizosphere microbial communities from Kellogg Biological Station, Michigan, USA - KBS K5-50-1 metaG | ecosystem: Host-associated > Plants > Roots >... | reverse complement strand
TCGTCCTTCTCTGGAGGATGGGTCTGTTTTCTTGTTGCTTGGCTCTGATTCTTGCAAATGCAAGCGGAAGTGCATTACCCCTTCCTGATGAGCTCTGCAAGAGGGTTTTTCAACAGGCTGCGTAAGTTATCTGGCACCTCGGTCGCATTCATCAAAAAAAGAAGGGAAGGCTTCGTTTGCTGTGTTTGTACTGGAGCGTTCTTGTTTGGTATAACTACTATGTAGGAAAGCTCCATGAGAGCAGTTGCTGGAAAACGACAACTCCAGAGAGCATGAAAGCCTGGCCTGACAGGCAGTTCTGAAGCAAGCAGAAACGCATCACCAAGAAGACAGCCACGGCTCGGCAAGAACAGACAAGAAGGGGAGTGAGAACGATGCACATCATCCTGTCGAGCCTCGAATTTCCACTCTGGTTGCGTCTGAGTCACTACATCAATCTCTTGTTCATCGGATTATTGATCCGCAGCGGCATCGAGATACTCGGGGCGAATCCCAGACTCTACTGGAATGATGGATGCACACCTAAAACCGAGTGGATCAAGTTCACGAAGAAAAAGGTGCCAACAGATCCCGGGGTGATCTATACAGCGAGCGTCGACGAAATAGGCATCACTCCGCTCCTCGCGCTCCCAGGCAAAAAGAATCTGGGGCTTGGCCGCCACTGGCATGGAGTTTCCAACTCGTTGTGGCTGCTCAACGGCATCATCTATGTGGTGTTGCTCTTGACGACAGGAGAGTGGGCACGCCTCATCCCGACCTCCTGGAGCATTTTTCCGCAGGCCTGGCAATCGCTGCTGACCTACCTCAGTTTGCATATTCCACCGCTCAGCACCTTTCATCCCTATGACCCACTCCAGCAACTCGCGTATGCCTTCGTCATCTTTCTCCTAGGGCCGTTTCTGCTGCTGACGGGCGCTGCCATGTCGCCCGCGATTGCCGCCAGTTTCCCCTGGTATATCAAGCTGTTCGGTGGTCGGCAGCTGGCGCGTAGCCTCCACTTTCTGGGCATGGCGGCATTTGCTTTGTTTACAGTCATGCATACGATCCTTGTACTGGTGGTTCACTTCCGCGAAAATATCACCAATATTGTGCTTGGGGGACCGAACGAAAATTTCGGGCTGGCAGTCGCCATCGCGGTCGTTGCCCTACTGATCGTCCTGGGCATCTACATCTGGACAGCATGGTACTCATTGCTTCACAAACGCCAGGTGCAGGTGACCCTTGACACATTTGAAGCTCCGATTAGAAATATTGCACTCCATAATATGGCCTCGGCCCAACATTATCAAGCGTCGGATATTTCGCCCTACTTCTGGGTCAATGGTGCGCCGCCGACGAGCGAAGAAAGTCCGGAGTTCATCGAGCTGGCAAAAAACGATTTCCGCGACTGGCACCTGGAGGTGAAAGGACTGGTGAAGCAGCCACTCAGTCTCTCGCTGGATGATATTCGAGCTCTGCCAAGCCAGGTCCAGACCACCAAGCATAACTGTGTCCAGGGCTGGTCCGGCGTTGGCAAATGGAAAGGAGTACACCTGACCAAATTCTAGACCGCTGCGAACCACTCCCCGAGGCACGGTACCTCAAATGTACCTCCTACGGCCTGGATCAATTCACGTACGGTGGAAAGCCGCGCCAGCCATTTTATGAGGTGATCGATATGACACTGGCAACGCACCCCCAAACCATTCTTGCCTACGAATTCAATGATGAGCCGGTACCACTCCCTCACGGAGCGCCCCTGCGTTTGCGCGTGGAGACCCAACTCGGCTATAAAATGGTGAAGTATTTACGCTCTATCGAACTGATCGCCGGCTATCGTAGCGTTGGGGAAGGACAAGGAGGATCGCGTGAGGATACCATGTTTTATGGCAGAGGGGCAGAGATTTAAGATGGCTTCGAGAGCATGATGCAGTTTCTCAGGGTGAGGATGCTACATGAATGCAGCCAGATGGTGAAAGGATCGCTAGTTATCTGGTACGTTGGTCAGTTTCGTGTGAAACTTACGGGAAGGCCACCACTTCGACTTGCAAGCACCCAAGAAGCGGCAAGGGCAACTGCGTCCTCTACGGACGGCAGAACCACTCTTCTGACACTTGGCCTAACGTTGTTCATGGTACGCTCGAAGCGGCGTTTTTGGAGCTTAGCGTTGTAAATTTCGTCGGTGGGCCTATTAGGCCTTGTAGCTCTCATGAATACACCTTTCGTCAGTTGAAATGGATTTGCTTCATCCTTTCATACCGACGAAAGGTTCGTTTGTATTCCCGAGAATGCAACAGCCCTGATGTCAGTGGCTCAGCGGCCAGTGGCTCAGTGGCTTGTAAGCTTTACAAATACTCGGCTTCAGTGTATTCTATCAATAAGCACCTTTACTACATAAGGGAAACAAAGACGCCGAGCCGAAAACTGATCTCAAGAACAGACAAGGAGGATCACATGACTCAGCCCGCTATTTACACTGTGCAACCGGGAGATTCGCTCTTCTCAATTGCACAGCGCCTCTATGGTGATGGCAACAAGTGGCCCATAATCTATGACTACTGTAATAAGCAGGTGATCGGCCCGAATCCTGATCTCATCCGTCCTGGAGAAGTGCTCTATATCCCACCGACTGTTCTGACCTGCAAGGTTACGGTTACGCCCCCTGATGTCCTGAATGCCCGAGCTCTTCCCAATACTCAGTCCGCTATACTCCACACATTTACTCAGGGCACCGTCCTCACCTTCTTCGAGGTCGTGATTGGAGAGACGGTGGGCGGGAATTCAAACTGGGGTCACTCAGATCAGGGGTATTACTGCTGGCTAGGCGGAACTGACCACCCGAATGGCTAACGCGTGTGGTCTCAGCACGAGGCTTGCCGCAACGGGATTCCTGAAACACATGGCCACACCGAAATCGTATCGACCACCAGGCAACAGTGAGAGAGGCGGGCGGCGCCCGCCTCTCTCAACCCATCCCGCGACGAATGAGCGCCTTGATTACTGCTGGCCAGAAAAATGCTCCTCCCGCTGATGAGCTTTGAAAGAGACTCATATACGGTAACAGCCGAGATATATGTAAAAGCGGCCACAGGGTGGGTTGAACTACAATGTTGCCATGTAGGAGTTACCACAATATTGATCCTGTGCCCTTGTGGGAACCTGGCAAAGTGGCATGGCACGTGATCATTCGCTCTGATCCACCTGGACGCCATCGGCGAGAAAGAGGTAGGACCCGGAGTGCGCCTGTTTGCTTATCGAGGAGTTGCCTGAAGGGCCGTACTTGAGTAGTGGTTACGAGGAGTGAGCGGCCTGCGTCTAGCAGTGGCACTGCTCATGTGCACTTCCCTGATAAGAAGGCACATCTCTGCGCTCTTTACCTACCGCCTATTAACTCGTTGCGCAATCCGTGGGCTGCAGCTTGGTTTATGTTTCCCCCCTTATTCCCTGCCCTTAAAGATGGATACGCTACTCCATACCATTACCGGCTACTATTGGCGAGTTGTTTCAGTGCCAACAGTTGCTTTACTGCATGGCGTGCAGCCAGCGCATGGACCACCAGCAAGCTTTGCTGCAATGCACTCGCACTCTAGGTTGACCGCTTTACTGCTGCTATGACATGCTCGGAATACGCTGCATTGTCCAGATTCAGCAACTGCTCAGCAGCACTTAACTCGACAGCGAGATTGTGTTGGGCATTGGGGAGAAGAAACTCTAGAGTGCTCACGTCAGCGAGCAACTTTTCCAAAGCGTTGGCTATCTGAGCCATCAGATCACGACTATGCAGTGACGCTTTCGTCAGTTGATCGGGGGTAGCATGCACGTTTTGCACTGCCCGTGCCGCAAGAATGTAATCTTCGCGTATCCTGCTGGCGCTTTCCTGCGTGCTGATTGAGAGCAGCAGCGCGCGCACGGCGGCCAAAGCCTTCTGGATTCGCTTCACCGCGTTAGGCTCTGCATGGGGTACGACCGTGATAAAGAACAGCGCAATGACCGCTGCTATAACGATGTACAGCAAGTACGCAAGCAGCCCTGTTGACGCTGACAGACTTTTAGTGGAGATGCCTAGTAGCAACTTCATGACTGCGAGCATTGCATAGTAGATTACCCTGTTCTTCGACATGAAAGGGAGCGCTACAAAGAGCGCGAACATGGCCAGCGGCAGCAATATCGCTGGGGGAACTATCAATGCCAGCCCAGTTGCGATACAAACCCCGAAGATGGCGGCTGCAATGCGCTGGAGTGCATTCACTGCTGTGCCCAGTTGGGTCGGTTGGATAATCACAAATGTTGCGGTGAGGAATGTCGTGTTGAGCGGATTGTCCCAATTGAGCGATGCGATGATCAGAGCGACAAGGACGGCAGTGGCACTACGTAATGCATGCCGCAAAATGCTGGAGTCCCAGGAAAAGAGCGCGCGTGAGGTATCCCAGAAGCTCGTGCCAGGCACTTTGGCGATGGTCAATGGTGTACTGTCTCGCCTCAAGGCAGCAGTATATATCCGATCTAATGACCTCCGGAGGCTTGGAACGATAACCTGCAGGTCGCCAGGAAGCTCACCAGCAATCTCTTCGCCCGCGCGTTGCGCAGTGGAAGTACCGGTAGGTGCCTTCTTTGCTTTGATGAGACTCACCATTTCTCTTGCATCATTGTCTGCCTCATCGAGTATTGAACGAACACGCAGGGCATCCGACTGAGACAATTGTTCCAGCCAGGATACGAGGATGAGGCACGCGACACGGTAGGTCTCAGCTCCACTCAATGCTTCACCCATCCACTGCTCTGGATGAGCCGCACGCAACGTCTTCCAGGCATGGTCTATCGCACCCATGTCAGCATCGGTAAGGACACCAGCAATTGTCTTGCGAGTGACCAGGGATGGGTCTCCCAAACCCAGGACGAAGCGCACCAGCGCAATGACAATGAAACCGACAGCTATTCCGCCAAAGATGCTTATGATCGGAAGGTTTCCCGAAAGTCGTATTCCGAACCCGATGAGCGTGCCAAGGACAAGCGCCAGGCCGACCGTCGTGTAGCGGGGGCTGAATGCTGGCAGTAGCCCTGCGATAAAGACGATCACCACAATCACAGGGATGGTCCCCCATGGTGACACACTGGCCAGCACATGCGCTCCCCCGACTGCCAGGATGAAAACCGGTCCAAACCAGGCCATCATACGCAGGTCCGAGCGCAACGGCCCACCGAAGGCCGCGATCAACACGAACATTGCAGTCAGTGCAGCAAGAATAGCCGCAGCACCGAAGCCAAGGATCACTGCCACGATAGCTGCTACTGCCATCGAGACGAAGAAAATGGTACCAAAGATCAGCGAAGGTCTATCGAGCCTGATACCAGTTTCGCCGAACAGTTGCCGACGCAGACAGACTCGAAAGGCATGGTTTGCGCGGTTTAAGTTGCCTTGCTTCAAAACAAGATGATCATTTACCATATCTGACCTCTGATTCGCAAGCGCACTCTCGTGGCTTCAACCTCGATAGCGCAAAACTCTGGCAACAAACTTCATGCTAACCATCCATCAGTGAAGCTATCGGTGCGAGAAAAGGAACAAGTGCGATTCATACCCCTCTGATAGGACAACACTGTCCTTTGCTAGCCTACTTACCTTGCTGGGCACGCTCAATCAAGGCATTGAAAGGCAAGGTGGGATCGAGCACTTTGCGAGCTCTCTCAACGCCCGAGATATGGAGGGTTTGGACATTGAGCTGGCCGAACACACAGGCTTGATCCCAGTAGATGCTTTCGGAGGTCAGCTTCCCCTCTGAGCTATTGGACGATTACTGTCCTTTTCACGGACGGATGATACGCATCCCAATACTTAAACGTGCCAGCCTGCATATACGTGTGACTAAAGGTCCCTCCCTGAGGGATGGGGCCACCTCCAAAGATCAGCGCCGAGATGCTATGCGGTGCTGAAGTAATGTTCTTCCAGCTCACGGTAGCGCCAACGCTAACAGTGACAGTCTGAGGGCTGAACGCATATTGGCCTTTGCTCCCTGTAATCGATATCGTAACACTGCTTACTGGCTTTCCACCAGAAGTGAGTGTTGGAGTTGGCGGCTCCGGCGTAGCTGTTCGTTGGGACGATGTAGGTGTCACTAATGGGGTTGGTTGAGATGGTGTAGGTGTCACTGCGGGCGTCGTAACGGGCGCAACAGGGACAATACTACTTTCTCCACAAGCACTCAATGCGATACAGAGTACAACCAATAAGACACAAATCCAGCCGATACTTCTTGACGAATACAATCTCTTGACCATTTCTGATGCTCCTTCTTTCAAGTACAAAGTTCACAGCCGCTGGGAGGCACCCACTCATAAGCCTTGTAGCTCTCCCATGATCTCGGTGATCTCGCCTTCATTCCACTCGGAGTCATACTCCAACAGTTCCTGTAGGTTCTGAGACAACCGTTCTTGTTCCGGGTCATCTCTCGTGCGGGTATAATCGGCCTGCGAGTCAAAGACCACAATTACTACGATGTCACCAGGAGCAGAGACCGATTCGAAGACATATCCACCTACATAACCTGTCACACAGGGCAGGTAATCTTGCTCCCAGCGAAAGAGGTGGTCCAGGACAGCTTGTTCCTGGCCCTGCATGGGGTGTAGATGGTAGAACGATCCGTACATTGGCTACTCCTGCTCTGGCTCTGCTTCAATCGTTGTCGTGTCAGAAGCGCTCAAATCCCTATCGTTGAGCGTCATAGTGAGTGTAGCCTCTTTTGAAGGATTTGCCATCGTCAAAGTGACTGATAATTTAGGTAGAGGGGACGTATGTTTTTGGCCAGGGGGACGTATACTTTTTGTACTGGAGGGATACGATCAGAGAGTGGGTGATGCCACCAGACCTTTTTCAATAGCCCAGGAGACCAATTGGACGCGGGTATCGATCCCCAGCTTCGCGTACATGTGCCCAATGTGGGTTCCAACGGTGCGCTGACTGATGAACAACTCCTCGGCTATCTCGCGATTTGTTTTTCCCTGCGCGATGAGCACGGTGATCTCTCGTTCTCGTTCGCTCAAGCCACCGAAGGCCCGTTTAGCCGATTGGCGCTCCGTAAGGGGCAGCTTCTTCGGCAAGGTGACCAGCGCCGCCTGTAAGAAACGCTCGCGCTGCTCTGGATCGTCTAGCGAGGCCGCCAGGCTCGCGATAATCTCCCGCGCGCTGGCAAAGGCGCTGCGCGCAAGCGGCTTCTGATGTGATGCTGCATAGACTCGACCAAGCGAGCGATGGATTTGCCACAAGAGGGTAAGCGCGCCTTGCTCTTGCGCTCCTCGTCTGGCCTCCTCCAGCGCAGAGATGGCTTCATCCACCTGTCCCTGCGCGAATAGGGCTTCGCCCCGCATCTTCAAAAGCATCGGGATGGGCTGCCACTCTCCACCTTGGATCTCGCCAGGAGCAGTGGAGAGCAAATTGTCAGCCAGGCACAAGGCCATCTCCGGCATCCGCTGAGCCAGGGCCAGTTCGCCCCATGCCCAGAGCATGCGGCGCTCCTGCAAATTGCGGGGACCCTGTTCGGGTGAGATAGCCTGTGCGAGTACCGATTCCATGTGCGGAAGGTCCCCGACGAGAAGATATGCCTGCGCCAGGGAAGCTGTGATATTTCCGAGGTAAAACGCTGAACCCAGGGCGCTCGCGACCTCTAGCCCGGCTTCCAGCATCGCCAACGCCTGGAAAGGATCAAGCAGCGAGAGATACACATCTCCCATGCTGTTATAGGACCCGACGATCCACTGCCGGTTCTCGATCTCGAGGGCGATCTCAAGCGCCGCTCGTGCGGAGCTTAATGCTGCGCCCAATGCTCCAAAGGAGGCGAACATCCAGCCTGCCATGTACTGTGCGAAAGCTCGCCCTGCTCGCCACTCGATGGAGTCAGCGACACGCAGCGCTTCTTCCAGGTCCTGCTGGCAAACGGCCAGGGAGCTTTGAACGCTGAAGATCGATTCGGTGAGTGCTGGACTGGCAACGTAAGTCCTGAGTGCCAGGCAAACGACGTAGACCCATTTGTCGCCTGATGTTCGTAGGAGCGAAATGGCCCGATCAAGGGAGGACAATGACAGCCGCCTATCTCCGTAAAAAGATGCGGCTACCCCGAGGAATTGAAGCGTCCGGGCCACGCTGCGCATATTTCCTTGCTGTTGGAACGCTTCCAGGCTTTCCTCGAGCATCATGATGGCCGTCGCGGGTTGACCCACATTGATCAGCCAGTTCGCCAGGTGGTTCTGGCTGAAGGCGTATTTCCGTGGGTCGTCAAGCGCCTGCGCCAGGTCGAGCGCACGCGTGAAAAAGTCGCCCGCGTGAGTGTAGTCACGTTCCGTCCAAGCGTACCCGAGCGCAACCAATCCCTGCCACTCCGCCTGGCGGTCCTGGTTCACGCGGGCAACATCCAACACCTGCTCAAAATCGCTTCGCGCCCCCTCAAAATCGCTCAGCAGTTGATGCACCTCCCCGCGGGCACGGTAGAGCGGGATCGGGTTGACTTCGGGCAGGTGGCTGGCTGCCTCGAGCGCATGTGTGAAATGCTTCACTGCCGCTTGTGGCGAGTTGAGCGCGATCGCCTTTGCGTCGATGCGCTGTCCGTATTCCAGCGCCTTCGGCCATGCCTCCGCCTGGTAAAAGTGATAGGCCAGGTCCGAGAGATGCGTCTCCAAAGTCGAAGCGTAGAGGTGTTCCATCGTTTGGCCAATCGTCAGATGGAGCACCTTGCGCTTGTGGGTCAGTAGTCCCGCATACACGGCCTGCTGCGTGAGGGCGTGGCGGAAGGCAAACTGCTCTGCGGGGTTTCCACGATCAGTTGTGCTGCAATCAAGGATTCCATCATCTGGATCAGCACAGGTTCCGGGCGTCCCGTCAACTCCTGGAGGAGGGAGGAATCAACATGCCTGCCTGCTACTGCCGCCAGTTCAAGCATCTCACGGACCGCGTCATTCAGCAGGCTGGTGCGCTGCTGGACAGCATCGTGGATACTGCGAGGAATATGTAGTTCACCGAGCGGTTTGCGATCCCAAATGCTGCCGGTGAAGAAGATATCACCCGCCGCAAGCAGCGACTTCTACACCTCTTCGACAAAAAACGGATTGCCCTACGTCAGACGATACAACGCCTCCAGAAAGTCAAGGCGCACAGGCCGCTTCATCTGAAAAATCGTCCGCAGCATCGCATGGACCTCATCAAGGGTGAGAGTGGTGAGTGAAAACTCCAAAGCCGCTCGTTCCCTATTCAACGCTAACAGGAAGTGACCAAGTGCCGGGTGGACCTCGTCACTGCGATAGGTGAGTAGCAGCAGGAGCGGGCGCGATTTACTATGGCGGATCAGGAAGCGCAGGAACTCGAGGCTGGTGTCGTCACTTCAATGCAGGTCTTCGATGACGAGCAGCACGAGACTCTGGTCGGCTTGCTAGAGTAAGAAGGAGGTCAAGGCAACAAAGAGGCGACGTTTCTCCTGTTCCGGTTCAAGAGCAGGAGTCGGCGTCAACTCAGGTAGCCAGGGTACGAGTTCGGGCAGAATTTTGATCAGTTCGGGTGCAGATGGCACAAGAGAGCGGAGTGTTGCCTCACGGGAGCCGGAGATCAGCAGGGTGCGCAGCACATCCAATATTGGAGCAAAGGGCAGCGAGCGGTCCTGCTCAAAGCAATTTCCTTGCAGGAACCACACCTGGTTCTGTCCAATTCGGGCTTTGGCTTCCAGCACAAAGCGAGATTTGCCGATGCCTGCTTCGCCTGAGACGAGCACCGTTTGTCCCTGCTCGTTTCCGATCTGCTCGAACACGCGCTCAAATGACGCCAAAGCCACCGTGCGACCGATGAGCACAGGGCACAAGACGGATGTATCAAATGGCATTGCTATGATGGTCGCCTTCCGTGGCTCTTGAGAAAACGATCAATACGCATGGTTCTTCCATCAAGACCGCACTGGAAGCCGGTATCCCAGCTCGCATGAACCTCCTTATCCTTTCACTCGTTTTAGCTTCTCTTTGACCTGTTCACGGCTGACCTGGGTATACCTCGCCGTGGTTTGAATAGCGGGTGTTCCCTTCTTGGTGACATGCCCTAAATAATAGGCCACCTCTTCCAGTGTCCAACCCACTTCTCTCGCTCGGTGGGCGAAGTCATGCCGCAAATCGTGAAACGAGAGGTCAGCACTCTTCTCCCATTGATCTTTGTTTGCTTGTTGTTTCAGGGTACGGAACCAATGGTGAATGCCGGCTTCTGTCAATTGCTGGCTCCGTTGCGAGGTAAAGACATAGGGGCTCTCTGGATCGCGTCCCCCGTGCTGAAGATACTCGAAGAGTGGTCGCCGAGCCTGGTTGACCAGATCGATGTCGCGGAATTTGCCGCCCTTGTGTCCAACGTGCAACCACCCAATCTTTGGTCCCACATGGGTATGATCTATGAGGAGATGAGCAATATCACTCACGCGACAGCCAGCCCAGTAGCCAAGCGCAAAAAGCGCTTCTCCTCGAACATCCTCTGCCTGCTCAACGAAGGTTCGCAGAATGGAACGCTGCTCATCTGAGAGCACACGTGGAGCTAACACTTGCTGTGCGGGAATCTCTAGACCCTGTGCTGGAATCCGTTTGAGGAGTCCGTGCTCATCAATGAGCCATTGGCAAAAGCTGCCCAGAACCGACTTGATCCGCGTTCGATGGCTCACACTGTAACCAGCCCCCTCCAAGGAGGTCATGTAGCGTTCGACCGAAGTGCGTGTGAGCTGATCGAGAGGAAACAGCGTCTGTCCATATCGTTGCGTCAGCCAAAAGAGAAAATCACGAAGCGTCCGCTGATAGACATCGATGGTTCCAGGATTCTTGCCAGAGAGACATGCTTCACGGTATGCCGTGATCCAGATGCTGTTCTCATTCCCGTAAGTGAACGCTTGGGAGGTGGAAGATTGAATCATAGTGTCTCATTCTCCCGCAGAATCCTTTCTGGTACGAGTTTTTGCGAATCATTTTTGAGAGGCACTCCCTCTCCACAAGGAACACTGAGCGTGTAAGCACATCAACGTCACGCTATTTAGCCGCTGACTCGTTCCAGAAAGGCGGTTCTGCTACGACTTTTCTGTGACGAGTGTAGCATATACGCCTGAGCTTCGACAAGTGCTTTCTGCCACTCTTTTGCTGCGAAGCTACATGTCCTATCCGCTTGCTCTTCTGGCTACTTTTCTGCTATCGTAGCGCCAGTCACCACTGGTGATGGACTTCCTCGAACAGGGGGATTACGACCCATGCCCACACGTGAACTGCTTTCCCCAGCCCAACGCGCTCAATTTCTCAGCCTTCCTGCCGAGATGAGTGAACAGATGCTGGCTCGCTACTACACGCTCTCATCGGAAGACCTGCTACGTATTCGGCGTCACCGTCGTCAGCATAATAAGCTGGGCTTTGCTGTTCAGCTTGCGTATCTTCGCTTCCCAGGGCGAACCTGGACGGCGAGCGAAGCGGCCTCGCCTCTGGTTGGAGACCATTTCAAATCGTGGGCAAACCGACCGCTTGGTTGAGAAGAATCTCTACTGATGCATACAAGCAGCGAGATAAGTCTTTTCCAGCAAACCGTTTGTCCCTGTTCTGGAATGGTCTCCCCGGCTTATGCACCAGGATAGCCGCTCAGTGATTAAGGTTGTGCGCTATGGGCTCAACATCCAGTGCTTTCCAGACGAGCACGCGGTAGAGCTGGTAGAGAAGCAAATTGCAAAGCAGCGGGAACGGGAGACACAAGATTTTTCAACGGACTGAAAAAGACGAACTGGCCTGGCCAGCTGCAGTATTGTATTTACGTTTTCTGCAGGTCGTTGACTTTAGGAAAATGAGAGGGTATTCTTTTAAAGTCAACAATTGTAGGATGATGCGCCAATTCCAGAAAGGGCACACTCGTAGCACGTAGCGTCTGTTATACTTTGCGCTTCCTATTTTCTAGAGAAGAGAGAGACTCGATGCCCTTTAGTAAATCTAATACCCGCAAGTTCAGAACGAAGAATCCTCAACTCTTCACACAAATCAAAGCGAGTTTTGAAAAGATTATTCAAATTGATCCAAAGGGGGAAAGGGATCGCATACAGTCAGACGAGGCGCTTGTGGTTGCTGTCGGAGTTGGCGAGCTGAAATCACTTGCCAACGGCAATCCCTCGGTCAAAACATTTTTTGATGCCCCGTTTGGAACGTTCGAAGAGATGAGTGAGGGGCAAAGGAAAAAACCTCTCCTTACATACCTCAATGACATCAACACAGACAACTGTGGTGCAACCACTATACATACCTTGCGGGAGCCCTGGGCAGTAATAGAGCTAGTGGCGGGAGAGTGGGAGACCACCTCATAACATTAATGGCGCCTGTGGGCACTCCAAAGTGGCTAATCTCCGAGTCCGAAATTGGCTCTCCTACGAGCATGAGAGCGTCGAGTTACGCTCAACATGTTGGCCAAGCCTCAGCTCGCGAGATTCAATCGAGTTGGTGACTTTTACCAATACGTTGAGCGCCAGATAGCACAACAGCAGGAACAGCGTGAAAATGCTGAGAGCATAGAATAATGGGCCAGGTCGTCAAGGCCTGCACCCACTTTTCTATGCTCTTAGCATAGGCAAACAAAAAACGCTCACACTGGCGCAGCACTCGCGGTCATTGCCCTGGTTAGTGACCAGCACTGGCAAGAGAACCGAGAAGCAAGAGAGAGACGAGGCCTATTCCTCCTACCATCGGGAGAAGACACCAGATGAGGATTGCCCAGAGGCACCCGTAGCCTTGTGGGGTGACGCCGGTGCGCTTCTTAATGCCCTGAGCCTCGAACAGGTAAATGATGGTGCCGATAAGCCCAGGAATAACAAACAGAAGAGAGAGTGCGGCACAGAGCCAGGCAGCCGGCGTGTAATTGCGCTGCAACTCTGCCTGAAGCACCTGGTTCTGGTAGGGCGGTGGCCACGGTGGCTGCTGGTACTGTGGTGGGTATGGCTGTTGTGGCCACTGCTGGGGTGATTGTTGCTGGAATGGCGGATACTGTTGTCCAGGCGATGGTGGTTGCATACTATTCCCCCAAATAATTAGCAAGTAAGCGGTGATACATCAATAGTGGATTGACAATTAGTACAACGATGGCCCTGCCATAAAGTAATTCAATCAACAAAATTGCTAAGACAGGGGAAGTAGCAGGACACTTGAGCACGATGGGGAGATTTGGAACGGAAAACAACGGTGAACTTCGAAGTTAGTAAGGGTTCGGAGGGGCTAGAAAGTGAGGGTGGCTAGCCCCTGCCGTTTTTCGTGTGAATCAGACCTGCCCAGGATGCGGTAGTTAGAGAAACGCCTGACTCACCAGACACTAGTATCGCCTATCGTTCTGAGGTGGCCCTGTGAAAATGCTGAGATGAACCTGAGAAGAGAAATTGCCAACGGATTGAAATATGACGCCCGGCTCTTTGTGCGCTGTTTCAATGAGAACTAGTGGAGTATGCACCGGTGCCACTGGACGCCGGTGCATTTTTGTACCCAACTGTCACATGACTATATGGCTAGTCGGGTTTGCCGCTCTTGCGCCGCCCATACCGTCCGATGATCGGAAGCGCATTCGCTACCACTGCCAGTACGGCAGCTGCAAGAGTCAGCACCAGGGAGACATCAAGCATGTTTTCCCCTTCGCACTACAAGGGGCAGATCACCGAAAAGTGCACTAATGATGTAACCTCGAATACCGACACAGCACCTACTCTACTTCCTCACATCTTGATTCTGTGTTATCATATGTGTACAACACTGATATTTGTCGAATAACTTGGTTCTCGGACCGGTTTGGTGCATGCGATGAACTACACCTTGTGTGCACCAACGGTGATACAGTCCGCTAGGCGTCTTGTAACGCATCAGTGACCGCCTGCTCCTGCGTCATCGCCTGTCCTGCAGCCCATCCGGCCTCGAATGTCGCAACATCGAGATTCGCACGAGACTCGGCCACACGCCTGTTCAGGTCCTCCCGGTAGGCGCTGGCTGCGGGGAGCAGGCGATCAGCGACCCCGAACAACCTTCCTGCTCGCTCTACTTGCCCCTGGACCGCTGCCACCTCGGCCAAGCCAGCCAGCGCCCTGACAATGCCGAGCCCATTGTCCACCCGTTGCATCTCCTGCCAGAGATGCAAGCCTTGCTGGTAGAGCATCTTCGCCTGCTGCTCGTCCCCGTACTGATGCAGCCAGACATCCCCGACGTTGATCAGGATGATCCCGAGCCTCCCTCGATCCCGCGAGGCGCGCAGGAGCGGCAGGCTCTGCTCATACAGGGAGTGCGCCATCTCCTCGTCACCCTGGGGCAAGAGCACGGCCTCCAACGCACTCACCACCAACGACGCGTACAGCACGTCCCCTTGCTCTTGGAAGAGCCGCAAACTTTCCTCATAGTGCGTGCGCGCAGCCTCGCGGTCGCCTGAGAAATAGGCGGCCATGCCGAGCATGTAGAGCGTGTACGCTTCGCCCCACACATCCCCGAGCTCCTTGTAAAGGGTGCGGCTCTCTTCGAGCAGGGGACGCGCTGCTGCGCTGTTGCGCTGACCCACGCGGACAAGCCCCAACACCCATTCTGCGTTGCCAATCCATCGCTTGTCTCCCCTCTCGCGCACAATGGACAAGCCCTCCTCCACGCGAGGGGAGGCTGCTTCATTGTCACCTTCGGCCCAGGCCAGCCAGCCCGCACCCACGAGGGCCTTGCCTCGTGCAGCGCTCCGATCGGTGCCATCGGTGCGCTCCAGCATGGCTTCCAGCCACGTTCGCCCCTCACGTACAGAGTCGCGCAGGAACCAGTAAAAGGCGAGGGCGCCCACCAGGCGCAGCCCGGTCTGGACCGCGTTGCTGTCGGCCTTGCTCCAGGCCAGAGCAGCGCGCAGGTTGGTCTCCTCACGGTCCAGTCGCTCCATCCACACCTCCCGCTCCGGACCGAACATATGGGGATCGGCTTCCTCGGCAAGCTGCAGGAAGTAGTCGGCATGCCGCTCTTGCACGGTGGCTGCCTCTCCACTGGCCACCAGCTGCTCGGTGGCGTACTCGTGAATCGTCTCTAACATGCTGAAGCGCGGCTCCCCGCCACTGCCCTGCTGCGCTTGCACCAGGCTCTTGTCCAGCAACTGGGCCAGTTGGTCCAGAACCGCGTCCTTGTCGGAGGCTGAGGAGGACATAGTCGAGGCGGCGTCCAAGACGCAGACGGCCTGCGCCGCCTCCAGTGTGAAGCCCCCGACGAAGACCGCCAGCCGCCGGAACAGTGCCTTGTCGCTCTCATCAAGCAAGTCGTAGCTCCAAGCAATCGTGTTGCGTAAGGTCTGCTGGCGCTGGGGCACGTCCCGCGCTCCGCGGGTCAGCAGCGGGAGCCTGTGCACGAGGCGCGCCAGCAGGGCCGCTGGGGGGAGCACCGTGCTGCGAGCGGCTGCCAGTTCGAGGGCCAGCGGCAGGCCGTCCAGGCGACGACAGATCTCGGCAATGGCCTGCGCATTGGCTGCCGTGAGCGCGAAAGCGGGCTGCACCTCGCGCACGCGCTCGACGAACAGCGCGACCGCTGGGACCTGCGAGAGGCGGTCGAGGTCAGGCAGGTGCGAAGTCGCTGGCAGTGCAAGCGGCAAGACAGGAAACACCCGCTCGTCACGTACCCGTAGTGGCTCGCGACTCGTCACGAGCAAGGTGAGCCGTGGGGCGGCGTCAAGCAGCCGGGTCGCCAGGGGGGCGGCGGAAAGCAGTTGCTCGGTGTTGTCCAGCAGCAGGAGGAGCTGTCTGGGCCGCAGATACTCCCGCAGGCGCTCATCGATCGATGGGCCATCCGCCTCGGACACCCCAAGCGCCCGGGCCACGGTCAGCTCCACGAGTTCTGGGTCTGTGAGTGCGGCCAGCGAGATGAACGCGACGCCATCTGCGAACTGGGTGGCGAGATCTGCGGCGACCTTTATCGCCAGCCGCGTCTTGCCCACGCCTCCTGGCCCGGTCAGCGTCACCAGACCCACATCCTCGCGCTGCAAGAGGTCCTGCACCAACGCAAGCTCCTGTTCGCGGTCAATCAGGGGACTGCGCGGCACGGGCAGCGGGGCAGGCCGGGCGTGAACTGGTGTTTCTGGAGGGCTGGTGAAGCGCTCGGTCAACAGCTGCGCCAGGTCGTTGGCCAAATGTTCGCGCAACTCTTCAGATGTAGCGAACTTCTGGTAGGAAGCGGCATCCTCCGCACGGATGCGGTCGAGCAGCGCCTGCAAGCGCGGCTCCCGCACAGGAGCCGGGGTTTTGACTTAGATGAGCTTCGGTTTCTCATCCGCGAGCTGGTACTCGTCTTCCAGTCCGGACACCTGCATCGTGGGCGCGACCCAGCCGTAGCGCTGCCAGTAGAGGCCGACGAAGATATCGCTCTGGCTCAGGTAGGCGCGGTAGAGCTCACGCGGCGGGTAAGGACGCGCGCCCGACTCGAAGAGCACGGGCGTGAGACGGAGTTGGGTAATGGCCTCACGCGCGGCTGCTCGCTCAGCAGCTAACTCATCGAGAGTCGAGCTGACAAAGACGCGCACGCGCTGGTCTGGCGTGCGGATCACTTTGGAGTCTGCGGTCGCCGCTGCCGGTCTGTTGCCCGTATTCAATGGATGAGGCGTGTCCATGAGGTAGCACCTTCTATCACCAAAGCTGTCAAACAACCTCTATTCTATCACACCAGTTGCCTCTACCAAACCGGTCCGAGAGCCCATTTGCTGGCGCATCTGCCAAATATCTTGGCGAAAGAAAAGAGAAGCCGACGAAAAAGAGAGGAGACGAACGGAAAAAAGAGCGATTCATCAGGCACGCCAGATTATGTGGCGGAGACCATTGCTGAAAGCGCCTGGCAGCGAGGCATCTTATTTGGCAGACAAGTTATTTAACGGTTCTTACACACTTTAAGTGAAGCGGGCTTGATTGCTATTGTCGGAGTGATACATCGTTCTACAGAGAGAAAATTATTTCTGTGGAAGGATGATCTAAAAAATGAAAGTGGAGCTGTTATTTTCTTTGGTAGAGGGATTAGAGGTGACAAACATCGAGGTGATTGACGGCGTTCTCACCATTTCTGCCGTGTCAACGCAGCAATCTGCTTGCTGCCCACTGTGCTCATCTCTGGCGACGCGGGTTCATGGTCATTACACCCGAACGTTTGGCGATCTACCTTGTGCAGGGCAGCCAGTGCGCCTGCTAGTGCAAGTGCGCAAATTCTTTTGTGATGTGACGGGGTGTGAGCGGAAAATTTTCACAGAGCGCATCGCTCCTCTCGTTAAACCGTGTGCACGCGTGACGACACGTCTGTCTGAGAGTGTTCAAACCATCGGGCTTGCCACGGGTGGAATGCTTGGAGCACGCCTCACCGATCGATTAGGAATACAGACCTGCTGGATGACCATTCTCCGTCGCATCATGGCGCTTCCAACAGCGCCAGCGGAGCAAATTGTGGAGCTTGGAATAGATGACTTCTCCTTCCGTCGTGGAAGGAAATTCGGCAGCATCCTAGTCGACATGCAAAGCCACAACGTCATTGACCTGTTGCCCGTTAAGAGGGATTTTGCAAAATCCCTCTTAACAGCTAAACTGGAAAGAGAAGTGAGAGCAAAAGGCTACAAAGGATCACAACGAGGCGTATATCGGTACTTAGCGACTTTGGAACCATCGGCATTCCCGAATGTCTCGCGCGCTTCGGTATCCACCAGCAGACAGGCCGCTTCTTCAATGTCATCCAACCCACCATTGACCATCTCAGTGCAACAAGCGACCTGGCTCTTTTTCCGCAAGCAGGCTGATTTGAAGGAAGCAGAGCAAGAGAATCTCCGACTAGTGAGACAGGCAAGCCCAAAGGCTGAGGCTGCCTACCAACTCGTAGAGAAGTTTCTGCAGATGGTGCGTGAACACACGGGAGAACAGCTTGATGCCTGGCTCAAGGAAGTGGAAGCTAGCCATATCGAAGCATTTAAGTCGTTTGTCACTGGCGTGCAACAAGATAAAGATGCGGTGCTTGCGGCATTGACGTTGCCCTGGAGTACTGGCCCTTTAGAGGGGCATGTGAATCGGCTCAAGCTCAGTAAACGCAGTATGTATGGTCGCGCCAAGATCGATCTGCTCGGGCTTCGCGTGCTCTATCATCCTGAAGCCAGCATGACAAGCAAAGGCGAGCAGGCATCAGCAGCAGCCAGTCGTGTGAAGTAACTGCAAAACCGTAGAGAAGTCCTTCAACTCTCAGCAGATGTTTCGTGTCAGGATGGTTGCGTAAGACCCTTGCTCTCACCAGCAAACATGTGTGCTCTTCCCCCAGTGATCAGGAGACTGGACTTGCCTCTCCTCTGGCATCAGACACTGTCCCAGCACGGATGAGCCACGTGAGAGCAGCAGCCAGGACCCAGAGCGCCTGAAGGCTCAGCACGATGATCGTGAGGATGGGAGTAGTGAAGAGCGCGATCAAGCCCACGACTTCAAAGGCGATCCCCAGACCAAAGGCCAGATAGCCAAACACGTGTGGAAGCAGGCGCGACCCAAGCAGGATGGTTCCTAAAGCCAGGAAGATCACCGGCGCAGGTACGATCGGGTAGATATAAGTAAACACCGTCATGATGTCAAAGCTGGTGAGAGCGGTAACTTGGTGGCCATTGGCCGCCGCCTGAGCAAGGTCGAGGGTGAAGACACCCTCGATGAGGACAACCGCCAGCAGCACCGCGGACCCAACGATGGTGAGCAGACCCGCCAAGCTTGCCGTCCGCCCAGCTCTCTGGACTAATGCGAGGAAAAAGATGACCGAGAGAAGCGACCCGGTTGCCTGAAGCCAGGTGCCCAAGAACCACAGGGTGTGATACTGCGTCGCGACGCTCACCACCTGGGCCATAGTGGCTGCAGAAGAGAGCTGCGCAAGACCGGCACTAAAGCCCACACCAAAGTACAGACCAAGCAGGATCGTACCAAAGATGCCGCAGAGGGCGGTCAGGATACGGGAGAGCTGTGCGGACATGATCTACCTCCTTTCGCTCACCATTGTATCCTCGATGAGCGGTGAATTACCAGAGGACCTGGGGGACGAAAACCAGCACTTCAAACTCTTAACATACCACATCCCTGATCAGCGAGGTTGTGCAAGAGCCACGGCTTAGGGTCAGTGATAGCCTCAATCGGTGACAATTCCTCCTCCTGGTACTTCCACTCAAGCGTGGAGAAAGGAATTTCTGTCCGCCGATATCTCCTGCGCAGCTCATCCAGACAGCGATGACGCGCCACCTGAAACAGCCAGCCCTTGAGCGACACATTCGTCACCAGTATTGGCAGGGAGAC
>Ga0070706_100002310_pt1 | contig 19275 bp, 16 predicted proteins | sample KBSK5501metaG_FD_65476 | JGI IMG/M metagenome (GOLD analysis project Ga0070706, IMG submission 65476) | Corn, switchgrass and miscanthus rhizosphere microbial communities from Kellogg Biological Station, Michigan, USA - KBS K5-50-1 metaG | ecosystem: Host-associated > Plants > Roots >... | reverse complement strand
TTCGCAGCAGAGACAGTAGACTTGGTGCTTCGATGTGTTTACCGGCCAGTTCGGTTAGCCCTTGTGGAATCGCGCCAGTTATACTGGTTCAGCAGCTCCAAGCCTCCGGCTTGACCGTGGGTTGAGCTTCCAGCTCGACGAAGTGGCGGACGCACGAGGCCGAGCTTACCTGTTTGCCGAAGCTTTAGCGAAGTGGGAAGCTCAGCCCCTCCGATCCGCGAAACGCGAAACGCCGAACGCGAAACGCTTACTCAGTGTCTCGGCGTTTGGGGGTTCATGCTGGATGTATTCGGTCCGGGGTTGGTTGGCGTTATCGGAGCGGCAGGCGTCGGCATTGGCGCTGGCCCAGCAAGCTGAGTTGAGATTACTCCAGTATCGGCAGTGGGAATGAGCCCCGAGTTTTCCGGTGTCTCAATGTCTCCATAGGTATCAGCTATCGGACGCGCACTTAGAAACCTTGCGTAAGTCCAGAGGGGTTGAGTAATTCCTGCAACTTGGATCTCTGACATTTTTGTCGCGGAATCGTTCTTGAGCACCTGAACTATCGTACCAGGGATAAGATAGTAGGCTTGGAGGTTTTGCGACATTTGCATTTCTGTCGCGTCGGTCCGGTGACTGGTGATCTGCTGAACTTCCTGCTCGGTGGTGCAAGCGTACGGGCCATCGACCGTAACCCAGCGATATCCTTCGGCTGCTAACTTCTTGTAGTCGGCTGCGAAGACGCTGCTTGTTAGTGCGACGGCGAAGGCAGAAACACCTAAAATCTTCAATTTCATCGTTAGTGTTTTCATCTTGAACTAAACTCCGGGCTGGCTGTTACCAGGTAAAATAATCCCTTCTGATTGGGCATAAGAAACCATTATGGCCCTTCGTTACGTTTCGCGTTTCGCGCTTGGCGTTTGATGTTTGACGTTTTTACGACGAAGAAGCAATTCACGATAACCTAGGGAGCTCTATCGTCGGTAGGGCTGTGCTTCCCCCTTCGCTAAAGCTTTGCGGACCGGTTTCGGCTCGGGCTCGTGCGTCCGCCACTCCGTCGAGCTGGAAGCTCAACCCACGGTCAAGCCGGGGGCTTGGGGCGAAGCTTCCAGCTTCACCGTGGGTTGACTAGGTCGACGCCAGCGTGAAGCCACACGCACGAGGCTGAGCTAAAGCTCAGCCCTACCGACGATAGGCCAGGTCCGCCATTCGTATCGTTGGTTTGATCGTCGCAGGGAGCGCAGCGAATCCGCGAAACGCGAAACACCAAACGCTTAGCCTCCCTCGAAAGAGAGAGGGCTGCATACCTCTAGCGCGATTTCGTCGTCCCTCGTCCGAGTCAGTGAATTTCCGGACTTACGACGTCTGGCAACGTTGACGACAAAAGCCGACTTTCAGCACAGGCCATAACTAACTGAGTTTAAACAGGCACCACTATTCGACTCCACCTTCATTAACAACAGGCAACAAACATGTCACAAACGCATACAACGCTCAGCGCAGTAAAACAAGTCACGGGAAACGCAACCCGCGCTGAGAAGGAGAGTCCATTTCGCATTTGTCGCAGTGACAGCTCGATTTTGGGCGACTGGCTTCTCGAAAAACTGGACAGGGACAAGCTGCGGACCGATTCGTCGGCCCCCTCGGCAAAACCTGTCCGCGATGACTGCGCCACGGGTGCTCCGGCCGCTTGGATCCTTTGAAGAATTTTTCTGGCTCATTGACCAAAACCGCCCGGTCCATTTCGCGTTGGCGGCGAAAGTTCGAGGAGCCACAACATTTGGGCAGTGGCGTAATGCCTTTGACTTGGTGCAACGACGCCACCCACTTCTTTCGGTCTGCATAGAAACGAACGGAAACTCTCGTCCATACTTTTATCAGAACATTGCGGCTCCGATCCCGCTTCGGGTGATCGAAGAAAAGGACGCAACTCTGCGTTGGAAACTCGAAATGGAGTTGGAGCTATCGATTCCATTCGATTTCGAGAATGCGCCGCTGGCGCGCGCTGTGCTGCTGCACGAGGCTGACCAAGCGATTGTTATTCTGGTCGCGCACCATTCCATTGCTGACGGACGATCGATCGCCTTCGTGATTCGCGACCTCCTGCAAGCGCTCTCCGGGGATGATATTGATGCACTGCCGCTACTGCCGTCGCACGAAGAAATCCTTGGTTTGACCCGGAACGACGCGGTCCAACTCTCTCAGCAATCGAGTGCGGCGGCACCCAGACCGGCGACCTACATCGCAAAAGAGAATTCGCGTCCCCGCATCAAAGGCGTGCGTTTGAGTTCTGCGCTAACCAGCATGCTGCGCGAACGCGCCCGACGCGAAGAAACGACTGTCCATGGAGCGCTCTCTGCGGCTCTCGCGCTCGCCGCCTGGCAAAATAACCCGCACCTCAAGGACGCTCCGATTCGCATCTGTTCTCCGATTGATACTAGGAAGGTGTTGGGACTAGGCGAGAACTGCGCCGCGCTTGTCGATTCGGGAATCGTTACCATCGAGCCAAGGACGCCCAACGATTTCTGGGATATCGCGCGTGAATCGACGATGGGCTTGGCCAGGGCACAGACGCATGAAGGTATTATTGCGTCCAGAAGCGCCTTCTACCAAGCAACAAAGAACGACATCGATGTGCCGACTGCGGCCGCAATTTGCGCGCAGGGCATGGCCCACGAAATCATGTTAACTAATCTCGGAAATTTGCCATTCGGCGCCAAATTCGGCCAATTGCGGCTGGAGACTCTATGGGGTCCAGCGGTTTCAGCGAGGTTTGAGGGTGTACCGACCATCGGGGTCGCGACCACGAACGGAGCGCTTTGCCTATTAGAAACGAGCTTCTCCGCTCGCAACTCACTGTTGCAGGCCGCTGAGCGGATTTTGATGTCAGCGTGTGCGACCAAAGAAACAGTCAACGCATTTGAATAGTTAGTAACAGCCAAGAGATGAACCGTAATAATGATTCCCGAGTGCTTAGAGCGTTTGGCCACGAGGCTCATGTAATAGTCAGCTCCGAGGAGGCTGGGGGAGCATGCTGCGTAATTCGAATGTTCGCCTCTCCTGGCAACGATGTACCGCTGCACACTCATCATTTTGAAGATGAGATGTTCATTGTGGAATCGGGTGAGCTAGAGGTAAATCGTGGTGGCGAACTCATCCGTGCGCGGAAAGGTGATGTTGTCTTTCTTCCAAAGAATGTCCCTCATGCACCGAGGGTCATTGGTCCCGAGAGGCTACAGGTCCTGCTGATCTGCGTACCGGGTGGCTTTGATCGCTACTTCGCAGCCTGCGCCGAAGAATGGAGTAAGCCGGAACCGAACCTGCAACGTCTTGACGATATCGCGGCGAGATTTGGCCAGGAATTCCATCTGGAGGCGGCGCAGTCAAAAGAAAGCTAGTCAGTAAAGTGTCTGAGGAAAGGTTCACGCGATTGCGCAATTGCCGGCGCCGGCAGGGCTTCGAACCGTCAGATCAGCTAAGCGGTCGTGCGCCAGCCCGGACTTGGAGCCTATGCGACGCATGAGAGCAACCCGATACCGAAGGAGACTGACCGAAGCTGTTGTCAGCCTCGCTTTTATAATAAGTAGTTAGTCTTGTAGCTTTGAGAAATCGTCGAAGCGCATAGATTGCCTCAGTCAGCTCTGATTGAGCCGATCGATTTGTGCCTATAAACTGGCTCAGGCAGCGAGCGGTCTATTCGTCCAGCATTCGGGGCGAATCGACCGATTTCTGATTACGTCCAACTCAAGTGTTGGACGCTTCATAGATGCTCTGAATATTTGTATCGAGCACGGCGTTGAATTCCGCATCGGATTGCTGGAACGACAACCCTTCCACCAGCGCCCGCGAGAAGCTGGCCACGACACCGTGATTCCTACGGAGGCGGTCGTTGCCTTCTTGTAGCGAGTACCCTCCCGACAGCGCAACCACTTTCAGAACCTTGGGATGGCTGACACAATCGGCGTAAAAGTTGTCTTTCTCCGGCAACGTGATCTTGAGCATGACTAGCTGACCAGGTGGGAGTTTGTTGAGCTGCTCAAGAAGGGCCGCCTTAAGCAATGCCTCTGCCTTGGCCTTTTCCGGGCAGTGAATATCCACTTCCGGCTCGACGATTGGCACGAGCCCGGCCGCGAGAATCTGCGCCGCCAGCTCGAACTGCTGGTCGACAATTGCCTTGATGCCTGCGGCGTTAGCCTGGCTGATGAAGGAGCGCATTTTGGTTCCGAAGATGCGCTTGGCAACCGCCTTGTCGAGCAGGGCAGCCAGCCCGGGCATCGGCTTCATCAAATAGACGCCCTCTTTCTCATCGGATAGCCCCTTGTCCACTTTGAGGAAGGGCACGACGCGTTTCCTGTTCCAGAGATAGTCCGCGGTTGGCTGTCCTTCGATGTCCCGGTCCATTGTGCCCTCGAACAGGATTGCTCCGAGAATTCGGTCGCCATTAAAGTCGGGGCTGGCCATAATGCGCGCGCGCATCTGATGCACGAGCGTAAACATCTCCTCCTCGTTGGACCACGCACCTTCCTTAATTCCGTAGGCCCGCAACGCCTTGGGCGTGCTGCCACCGCTCTGGTCCAGCGCAGCAATGAAGCCGGGCTGTGTCTTGATTTTTCGCTGCTGTTGTTCCTTGATGCTAGACGTGTTCATAAAGTGCCTCTGATTCTCCATTAAGGCCCGGATGTGGCGGGCTGTCGAGCATCAGCTTCGAAAGCCTGAAACTCCCGGTGCTCTTTCTGTTCCCTGCCGAGAACAACCTGTCAGGCTCGATTTGAGCGGGCATATCCATAAGATAACGTTTATCGGTTAGTTATGAAGGAGAACATGCCGAGAGGGAGATTGAAAATATCTGACAATCGCCCTCCGGCAATGTTCGTCGCAGATGATCCCGGTCTCGATTTCCTTAACTCAATTGGTACACCGGTAGATACTGTTATTGAGTGGATTGCTAACGGAGAAGACCTTTTAGCTTGGCTGGTAGAAGCCAAGCTTATCGACTCGGCCCAGGTGGCGGGCGTAAGAGCAAATTCTTTCCCGGGAGAACTCGACGAAGTGGCAGCCCAAGCGCGTGCGCTACGCGAGTGGTTTCGCGACTTTGTTCTCTCGCACATGGGTCATCCCTTGACTGCCAAAGTACTCAACCGGCTGGAAGCGCTAAATCGGGTACTTGAGCGCGATGAGGGTTACGGGGCAATCGTGCCGAGATCTGCTGATCGCGAGAATCCGTCAGCCTCGTCGGGATTCGAGTTGCGACCCCAGCGGCGCTTGACCACACCGAGTGCTTTACTTCTGCCACTCGCTGAAGCGCTGGCTCATCTTGTCTGTTCGGAAGATTTTTCTCTGGTGAAAGGATGCGAGGGCAAAACCTGTACTCTTTTATTTCTCGACCGGACACACGGACGTGCCAGACGTTGGTGCAGCATGACGATCTGCGGTAACCGTGCTAAACAGGCTGCTCATCGCCAACGCTCCGCAAAGAAACGTAAGTCTCCATCTAAGGCGCCGAAAAGAGTGGCCGATTAACCCCGCCTCCACCTCGCATCAGACCCGAACGACCATCTTACCATTGGCTTGGTTGGATTCCATCGCTTCGTGTGCCTCGCGAATATCGTCGAATCGGAAAACACGAGCCGGCTTTGCTTTGTAAACTCCTGCCGCCGCTTTATCCACAATGGATTGAAGAGGGATATCGGAGACAGGGAATTCTGGAGTGCCGAACACGAAGCTACCAAAAAAGGTAAAGTAAACTCCGCTGGGCATCTGAAGCAGAGGATTAAAGTTATTTACCGGATCAAGACCACCAAGCCACCCAGCGAGGCACATGCGGCCACCTCGCCGCAACATCGCGAGAGAGTCCATGAACGTGCTGTTACCGACAAGGTCCAGTACTGCGTCGATCTGTTTTCGTTCAGCAATTGACTGCGAGAGCTGCGGAGTTTCAATTTCCGCTCGACGGGCTCCAAGTTCTAGCAGAGTCTCAAATCTTTGCTTTTTGCGAGTCGTGGCAATGATGTGAGCGCCAGCGTCGGCCGCAATGTTGAGAGCTGCCCGACCCAAGGCCGATGTTGCGCCTCGGATCACCAGGGTTTGGCCTTTTTTGATTTCCAAGCTGCGATGCAAGCATGTCCAAGCCGTCGCGTACGACTCGGGAATCACCGCAAACTCTTCCCACGACAGATCAGTCTCGATCGGTACTACATTCGTGACGGGTGGACATGTATATTCAGCGTAGCTACCGTTGATCGTGCGCCCCAAGCCGCCCATGAACGCGGCTACCTTGGTTCCCACCGCGAACTCCCCGCCGGGGCAAGATTTTACTAGACCGACACACTCGATACCACTCACCGTTGCGGCTTCGGCCCACTCCCCTTTACGCATATGGGTTTCGGCGTGATTAATGCCGAATGCCTTCACTTCGATAAGAACAGAACCTGGCTGTGGGACCGGATCAGGCAGCTTCTCAATGACGAGGCTATCCAGCCCCCCGAATTGTTTGATGACTATTGCTCGCATTCGAATACTCCCAGTTGTGATCTTGATATTGTTTTCACATTTGGCGCGCGCGGTAATAACCTTTCAATCGATCTCTATACGGTTATCAATCGCGAGCACGGTCGGACCTCAGTAAATTATCCAAAGCTTCGGCTCCGGAACAGGAGATTTCTCGCTCACCACGCAGACACCATTGCCTGATGATGATTACCCTCCTTCGAATAGCCCGACTTCGCGGTTCTGACGTTCTGCACGTTGCGTGCCAACATTTGCTAGTAATTGCTAGCGTCAGCCCATCAGGTACTTCCATGCGCAAGTCAATCGAGCGACCATCGTACGACATTTCGGACGGAAATTTGTAAGGGGCGTAAGTTCGTACCTAACAAAATAACCAGCAGGGGAGGAACCGCCCAACCGAGACGCTACCGTCCATTCGATGTTTAGCCAGGACAAACAGTTAAATAATACAGCTTGGCACATAACGTGCTGAAAGAATGCAGGAGTGGGACATGGCATAATAACCTGTTGAAGGCTAGTAGAAAGGTTATCTTGTTTGGGTATTTGGGCCAGAAGCGTTTGGCGAGGCATTCGTGAACACGCACAGTTGTGTCAGTCCAGTTTCGATGCCGCTCCCGTTTCAACCTCAATCCGAAATCAGAAAGGAGATTCGAATGACAACGTACAACTATGGTGAAGTTTACGGACACAAGATGTTTTATCGTGAAGCGGGGGATCGGCGTGCTCCAACGATTGTGCTCTTACACGGCTTTCCGAGTTCTTCCCACATGTACCGCAACCTGATTCCCAAGCTTGCGGACAACCTTCACGTGATTGCACCTGACTATCTCGGGTTCGGATATAGCGATGCGCCGGAGGCGATCAGCTTCACCTACACCTTCGATAACTTGGCCAAGCACGTGGAGGAACTGCTGTTAGCTGTCCTTGGTTTAAAGAAATTCAGCATTTACGTGCAGGACTACGGTGCGCCGGTTGGCTACAGAATCGCCTCGAAACATCCGGAGGCAATTGAGGCGATTGTTGTACAAAACGGCAATGCGTACGTGGAAGGAATCGGCGGTGCCTTCGATCCGATGAAGCCGTTCTGGGCCAAGCGTAATGCGGAAACAGAGAAACCGGTGCGTGCGCTGCTTAACTCCGAGACAACTGCGTTTCAGTACAGACACGGTGCGAAGAACATTAAACAAATCAGCCCTGACAATTGGACCTTTGACCAAATTTTCTTAGACCGTCCTGGTAATGATGCGATCCAACTCGACCTTCTTTACGATTATCAATCCAATCTCGGGCGCTACGACGGCTGGCACGAATATTTTCGTACCAGCCAGCCTCCCATGCTGATCCTGTGGGGGAAGAACGATCCCTTCTTCACCGTGGAAGGCGCGAAAGCTTATCAGCGTGACCTGCCAAAGGCTGAGTTGGTCCTGTTAGACACAGGGCATTTTGCGCTGGAAGAAGAGGGAGATTTCATTGCTGAGCGCATCAAAGCGTTCCTTTTGCTGAACGGCTGCAACGATCACCGGAGGTGAGGCTTCACGCTTGAACTACCAGAGGTCAAAGGATGAATTTATACTCTAAAAACGCTACCGTGGTTCTCTTTCATGAAGCGTGGGCTGATGGCAGCAGCTGGAGTCAGGTTGTTCTCCGTTTGCGGCATGAGGGTCTTAAAGTGGTCTGCGCACCCATTCCTCTTATCGCGCTATCCGACGATATCTCTGCACTCAATCGCGTTCTAGAGAGAACTGAAGGTCCAGTTCTGCTTGGCGGGCATGCTTACGCCGGAGCCGTCATGAGATTTTCGGATCGCTGATCGGCAACGTGAACTGAAAGACGGCGCCGCGGGGCGCATTTGCCCTGGCCCACAGCCGTCCTCCGTGCGCTTCGATAATCGAACGGCTTATGGCTAGCCCGATACCGAGACCATGGGATTTCGTCGTATAAAAGGCGTCGAAGAGACGATCAAGATGTTGCGGATCGAGTCCTGGTCCCGAATCTCGTACAGTAATCAGCACTTCGGTCTGTTCTGGGTTGGTGGCAACTTTTTCTGAAGTAAGGTCAACCTCGCGCGGACCCTCGGGTAATTCGCTCACTGCTTGGACCGCGTTGATTAGAAGATTGAGAATCACTTGTTGCAGTTGGATTCTGTCTCCGACTACCAGCGGCAGATCATTGGCAAGTTTGGTCCGCAGCGATACCCGACTCCTGTGTACTTCGTTCTGGGTAAGTGCGAGAACCTCTTGAATAGCCTCATTTATCTCGAGTGGCTCTTTCGCCGTGGGAGCTTTCTTAAAGAGAGCTCGCATCCGTGAGACTACGGCGCTGGCTCGCTTTCCGTCCCGGATAATGCGACGAATCGCTTGGCTGGTCTCCTCCAGATTGGGCGAATCGGCGCCGAGCCAGCGTAGACCAGCGTCGGCATTGGTGACTATCGCGCTGAGCGGTTGGTTGATTTCATGAGCGATGGATGCCGTCAGCTCTCCCACTGTCATTACGCGCGTGGCGTGGGCCAACTCCATCTGCGCTTTGCTGGCGGCATCTTCCGCCTGTTTTCGCGCGGTGATATCCATTACCGTGCCGACAAACTGACGATTTGCAGGATCGGTAGAAACAGCCTCTAACACGACGTGAACCTGTTTGACCGATCCATCGGGCATTAACAGACGATGTTCAAAATCAAGGTTAGTTCCCTCTCGTGCCGCCCGGCTAACCATGTCCTGGACCATTGGAATGTCTTCCGGGTGCACTCTCTTAAAGACCAACTCGACAGAAGGGAGTGCTGTCCGGTCGTATCCCATTACGCGGAACGCCTCATCTGACCAAACGAGCTCCCCGCTCGAGACTTTCCACCAAAAGCTTCCCGTTCGACTCAATCTTTGCGCTTGGGCTAAATAAGCCTCGCTGCGCCGCAACGCCCCCTCGGCGCGCTTTCGTTCGCTCAAATCGAGCACAAAAGCGACGCCCTCATTTTCGCTCCCTTCAAAAAGGGCGGCACCGTGTAACACTGGCACACGATCGCCGTCTTTTCGAAAATACTCCTTCTCATATGGTTGCAAAGTTCCCGTGGATTTCAGCTCTGCGATCGCTAGTACATCGCGGTAACGCCAGTCTGCGGGGGTGAGGTCCGGCCACCGCAGGAGACCCGAGATGAGATCTTCACGGCTGTATCCGAGCATCCGGAGAAGCGCTTCGTTGGCATCAATAATCTCACCTTCAATGTTCCAGATGAAGATCCCGATAATGTTGGCGTCGACCAGGCGCCGGATCTTCGTTTCACGTTCTTCGAGTTCCCGATAAAGGCGAGTATTCTCCAGCGAGATCGCCGCCTGCGACGCGAGCAGTTTCAGCATCGCCATCCGTGTCGGAGTGAAAACATGAGGGGCTAAGTTATTTTCGAGGTAAAGCGCGCCGGTCGGTTTCCCTTGATTGATCAACGGCAGACAGAGAATAGAACGGGAGTGATGTTGACGAATATACGAATCTGTAGAAAACGGGTTCTCGGCTAACGCATCGTCGAGAATCACACTTTCCCGGGTACGCACAACATATTGGACGATCGACTCTGGCACGGCAGCCTCGGCCACCGATGTCCCTCCCAATCGCACGATGATGGTCTCACCACTGGTCGTTGCTTCCGCCTCTATTCGATGCTCGGCACCCCGCTGAAGAACCAACAGACCTCGCTCAGCACCAGCATGCTCAATCGCTGTGCGCATGACCGTATCGATCAGTTTTTCCAAGACGATTTCGCTCGATACTACTTGCGAGACTTTGATGACAGTAGCGAGATCCAATTGTTCAACCGGTGTCCTGATTCTGCTGGTTGGACCCGGTATCGACTCCTGCTCGCCGAGCTGCGGATACAATTCGTCGAGTTGCCGCACTTTACCTGCGGCTCCCCATCGGGAATAGCAGTACCGAGCTTTCTGCAAATACGCGTGCGCGATCAGATCGAAGCCGCGAGCTGCGTAGAAGCGCGCCGCCAACTCGTTGGCCACCGCCTCATTGTGGACAAAGCCGTTAGCGTGTGAGGAACGGATGGCCTGTTCATAAAGAAGTTCAGCATCGAGTTCCCGGTGTTCGATGCGCGCGATCTCCGCGCCGACCAGGGCAGCCCGGTTCTCGAAATTCTGCGGGCAATTCTCCGCCCATACTTCGAGCTGCCGATGGTGAGCCGCCAGCGCCTCGAGGTGCTGCTGCCGGTGGTCGGGAGATGCGGAATCCCAAGATGCCGCGTGGGAAAGGGCACCATAGAAGCGAAACTCTGCCGATTCGAATTGCGATGGTGATGTCCAAAGCAGCTGTTGCGCTCTCATTGAAGCGTCAACAGCGCAAGCATAGTCCGCCGCAAAGAAGCGGGCTTGCGTCTTCCGAACACGATACCAGAAGTCGGGCAGTGCGAGAATCGGATTACTTTCAAGATGGCGCTCGAATTGAGCCTCATCAAATCGTTCATCGTCGAAGCAGCCAAATTTCGGAGTTAACCCACGAAGCGTCCGGATGAATCCGAGCTGCCCGAGAATGATGTCAACTATTAGGCCGAACTGCGTTTTTTGGACAAATTCGAGAGCGTCCTCGGCTTCGGATTGCACCTCGGCCAGAGGATCGCCCACTGTCAAAAAGTTCGAGATTAACTCATCGCGGCAATAAGCCACAAATGTGAGATCACCCATTCGATTGGCGATATCGAAGGCGCGGCGTATCAGATCGCGCCCGGTCAGGGCATGTTTCGCCCATGGCATAACGATGTTTCCGAAAGACATATAGGTTCGGGCCCGATAACGCGTTAGGCCACGGGTTTCGACCAGTTCATAGCCAAGCCGACCAAATCGAAATCCGTCCTTGTAGTTCCCGAAGCACGGGCCGGCTACGATGGCAAACCATACATACGCGAAACACGACGCGTCGCTGTTGCCATGCTCGAGGCTGAGATTCACCATCCGACAAATGACGAGTGAAAGTAAATTCTGATCGCAAAACTTTGCCGGTGTCACGATCTCCGTCAGGACGTCCAGGGTGTCGAGGACGCCCGGATTCGTCATCAAGGGTAAGTCAACAAGCTCCTCGATTTGCCGCTTTCCCAGCTGGCTCCAGATTCGATCATATTCGCGCTGTACTTCATCGCTGGTCGGATGCGTCGACCAGTTAGTGCCGCTGCGTCGAAGGTATTCAAGACATACCTCCACGGCGCGGTCGCTCCGATCCATAGTCTGGTAGAGCGTGAGGCGCAAACGTGTGACGGTGGCAATACGATGCGCGCTTCTAGCCCGTTGCGACAGCATCGAAAGCCGATTTTCGGCCGCCACCATATTTGCGGTCAGTAGTTCGCATTCGGCCATCAGAATTTCGATGGAGAAGATGAGCTCGTAATCGTTGACCCAATTCCCTTCCGCCAACAACGCCCGTCCAGCTGCGAGATAGGAAAGTGCTGAGACATAGGCTGTCGACGCCTTCGCTCGCCTGGCCGCGATGAGGTTTAGCTCCGGGACTCGCTTCCTCTCCTCGGCTGACGTGACCAGGTGAGAGCCGCGATTGTACTGATTGACAATCTCGAAGATCCTCTCTCCTTGCCTCACTGGCGGGGTATGCACCGCTAGCAGCCTCCCAAATCGCAGGTGGGTCTCGGCACGTGATTCCTCCGGGACCAGTGAATAGGCTGCCTCCTGGACCCGGTCGTGGATAAACCGATAGGAATCCTCCAAACGCACAATGAATTCCAGACGCACCGCCTCCCACAAATCCGAGTGGAGCTCCTTCGGAGATATACCATGAACGATGGAAAGCACGTCGATCTCGGCACTGTTTCCCAGGCAGGCAAACTCTTGTAATGCCTTCTGGGTCTCAATGGGCAGGCGATTCAACTTCCCAACCATGAGCTCCACCACATTATCGGTGTATCTCTTGGCGTGGATGCGATTCAGTTCCCAAGACCATCTCCCATTGCCATGATCGAAAATTAGCAATCCTTCTTCGGCAAGCGAAGTCGTGAACTGAATAGCGAAAAATGGGTTGCCAGCAGTCTTCTCCAGGACCAGTTGCGCCAACGGAGTGACCCGATCTGGTTCGCTGTGAAGCGTATCCGCAATCAACTGACCTAGATCGGCAAGGGTCAAGGGCGCAAGGATGATCTCCTGCACGGCCGCCCCAGCCTGGCGGATCACTTCGAGCTTGCGCGTCAGTGGATGGGAGGAATTCACTTCGTTATCCCGGTAGGCGCCGACCAACATCAAGTGCTCCACATCCGGCTGGGTCAACAGATCCTCCAGCAAATCGAGGGTCGCCGCGTCCAGCCATTGCAAATCATCGAGGAATAAAGCCAATGGATGTTCGCGCCGCGCGAATACGCTGATAAATCGCCGGAACACCAGCTGGAAGCGGCGTTGCGCATCCTGGGGCGGAAGATCAGGAACCGTTGGCTGTTCTCCGATGATGAGCTTCAATTCGGGAACTAGATCCACAATGAGCTGTCCGTTCGGACCTAATGCCTCTCGAAATGCGTCATGCCAGCTCCGCAGCTCGGCTTCGCTCTTGCCTAGAAGCGGACGGATAAGACTTTGGAGGGCTTGGGCCAAAGTGGCATAAGGGATGTCACGCTTGTACTGGTCGAACTTGCCTGATGCAAAAAGACCTCGGGGCGGAACCAGCACCTTGTGGAGCTCATTGACGACGGAGGACTTACCGATACCGGAATATCCAGACACCAGCACCAAGCTTGGCTTGCCCGTAGTGACCACCTCATCAAAGGCGTCCAAAAGGGTTTTGATTTCTCGGTCGCGCCCGTACAATTTTTCAGGCACAAGGAGCCGGTCTGAAATGTCGTGCGCGCCGAGGGCGAACGAACTGATACATCCGCGAGATTCCCACTCAGCCAGACATCTTCCGAGGTCCGCCACCAAACCGGCCGCGGTCTGGTAACGATCGTCGGCTGTTTTTGAGAGAAGTTTCAAAATGATTGCTGAGACTGCTTCTGGCACGTCCTTGCGCCGCTCTTTCGGTGCGATCGGTTGCCTCGCGATATGGCAGTGAACCCATTCCATGGGATCAGAAGCGGCGAACGGAAGAGTTCCAGTGAGCATTTCGTAAAGCGTCACGCCCAGCGAGTAGAGATCGCTCCGGGAATCGATGGAACGATTCATCCGTCCGGTTTGTTCAGGTGCCATGTAGGGGAGTGTCCCGGCGATAAACTCCGGAGGTTCAGGAGCTTGGCGCTCGCGGGGAAGCCGTGAAGCGATCCCAAAATCCCTTAGCCAGCACTGGCCAGTGGCGGGGTTTACCAGTACATTAGCCGGCTTCAAGTCTTTGTGGATAATGCCGCTTTGATGCAAATGACCAATCGCGGTTGCCAGGCTAATTGCCACTCGAAAGCAAAACGCCAGCTCCAATGGCTGATCGAACAGGTGATCCGTTGGCACACCGCCGGGATCCGTCAAAACGAGCACGCGTCGGTCCCGGTAGTGAGCAATTGTTATCGGGCAAGCAGCCCAAGCCGGATCCAGCTCTACTCTCAGAGAATATGCGTGCTCCAGCCATTCCAGAACTTCTGGCGGGGGATACTCGGCCACCGGCGAAAGCACAAGAACCTGAGATCCGTCGTCCCTATTTCGCCCACGATAAAGGATAAACTCCTCATCCTTCCGCAGCACTGAAAAAACATATCGTGATAGATCAATCACAGTGGGCTCCAGGCACCCACATTTTACACAATTTCTGTCCATGCTCACCGACGCAAAAAGCCGAATGCGCTCTAACCCTAGAGTGGCTCGAGCGTGAGCACATTCCATGATAATCGACGGCAGCGAGTAGAAGTGAGAAGTGAGAAGTGAGAGGTGAGAGATGTCTGGAAATGCTGTCGCGAAGCGACAACAGAGCTCAGCCAGGGGTGATCCCGCCGCGGCGGGAGAACCCCTGGTCTATGGCCCCCAAAAGAGCTCCATCCTGAAAGGATGCGAGAGCGGACGTTCGCATGGCTCGCCACGCCGAGGATCATTCAAAATAATTGCAGAATGGCGCGACGATCTGAGGCCCCTTCAGGGCCAATCCGCATATGACACGGTTTCCAGGGGTTCGCTGCGCTCACCCCTGGCTGAGCTCTGTCGTCGCTTCGCGACGGCTATCCAACACCTCTCACCTCAACCAGCAGTCCATCCTCCATCGACCCGCAACGTCGCGCCGATGATAAATTTGGCTGCGTCGGAAGCAAGATAAAGGACGGCAGCCGCGATTTCTTCGCCGGTCCCAAAGCGGCCTACCGGGTGCAGCGACAGCAACCAGTTTCGCTGGTCCCCTTCTTTACCAACCATCCGGTCAACCATCTCCGTGTCAATGGTGCCAGGTGCGACCGCGTTGACTCGAATGCCTTGCTTAGCGTATTCGAGAGCGACGGCCTTGGTCAGTCCTTCCACCGCATGCTTGGTGGCCACGTAAATGCTCGCCTGCGGGATCCCAATGTATCCGGCGACACTCGATGTATTGACAATGGCGCCGCCGCCGCTCTTTAGCATCGCCGGAATTTCATGCTTCATCGAATTTAGAACACCCCAAACGTTGATATCGAAAGTCCGGCGATATTGTTCTTCGGTGACTTCAGCGAGAGGCCCGACGATTTCGACACCGGCATTATTGACCGCCACATCAAGACGCCCGTGAGTGGATAGGACGAAATCGATCGCTTTCACTACGTCGGCCTCCTTGGCAACGTCTGCTCGAACAAACGCCGCCGTGCCTCCCGTCTTGGTGATCTCTGCGGCGACATCTGTACCTTCCTTTTCCCGTCGGCCGGTTAGAACTACTTTCGCGCCTGCTTCTGCAAAGGCCAGCGCTGTTGCCTTGCCAATGCCGGAGGTCCCTCCGGTAATAAGCACTATTTTGTTAGTATAAGAGTTTTGCATAGTGGTTAGTTAGTTTCCGTTGCCAGATTTCGTGTATTCGCGGCCGCTCATTTCTGCACCGAAGGTACAGAGGAGAACAATGGAATCAGACCTTCCACCAGGGTTGGGTGAGTCAGCATCGCATCGCGCAGCGCGGTATAAGGCAGTCCTCCGATCATCGCAAACTGCACGGAAGACAAGACCTCGCCTATGTCGACACCTACGCCAGTGAAGCCAAGGATGCGATCGTTGTCGACCTCGACCAGGGCTTTGATGAAGCCTCGTGTTTCAGACATCGTCGTCGCCCGCATTACCGCTTCCATTGGAATCTTAAATAGCCGATAGGGAATTCGTTTCGCTTTCGCTTCCTTCTCACTCAGGCCGACGCGAGCAAATTCCGGATCGGTAAAAAGACAAAATGGAACCAGTCTTCCGGTCGTCACGCGTTTACCACCGGTCATGCTGTCATAAACCACGCGGAAGTCATCCACGCTGACATGGGTAAACTGCGGGCTGCCGGCTACCTCGCCGATCGCCCAAACCCCGGGAGCGGTGGTCTGCAGCCGCTCATTTACTTTGATGTGTCTGCGATCGGTCAGTTCGACGCCGGCTAGCTCCAGTCCAATCCCGTCGGTGTTCGGAGCGCGGCCCGCCGCTACCAGTAAATGACTGGCCTCTAACGTTTTCTCCGCTCCGCGTTGTTCGATCACCAGTTTTACAGACTGGCCGGACTTGCCTGACACCTGCTTGATCGCCGCGTTTAGAACAGTCTCAATGCCTTCGTCCGCAAAAAGCTTTTGCAGAGCCTCTGTCACATCGTCGTCTTCTCGATGCATTAACCGGTCATTGCGATCGACAATCGTGACCTTACTTCCGAATCGACGCATCGCTTGGGACAGCTCTACTCCGATGTAGCCGCCGCCGATCACGAGAAGGTGTTCGGGCACTTGGTCCAGTTCCAATGCCTCGATATGCGTGAGGGGTTCCGCTTCAAAAAGACCGGGGACCGGTTCTAACGCAGGACGCGTACCGGTATTAATGATGACCTTGGTGCCGCGCAGTTGACGCATCGTTCCGTCGTGCAGCGTGACTTCTACTGTCTTGGGCCCAATGAAGCGCCCGGTACCGAAGATGAATTCGGCTCCAGTTTTCTTGTAATTTTCGAGATACGCGTTGTTCCAGCTGGATACCATCCTGCGTTTGCGATCGCGTACCACGGACATATCGACAGTGAAATCCCTTTTGGCTATGCCGAACTCCGTGCTTCTGCGAACGTACGATGCCACCTTTGCACTGTGAATAATGTTCTTGCTGGGTAGGCAGGCTATGTTGGGGCACGATCCGCCGATATATTTGCGGTCGATCGCCGCGACACGCTGTCCTTGCTTGGCAAAAGTCCAGGCAGCGATTGTTGATCCTGTGCCACCGCCGAGGATTACAAGATCATATTCTTCGATGTCAGTCTTTATAGCTGACTGTTTTGGGGAGATGTTTGCCATATTGCTTTACTCAACCTGGTGTAGTTTGTCAGCGAATCAACAATGAGCTTGCAGCAGCCTTAGCAGAATCCGCCGCAAGCGAAGCTCTGACGACGTCCTGCTTCAACAAGTAGAACGAAACGGCGAAGAGGACGACATCTTTCATCAGAAAAGCGACATTGCCCTGCATCGCTGGAAAGCCACCGGCCGAAGCAGCCCAGCCGTCCGGCATAAATGGAATGATGGTGATAGTCATGAGAAATGTAACGCATGACCCGAGGGCTCCCAGAATCCCTAACGGCTTGTTCCAGAATCCCAAAAATATCAGTGCACCAAACAGCCATTCGGAGACTCCTAAAAACCAGCTGGCGCCTTGCAGACCGAAAACCGGGTACATCCAAGAAATGAGCGGACCGTTGCTGATAAACGGAATTAATGCTTGGGCCTCGTAAGAAAACCATTTCTGGTACCCAAAAAAGAAATAGATGATGACCATCGATGCGCGAACTAAGTGATAATCGAGGTCCTTTCTGAGCAGACCCGACTTAGTTAGTATCCTGATCAGAAGGTTCGTTAGCTCGGAAAAAACCGCCGCTGGAGGTTTGGCGGCGGTCTCCCCGGGAGCGAGCGCCACTTTGTTAGTATAAGAATCTTTCATGCTAGCTAAGAGTTAGACCTTTGATGTTGCCAACTTTCAAATCATTGGGTTGAACAAATTGCGTGCCAATCTCCCCACCGTCTCGTATGTGGCTATTGATCAGAGTCTTATCCGGGGAATGCGTCGGTTGACGAACCGGTACGAGATTTCGAACATACGGAATTCCGTTTGGCATAGTGCCGGTACTGTGCGCGACCTGATTGTGGGTAACCTGTTCCAAAACAGACCGGCCTGAAACGCCGAAGAGGTTGAACAGAAGACCCGCCCGCAACGCTTCGCTTAGCGATTCGGGCGCAGCCGCAACTAAATCTTCGTCGTCCTCGTCATCGAGGACGAGGACGAGGACGAAAACCCGCCGAAGGTCACGATCTATTAGAACCCATATTTGATATCCTCTTCTTTGCGATCTCTGCGGCCTTCTGTTTAAATCTTCGGTGGCGCCTCGGCCAACGGCGAGAGTGGCGGTGTCGTTCATAGGGTGTTTCTATCCTCGCGAAAAAAATCGCGAGGTTTTGCTACAAACCTTGCGCCAGGTAACCGCCGTCGACTGCAATGAGTTGACCAGTGACGTAAGCCGAATCGGGTAGGGCAAGGAAGGCCGCGACGCGGGCGACATCGGCGGGCTCGGCCAAGCGTCCAAGAGGTGTGGCGGTAACCAGGGCCTTTTCAAAGGCCTTATCCTCCAGTGCGCTTTTCACCATCTCCGTGCGTGTAAACCAAGGAAGCACGCCATTGACGCGGATGCCATGAGGTCCCCATTCGACCGCGAGTGAACGGGTTAAATGATTCAGCGCAGCTTTTGTCGTGCCGTAAGCAAGCCGATTAGGCAATACCGCTTGGCTGGTGACGGAGGAAATGTTAACTACGGTGCCGCGAATGGCGCACAGTTCCTCATAAGCGGCTTGAGTTAAAGCGAAGGCCGCAAAAAGGTTAATCTCCAGGAGCGAGCGGAAGTCCTCAACGGATGTTTCCGATGCCGGCGCTCGGTAGGCATGTCCGGCGTTATTGATCACTCCGTCGATTCGGCCGAAGAAGTGCTTTGTTCTTTCGATTACCCTCAGGCGCTCGGTTTCGACCGTGACATCTGCCTGGAGGTAGTGAAATTTTCCGGCGGATGTCTTAACCAGGGCCGGCGAGGTTGCGTCCGGCTGGCGAGCCGCTCCCAGGACACACGCGCAGGACACACGCGCCCCGGCGCAGGAGTTCCTGGACAATGGCATAACCGATACCTCGACTAGCGCCGGTCACAATGAAGACGGGTGAATTTGCTGATTTTATCATAGAAGGAAGAGCCATTAATTAGGGTTGCTCACAAAGCGCCGGAAGGCAGATCCTGCTTTTGCTCAATTGTTCTTTACCGCGAGAGAGCCGCGACATTACCGTGCCAATCGGGATCTCAAGTACGGTAGCGATCTCTTTATAAGAGAGATCGCCAAAGTAAGATAGTTCGAGAACAGTCCGAGCGATCCATAAAAATCTGCGACGATCCGCTCCAGGTCAATGTTGACAGCCTCTGGACTGTGGAGTTCAGAACTTCGGCTGCCACCTGCGCTACGGCTATCCGACTCCAGCGGTTCGAAGCTGCCCGAAGGAAGAATAGTTGCAGTTGGAAGTCTACAATTGTTGAACCCGGGATATGGCTCCGGCCGGCACAATTCCGTTCTCATGTCTAAGGCTTGAACAGATTGCATGCCAACCTCGCATGATTGGTTGTTCTTCCTCTCGCTGAGGAGATTATGCAGAGATGCAGTCGATTTGGCAGCGGTACGAAATTTAGTTTGAGCGCACG
>Ga0070706_100002305_pt1 | contig 19285 bp, 21 predicted proteins | sample KBSK5501metaG_FD_65476 | JGI IMG/M metagenome (GOLD analysis project Ga0070706, IMG submission 65476) | Corn, switchgrass and miscanthus rhizosphere microbial communities from Kellogg Biological Station, Michigan, USA - KBS K5-50-1 metaG | ecosystem: Host-associated > Plants > Roots >... | reverse complement strand
CTCGACCTCCGTCGATTCGCCGTCCCGCAGGGCGCGCAGCAGCGCATTGCGTTGCTCGATGACGCGGGCGTATTCGCGCGCCGCGGCGCGGTGCCGGCGAAGCACCTGCCCCAGCATCGCGTCGAGGTAGCGCCGGCGTGCGCCGGGCGCCTCCGTCAGCAGCTCGACGTCCTCCGGGAAGAACGCGACGACGGCGATCTCGCCCAGGACGTCGTCCGCCCGCTTGCCGGCCCCATCCAACAGGTACCGGCGGGGGCGGCGGCGCCCATCGCTCGCTCCGAAGAGGACGATCTCGACGCGCCGCTCGTCCTCGGCGCGCTCCACCGTGACGGTGATGCGGGCGAGCGGAGCACCCCAACGCACCATCTCGGCATCGTCGTGTGCGCGGGGTGAATCCCCCCGCGCGGCGAGGTGGATCGCCTCCAGGAGGTTCGTCTTTCCGGCGCCGTTCGGGCCCACGAACGCGGTGACGCCCGCGTCGAGCGGGAGATCCACGGCGGCGTGTCCGCGGAAATCCTCCAGCGCCAGCGCGCGGACGCGCACCGCCTTCTAGCTCGGGATGCGCAGAGGCATGACCACGTGGAGGTAGCTCTCGTCACCAACGATCTTGATGACGCCCGGCGCAAGCGGCCCGCCGAGCTCGAGTGCGACCTCGGGCGCGGTCAGGCTGCCGAGCGCCTCGGCCACGAAACGCGAGTTGAAGGCGATCGCCGTCGGCACGCCCTCGACCGTGGCGTCGACGCGCCCGGTGTTGTCGCCGACCTCGGCCGCGGTCGCGCTGACGACGAGCGGCGCTTCGTTCGTCGGATCCACCTGGAAACGGACGATGTTCGCCGCGTCCCGGGCGAAGTACGACGCCAGACGCGTCGCCTTGAGGAGCTCCTCGCGCTCGACGACGATCCGCGTCGCGTGGCTCGCCGGGATGACCTGGCGGTAGTTCGGGAATTGGCCCTCGATGATGCGCGACACCAGATCCGCCTCGTCGGTGTGGAAGATCACCTGGCTGCCATTCGGGGTGACCAGGATGTCGACCGGGTCGTCGGTATCGGTTAGGAGACGGGCGACCTCGAACAGGCTCTTCGCCGGGATGATGATCTCCAGCTTCTCGTCGACCGAGGTCAGAAGCGTGCCGTTGCGGACCGAGAGGCGGTACGGGTCCGCCGCGGCCAGGGTGATGCCTTCCCCTTCGAACGTCGTGAGTACGCCGGTGAGCACAGGCCGGCTGTCGTCGGTCGCGGCGACGAAGGCGACCTCGCCGATCATCCGGCGCAGCTGTCCCTGCGACACACGCGTCGTGGGCTTGTCGGGGATCGCCGGGATGATCGGGAACTCCTCGGCGTCGAGCCCCCTTAGGTTCGCCTCATACGGTCCGCTCTTCAGATGCACGGTCTTCGTCCGCACGTTCAGCGACAGCTCGATCAAACCCGCGGGGAGGTTGTTCACGAAATCGGTGAAGAGCTTTGCCGGCACGGTGATGGCGCCCGCGTCATCGACCTTGGCCGGCACCCAGCAGTTGATCCCGATCTCCAGGTTCGTCGCGGTGAGCTTGAGTCGGCCGTTGTCGGTCTTCAGCAGCACGTTGCTGAGGATCGGCAGGGTGCCGCGCGTCGAGACCGCGCGCCCAACGATCTGAAGACCCCGAGTCAGGTTCTCTTGTAGACAACCGACCTTCACGCGACCCTCCCGTACCTCGTAGCAAAGGATTGACTTAACGAGTAGCGGTAGCAGTAGGCGTGTGGACTATGCGACTTCGTGGGGCGGCCGCGCACGCCGCCACTGGGGATTGTGTGTCGAGCCGCCCGGGACGCGTGTGGGCGAGTCCGTCGTCCTTGTCTCGTACAGCGACATTCAGCCGTCCGGGCGACACGCCGAACCACCCCCTTGTCCACAATTGGGTGCGCTTATCCACACCAGGGTGGGCCTTATCCACACGCGGAAGGCCGGTCAGTCCGAGTACAGGAGCTCCCGTAGCGCGCTGATATCACGGCGGAAATCGTCACTCTCGGCCATTTCCCGCTCGATCTTGTCGCAGCCGTGCAGGACCGTGGAGTGGTCGCGCCCACCGAGGGCTTCACCGATGCGCATGAGCGGTGCCTCGGTCTCTTCCCGCATCAGGTACATCGCGACCTGGCGAGGCAACACGATCTGCTTGTCGCGGGCCTTGCCGCGGAGCTGTTCGGTCGGAACGCCGTAGTAGCGCGCGACGATCTCGACGATCCGATCGGGCGAAAGCGACTGGCGGCGCGGGTTGTACAGGATGTTCTGCAGCATGTTCTGGGCGAGCTCGGTCGTGACGGGTACGGCATTCAGGGTGGCGTAAGCGACGATCCGCGTTAGCGCGCCCTCGAGCTCGCGGATGTTGGAAACGATGCGCTGGGCCAGGAAGTCGATCACCGCGGGTGGGACGGCGACGTGCTGGTTCTCGGCCTTCGCTCGCAGGATCGCCGTGCGGGTCTCGAGGTCGGGCGCGGAGATGTCCGCGATGAGGCCCCATTCGAAACGTGAGCGCAACCGGTCCTCGAGCTGCGGGATCGCCTTCGGCGGCCGGTCGCTCGAGAGGACGATCTGCTTGCCCTCCTCGTGGATCGCGTTGAAGGTGTGGAAGAACTCCTCCTGAGTACCTTCCTTCCCGGCGATGAACTGGATGTCGTCGATGAGGAGGACGTCGATCCTCCGGTAGCGCTCTCGGAACTCCTCGCCCTTCTGGCCTCGGATCGAGTTGATGAACTCGTTGGTGAACTTCTCGCTCGTCGCGTAGGCGACCCGCTTCTTGGGATGCCGCGTGACGACCGCGTGCCCGATCCCGTGCATGAGATGGGTCTTGCCCAGGCCGGATCCGCCGTAAACGAAGAGCGGGTTGTATGAATGGCCGGGCCGCTCTGCCACGGACAGGGCCGCGGCGTGGGCCAAACGGTTGTTCGATCCGACCACGAACGACGCAAAGGTGTACTTGGGATTCAGCAGCGCCGCAGCCACGTTGGGCTCGCGGGCCGGAGCTGTGTTCTGAACCGCGCCGCCGCCGGATTGGCGGGCGGGCGGGGCGGGGCGGCCGGCGCCGGAGGAGGTCACAAACCGCACGTCTACGGTGCGGCCGACGAGGTGCTGCAGTGCCTGGCGGACCTGCGGTCGGAACTTGTTCTCGAGCCACTCGCGCGCGAAGGCGTTCGGCACGCCGATGCAGTAGACGTCGTCCTCTTCGGAGATGATCGTCGTGTCCTTGAACCACGTGTCGTAGTTCGCCCGAGTGAGGCCGAGCTGTATCTCACCGAGGGCGCCCTGCCACAGCTCCTTGAGGTTCAAGCGGCTTTCTATTCCAGGACGATCTATTCCGGGACGATCGGACGCCACACACGCTCCCCACAACACAGCACGAGATCGCGATTGTTCGCCACACCGGCATGATCGCTGGATGAGAGCCACGCGTTGGATCGCAGCAGCAGAAGCCCGCGAACTATACCCCCGTCAAACTCGACGCGGCAACACTGCTAGAATTCATTCACCTACTGACGCCGACGATTCCGTTTTTGATCCACCCGCTCTCGAAGAAGGGGACTCGATCGTGAAGCGCACCTATCAGCCCAAGACTCGCCGCCGCGCGCGCGTGCATGGTTTCCGCGCGCGAATGAAGACGACGTCAGGGCGAAAGGTCCTCGCTACGCGTCGCGCGCGTGGTCGCAAGCGCCTCACCGTCGCCTAGCGCGGCGCCTGCGATGGACGCCGCTCGCCTGCGGCGTACGCGCGACATCGCTGCGGTGCGCGCGATGCGTCCCGCGCTATCCGACCGCCATCTCTCCGCGCGCTCTCGACCGAACGATCTGGGCACCGCGCGCATCGCCGTGGCGGTCCCGCGCGAGGTCGGTCGGGCGGTCCAGCGCAACCGAGCCCGCCGCCGGCTCCGCGAGGCCGTGCGGCTCGCGGTCATCGAGCGGACCGGCGCCGGCGCGGACATCCTTCTGGTTGCCAGAAAACCGGCCATTTCCGCATCATTTGGCGACCTCGGGGCGTCCGTTCGAGCGGCTCTCGACGCCACGCTCGGAGCCGGATCGGCAGACTGATCCGGATGAGCGGCAAGCGATGAAGGCGGCGGTGCTCGCGGCCCTGCGCTTCTACAAGCGTCACATCAGCCCTGGCCTGCCCGCGGCCTGCCGGTACACGCCCACGTGCTCCGAGTACGCGATGGACGCCGTCGAGCGCTACGGCGCACTGCGCGGCGGCGCGCTCGCGATCAAGCGGGTGTTGTCGTGCAATCCGCTGAGCCGCGGCGGCTACGACCCGGTGCGTTAGCCGATGGACATCTTCCTTCCCGTCTGGAACAACTTCTTGGTCCATCCGCTGCTGTCGCTGCTCGTCCTGGTCGCGGGCGCGTTCCACGACTTCGGGATCGCCGTCGTTCTCGTCACGGTCGCGATCCGGATGCTCCTGTACCCGCTCTACGTCACGCAGATCCGATCCCAGCGCGTCATGCAGGAGCTCGCGCCGGCCCTGAACGACATCAAGGCCAAGTACGGCAAGGACCGTCAGAGGATCAACGAAGAGCAGATGAAGCTCTACAAGGAGCGCGGGTACAACCCCGCGACCGGGTGTCTGCCACTGCTCCTGCAAATGCCGATCCTCTTCGCCATGTACGCGGCCTTCATCCAGGCGCCGGGGCTGACGGGCGAACAGCTGCAGGGTGTGATCTGGCCGTTCGTCCCGGTCCCGCCGCTGCTGGGCGATCACATCGACCTCACGGCCCATTGGCTGCCGTGGATCCAGAGCTGCGTGCAGAACGGCGTCGCGCAGATCGGGCTCGCCTGCCCCGACCCGCTCAAGGTGCTGCCCATCCTTGCGGGAGCGTCGCAGCTCTTCGCCTCGGTCATGGCGCAGCCGGCGAAGCAGGTGACGACCACCGATCCGCAGCAGAAGATGATGCAATCGATGGCCTACTACTTCCCGCTCATCACGGTATTCATCGCGTGGTCCCTTCCGGCAGGGCTCGCCGTGTACTGGGTGACGACGACGCTGTTCCAGATCGTGCAGCAGTACTTCGTCACCGGCTGGGGCCAGCTGCCGCGCTTCATCCCCGTGCTCGCGAACGTGCCGACGCCGGCGGACAAGACGCTACGCGCGCGCCAGCAAGCTGCTATCAGTGAAGCGGAGACGGACATGAAGGCACGCGGCGCCCGACCGTCCGAGGGCCCGGGTGCGCAGACGCGCAAGGAACGCCGAGCAGGCAAAGTCCGCCGCAGGCGATAGAGGGGGAGCAGGCAGGCATGCCACTACGTGGGGAGGAATTCACCGGGCGGACCGTCGAAGAGGCGATCGAGCGGGGGCTTCGCGAGCTCGGCCGCAAGCGCGCGGACGTCGATATCGAGGTCCTCGAGCGCGGGAAGCCAGCGAACATGCTCGGCATGGGCGGCGAGGACGCGCGCGTGCTCCTCAGCTTCGACGAAGCGGAGCACGCGGAGGAGCCCGAGGCGCTGATCGATGAGGCGGAGGTCCCTCGCCGGCCCGACGCCATCCGCGCGGCGCAGGATCGCGCCGCCGACGAGGCCGAGGAGTCGTCTCCCGCCTTCGCCGAGGAGCTTGCGGCGGGTGCCGTCGTCCTGCGGGAGCTGCTCGAGAAGATGGACGTCGACGCCGAGGTCGCGGTCGAGGACCGCCCGGGCCTGGAGGGCGTGGAGGTGCTCGGTCCCGAGCTCGGCGCGCTCATCGGGCGCGGCGGCGAGAACCTCATCGCGCTTCAGCAGATCACCTCGGCGATCACGTCTCGGCGCGTGGGCCGGACCGTTCACGTGCCAGTCGACATCGAGGGCTACCGGCGGCGGCGCGAGGATCAGCTGCGCGAGGTCGCCCACCGCATCGCGTCACGAGTCCGTACGAGCGGGGTCGCCTTCACGCTCGAGCCGATGCTCGCGTACGAGCGTCGGATCGTGCACCTCGCCGTGCAGGGCCAGCAGGACATCAAGAGCGAGTCGGTCGGCATCGAGCCGAACCGCCGCGTCGTCGTGAGCTCCACCGCCCCTGGCGCGCGCGGGCCCGTTCCATTCCAGCCGCGTCCCGGCGTTCCAGGTGGCTTCCGTCCCCGGCCCGGCGGTCCGGGCGGCTATGGCCCGCGCCGCGGGTTCGGCCCGCGCCCGGCTGGCGGTCCGGGCGGCTACCCGCCCCGACGAGGAGGCTTCGGCCCGAACGCGCGCTGACCGTCCCCGGCCGCCGTTCAGCGGAGCGGCACGCCGACCTTTCGCATCGCCGCCGCGAACCGCTCAGCGATGAGTGCGTAGCCCGCATCCGACGGGTGGAACCCGTCCGCGGCGACCGTCACTTGCGTCATCAGCTCGGCCGACCCGGTGAAGAGATCAACGACCTCGACGCGGTCGGCGTTCTGAGCGGAGATGATCCGGATGACCTCGTTGTATGTCAGGACGCGGCCGATGAGGAGCGAGGGATCGGTGCCCGCGTACGCCGGGACCGCTCGGAGATCCGGCACGTTGCCGATGAAGATCCGCGCCGACGTGCTCTTGACGAGCCCCTCGACGATCGTCCGCAGGGCGCCGGAATAGTCCCTGTCCGGGATCTGCGCGTTGAGATCGTTGACCGTGAGCCAGATCGTGACCAGAGTCGGCCGCCCGGCGAGCGCGGCCGGCAGCTGCTCGGTCTTCGCCTGCGCGGCGAGCGACCCGGATACCCCAAGGTTCGTGTAGCTCGTGCCGGCGGGCAGGCGTGCCGCCAGCAGCGCGGGCCACGACCCCTTGGATGGATCGGTCGCGCCGACTCCCACCGTGTCCGACGCGCCGATCGCCACGTAGCGGATCGCCGCCGCGGCTGCGGGCGAGGGGCTCGGCGAACGTGACGGTGCTGGTGAGGCGGAGGGTGAAGGCGACGGCGACGGCGAAGCGGTGGCGGTCTGCGTGAGTGTCGCCGTCATGGTCGGTGTGACGGTAACGGTCGGCGTCGCGGTCGATGTCGTCGTCGTCGTGCCCGAGCACGACACGACGACGAACGCGAGCAGCGAGGTGAACGCGGATCTCACCCTGGTGAGTCTGGGGGTGTGCCCGATACAATGGACATCGCCCGAAGGGGCCACGGGGATGCGTGGTTTCGACAGGGCAGGCGAACGATCCGCTGCGAGCCGAGGAACGCCGTTCCCCCTCGTGAATCCGAACGGCAGCCAGATAACTGGCAACACTGAATACGCTCTCGCTGCCTAGTCAGTGAGACGTCCTCCGGGTCTCCCCTCTGCGGGCCGGGAAGGACGACAGAAGCGGGGGTGCGGCCCGCCGAGCGTCCGGTAGGCGGGATCAAGTGAACGGACTGGCGAGGACCCGAGGCGCGTCGGTGCGCGGCGGGACCCGCGAGACAAAGAGAACGCCGACGACGTTCGTGGGTGCGGATCGCTCAAGTGCTTTGGACGGGGAGTTCGACCCTCCCCCATCTCCACAGGGACTTTGTGTCTCCGCTGACGCGCTTTGTGCGCTGTTCGCCATAACGTGTCCAAAGTCGGACAGGTTATGGCGAACAGTTGCGGGTGTTCGGCATTACGTGCCCGTGAGACCCGCCGATTTCCTCGGGTTTGCTCATATCCCCCGGTTGGACCTGCCGTGTGAGGCCGTCCCTACGGACAGGTAATGGCGAACAGCAGCAGCCGCGGCCAAGAAATGGCGAACGAATAGCCTCTGTTCGGCGTTTCTTGTCCCTGGCTCCGAACACTTTCTGCGTCGGATGATGCGCATGGGGCGCGTTTACTAGCACGATGCCCCACCACTACGACCGCACCCTGCCCTGGAACGTCGGCGTGCAGGGAGAGCAGGTGCTCGCGTTCATCAACGACGACTTCGCGGTCTTCCGAATGCAGGCCGGCGCGGGCACCGGCAAGACGTTCGGCCTTCGCCGGCGCGTCCTTCGGATCCGGCACCCAGCTGGTCTGGACGTGCCACACGGGCGCGTGCTCGTGTGCGCGTTCAACCGTGTGATCGCCCGCGACCTCGAGCGGGAGATCCGCGCGGAGCTCGAACCTCTGGGCCTTGCGCTGCCGGCCATCAAGACCGTCCACGCCCTCTGCTCGATGCTCTTGGGCGGCCAGCTGCCCAGACTGCTACTCAGCCGCGAGACCGAGGAAATGCTCTACGATGTGCTCGAGACGCACGCGGTTCTCCGGACGCAGTACTCACACCCCGCCGCCGTGCGCGCGCTTCGCGAGCTCCAGGCCTACTATGTCACGCGTGATGTGCAGCTCGGCGCAACAGGATCAGAGGCGCTTCCGTTCGCTCCACCGACCGATCTCGACAACCTGGTAACCCGCTTGTGGGACCAATTTCTGCCGGGCTGGCGCGAGCGCCATCAGACCAAGCCCGGCAACGCGCCGGAGGCGCCGGATGTGCTCAGGCGCATGCCGGGCGATGGCGAGGTGATCCCGGAGAGCGAATGGCCAGTGGAGCCCGATTTCGTTGTCGTCAAGAAGCGCGTGGCTCCTCAGCGGGGTCGCTGGCGCATGACACCCAGGAAGAAACGAACAAGGTGTAGCGGGATCAAGTAAGACCACGCCGCGCGGCTAGGCAGCATCGGCGTAGCCTTCGTCGACCAGCCAGACGGCGTAGGCCTCGAGGCCGACGACGACCCGGCGCAGTTCTTGGAAGTAGCCGATCGTCGGTACAGTAACGTCTAGCAATTCGTGCTTCTGCTAGTCGCCGGAGCGGAAACCGCCCCGGCATCCACACATACCTTGTCGTCGTATCGCTAAGAGACAGCCAGCGCCGCCGAATGAAAGGGCCAATCGATGACGATCGCGATCCGTGCCCGAGTTTACGCAGGCGTCGTGCTCGCGGCGGATAGTGCAGGCACGTTGAGCGGCCGGAATGGGTCGCCCGAGAAGATCTATTACAACAGCAGCAAGGTCTTTGAGCTTCGAGAGGGGCTGCCTATCGGCGCAGTGACCTGGGGACTGGGAAGTTTCGGGCCGCTGTCAATCGCTGCGATGATTAGCCCGATTGGGGCGCTGCTTGCTCCAGGCGCTCAGTACGCCGTTGATCCGAACAACTACACGGTCGAGGAGGTCGCCGACAGCGTCCGGGACTTCCTTGAGCACAACTACGGCGTGGCACACAGGCGGTCGCGCCGGAAGCGACCAGGCTTCTATCTGCTGATCGCCGGCTACTCATCGGGTCAGTACGAGTCGGACGAGTGGCTCATCGAAATCGACGAGACGGGACGCTGTTTGGATCTGCGACGACCCCGTGAACGAAACGACTACGGAGTGATCTCGTTCGCGGAGAACTGGGCCACCGACCTGCTCGTGAACGGCTACTCCGAGTACCTCCTAACGCCGGTCGCCCAGCGCGTCCGCATTGCCAAGGGCAAGGTGGAGGCCCTCGTCGTCGCATTCGAGCAGATCAGCCGACGGATCAACCCGGTTCGTCCGGAGATGCCGATTCGCGACGCGATCGAGCTCGTGAGCTTCCTTGCAAACGTGGAGTGCGGCTACAGCCGCTTCATACCGAACCAGCCGGCGCCGACCGTCGGCGGACCGATCGAGGTGTTGGCCATTACGCCGACTGACGGACTCCGCTGGATCCATCGCACCAACCACTTCCGCTCCCTAGGCGGCTGATCCCGCCAGACAGCGAAGAAGGGCCGTAACGGCCCTTCTTCCGGATCGGATGAGTGCTTGTAGAGCGGCTACTTCGGCGGATTCCTCGGCGGGTTCTCCAGCGGGAACGTGCCCTTGACGGTGACCTCGACCCACGTGTCCCCGCGCGCGCTGTTCTCGCGAGCCTCGCGAATGATCTTGGTGATCTCTTTCTCAGGTAGGCGCGGCTTCACCGAAGACGAGCTGGTCGTGCTGCTCGTTCCGGCTGCGACAGACTTCACCTTGTTCCGAATCGCCACGTTTCTCCTCTCCCTGACTGGTACCCAGGTCAGGCCCCGATGGTTCCGTCAAGCTCGCCATGTCGTGCATAACGGTTGCCCAACGGCGTTGGTGTCCGGTGCTGGTCACCGTTGCTCGACCTTCTGCAGATCCGCCGGGCCGAAACGTGGGGCATAGCCTCGCTCAGGTCAAGTGGCCTGGACGTCGTTTTTTGGCATCGATACGAAACGTGGCTCCCCGCCGCCCTGAAGCCAATTCCGATTGCGCATGGGACGACACGGCCGGTCCGACCATGCGAACGGATGAGCGAGCGCGCTATCTACGCGATCGCGATCGCTTTTGAACGGTGGGCGCACCGTCGCGCGTTGCCTCGCGCATCCCGCGCAGGGTCGCGGTGACGACTGAGTCCAGCACGCGCAACTCCGCGTCGTTCACGGGTGCACTCGCGTGGACATAAGAGTTCAGCGCCGGAAACGGCAGCGTCGGTGTGGACGCGCGCGGCGCACCACGGACAAACGCGCTGGCTTCGGCGTTGAGCCAGCTGAGAATCCTGGCGAACGTATCGGCGTCAGTCCCTTTATCGCGGCGCAGTCGACTGAACGTGGATGCGTTCGTGCCGATCTCCTGCGCCAGAGCAGCCCACGTCAGATGCCGCGCCTCGCGGGCGTGGTCCAACGCCGACCAGAGGGCTTGTCGATCGATGCGCTGGCGCAGCCCGCTTGGCTGCTGCCCGTCCTTTGCTGCGTTTGCCACGCGTTGGGAGAATGCCACGTTCATCGCAGATATGCAAGACCCGGCAGGGCGCTGCTTGCGGATTTCCAACGCTCCTTGCACTTCTCTTGACGGCCACCCGATGACGTGACAGGATTACGGCGAACGTTGCAGATATGCAAGGAGGCGAGAAGATCCTGATGGAGTTCGCGGGAAACGCACAACACGCGCTCAACGACTTCCCCGACGCCTTCAGCCTCAGGCCAGCAACGCGCAAGAACGCGAGCCGCGAGCAGTGAACTTCCTGTACTTCGACGTTGGAGCCTGCGTCCGCGGTGCCGTTGTCCGGGTCGCGCTCTCAGGAAGTGCCGCGAACGTCATGCTCGTCGACGACCTCAACCTCTCTCGGTATCGCTCAGGCCGATCCTTCGAGTACTTCGGTGGCCACGCGACGCGCTCACCCGTCTTGCTCACGGTGCCACGCGACGGACACTGGACGGTCGTCATCGACCTCGGCGGAGGGAGTGGCCACGTCAACGCCCAGGTCTCGCTGGTGGCGTGACTCGGATCGACGCACAAGCAGCAGCCCCCAACACCTGCGAAGGAGATTTGTGATGTCTGGAAGGGCGCTCACCCTCATCAGCGCTCTCATCGCGCTCGGGGCATGGATCACGTTCGCGGAACACCCGACGGCGCGGAATCTCCGCACCGCAGTAATGGACACGCTGCCGTTCATCGAATAAGGCATCGCGGAGAAGCCCACAAGGAGGACGCGCATGTATGCCATCTGTTCACCTGAACGTGAATGCCGGGTCCCGTACGGCCCGACTCACGCCGCGGCCAGCGGTTGGCCGCGCCAGGCAGCGGTCATCGTCGCACTGGTACTAGTTCTGACCTTCGCATTCGCCGCCCCGGCCGCTGCCGCCGGATCCTTCACCGGGACCGCGAACGGTCTGCATCTCGACGCGCGGACACGGTACGCATCGACCGTGTGGTTCGCGGTTCCCGGGAATGTCAATCCGGCGACGTGTCGACTCTCGACCTCGGTGCCCGTTCCGCCGATCACTCGGATCATGCACGGTGGGCCTGAGAACTGGACTCAGAGTGTGTCCGGTCGGAGCTACCTCGGGGGTCCGTGGGTCGAATTCAACGTGCCAACGACCTTCGTCGCGATCAACCTGTTCGTTTCCGCCGATCGCCTGTATAAGGCGAGTTCGTATCGAATCACGTGTTCGCGGAGGTGACGCGCGAGCCGAGAGCCGGCGCTTCGCCGATCGCGAGCCGAAGGGCGCGCACGTACGCGGGCACGTCGCACCAGTTTTCCTGGCCACGCGCACGTCAGCCTTGGCTTCGTATCACTCAGACCGAGCGTGTGCTCATCTTCGTGCATGGGGGAGGGTCCGTTATGCGCGGGGCATTCGTCACTCTCTGCTCGATCGCTCTTGCATTGGGCCTGGTCCTCTCTGGCGGTAGCGGCACCGTCCACGCGTCAGACCTTTTCATTACGGGGGACCAAGCTTCGCCTGAACCGGGACTCGGCGGCTCGCTGCCCTCGTGCGTCCACGCAACCGGCGGCGACGGAGCGGACGGTACCTTCGGAGGCGGCGATCCGAACACGATCCGCACCGCGCTGACCTCGGGCGCAGCAGCCGGCCAAACGACGCTAGCGGTGGCCAGTGCCTTCGGTTTCAGCGCCGGCACCGAACTCCTCATTTGGCAGGTGACCGGCGGCGGCCACGGGACCTACGAGCTGGCCTGCGTCGCATCGCAGAGCGGCGGGTCGATCACGCTGACCGCTCCGCTTGACCATGCGTACGCGCAAGACCCGGTCGCGCACACGCAGGTCATGCGCGTGCCTCACTTTGCGACCGTCACCGGCTTCGTCACCGGCGCCGAGTGGAACGGGTCGGTCGGGGGGCTGGTGGTGTTCCGCGCCCTGAACGTCAGCGGCGCGACGATCGACGCCACCGCGAAGGGGTTTAAGGGCGGCTACGGAAACGACAGTGCGGTTCATGCCGGCTACGGCAACGAACCGGCGCCGGTCTGCACGTGGACCAGCGGTCAGGGTCAGGCGCAGCAGGGTCACTCCTACTCCGGCCCTGGCGGTTGCACGAAGAGTCCGAATGCCGGAGGCGGCGGAGGCGGCGGACAGCCGTCGTTCGTCGAGAGTTGCGAGTTCGGCTCTGGTGGCGGTGGCGGATTCGGGACCGCGGGCGCCAGCGGCGGCGGATGCGCCGCCGGTCAGGGTGGCACGGCGTACGGCCAGGCGGATCTCGGTCTGCTCGACGACGGGTCCGGAGGGGCCGGCGCGACCTGGGGCACCAATCCCTACGGCGGCGGGCGCCGCTCAGGCAACGACCGTTCGAACGACAAGGCCGGCCAGGGAAGCGGCTCGGTACTGATCTTCGCGGGGTCGGTCAGCGGCGCGAGCGTGATCGCGAACGGTGCGAACGGCGGACCGTCCAGCAGTGGCTTCGCGGGCGGCGGTGGATCCGGGGGCGCGATCAGGATCGTGGTTGGCAGCATCTCCGGGAGCTCGCTGCAGGCGCTCGGCGGCAGCGGCGGCGTAGGAGGCATCGCGAACGGCGGTGCCGGCGGCGCCGGCCGGATCCAACTCGAGTTCTGCGACAGCGCGTCCGCGGTCACGGCCACGCCGCTCGCGAGCACAGCGCAGGTGACCTGCGTAGTTCCCAGCACGACCACGACCCTGGCAACAACTCCGAACCCCTCGCGCTTCGGGCAGCCCGTGACACTCACCGCTTCGGTGACCGCGTCGAGCGGGACGCCGACCGGCTCGGTGACCTTCTTCGATGGGGCGCTGAGTCTGGGAGCGGCACCACTCGACGCCTCCGGGAACGCGGTGCTCCAGACGAACGATCTGTCCGTCGGCACGCACAGCATCTCCGCGGCGTACGGAGGCGACGGCGGTTTCCCGGCTTCGACCAGCCCGATCGTGTCTCAGGTCGTGAGCCAGGCGGACACCGCGACCACTCTCTCCAGCGACCACCCGGCTGGTTCGGCTTTCGGCGTGGTCGTGACCTTCAAAGCAAAGGTGACGAGCACCACCGGCACTCCAACCGGGAGCGTGACCTTCCTGGACGGCACCACGGTCGTGACGGCGGTTGCGCTCGACGCGACGGCGACGGCCGCGCTCACAACGAGCGCCCTCTCTGTGGGGACGCACACGATCTCCGCCTCTTACTCGGGCGACGACACGCACAACACGAGCAACAGCGCGGCCCTCCTCCTCACTGTCAGCGACACGACAACGCCAGTCGTCCAGGCGCCCGCGAACATGCAGACGCAGGCGACGAGCCCGCAGGGCGCGGCCGTCAGCTACCAGGTCTCGGCGACCGACCCCGACGACGCCCCGGCCTCGCTCAGCGTGATGTGCGCGCCAGCCTCGGGCTCAACATTCCCGATCGGCACGAACACCGTGTCGTGCACCGCAACGGACCCGGCGGGAAACGTCTCGGCACCGGTGTCGTTCACCGTCTCAGTCAAGCCTCCGCCGGCACCCACGATCGCCGCGGCGCCTCAGGCGACCGTGCGCACAAGCGAGCTTCCGGGCAACGTCGCGACCGCGAGCGTGGCCGTGACAGCCACAGCGGTCGACGGCTTCGGCAACGCGATCCTCGCGACCTGCAGCCCCAACCCGATCGTGCTCACCGCTCCCGGCACCGCCTCGAGCACATGCAGCGCAACCGACGCCTTCGGCCGCACCGCCATCGCATCGACGTCGGCGACGCTCATCGACGACACACCGCCGTCAATCACTGTGCCCGCCGACATTGCTACGGAGGCGACTAGCGCGGCGGGCGCCAGCGTGACCTTCAGCGCGACGGCGATCGACAACGTCGACGGTCCGATCGCCCCGAGTTGCACGCCGGCCTCCGGGTCGACGTTCGCTCTCGGCACCACGTCGGTTACCTGTTCGGCACGCGATGCCGCGGGCAACACCGCATCGGCCACGTTCGCGGTGACCGTGACCGACACCACGCCGCCGGTCGTGACCGTTCCAGCGAACATCACCGCCGAGGCAACCGGCCCGGTCGGCGCCGTGGTCACGTTCACTGCGATCGCTCTTGACCGCGTCGACGGCACGGTCGCGACGACGTGCACGCCCGCTCCTGGGTCGACTTTCGCCATCGGCACGCGGAGCGTGACCTGCACGGCGACCGACGCGCATGGGAACACGGGCACCGCCAGCTTCACGATCACCGTCCGTGACACCACGCCGCCGGTCGTGACCGTTCCTGCCAACATCATCGCCGAGGCAACCGGCGCCTCCGGCGCCCCTGTCACGTTCACCGCGTCCGCGCTCGACACGGTCGACGGCAGTGTCCCGCTGACCTGCACGCCGGCCTCCGGGTCCACGTTCGCTATCGGCACCCGGACCGTGACCTGCACGGCGACTGACGTGCACGGCAACAGCGGCACGGCGAGCTTCGCCGTCACCGTTCGCGACACGACGGCACCCGCGCTCACGCTGCCGGCAAACATCACCACCGATGCGACATCGCCCTCTGGCGCGATCGTCGTCTACGTCGCGATCGCCACCGACATCGTCGACGGCACCGACGTCGTGACCTGCCGTCCGCGGTCGGGAGCGACCTTCGCCCTCGGCACGACCGCGGTCGCGTGCTCGGCCACCGATGCCCACGGCAACATCGCGACCGGCTCGTTCACGGTCACCGTACGAGGCGCCTCGCAGCAGCTCTCGGATCTGTCGGCCGTCATCAAAGGACTAGGCTTTCCGCAAGGAACGACCACGAGCCTGTTGAACAAAGTCCAGGGCGCGATCGCGAACCTCGCGAGCGCCCCGAACGCCTCCTGCAACCAACTCAGTGCGCTGCTGAACGAGATCAAGGCGCAGACCGGAAGGACCTTGACGACCGCACAGGCGGCGCAGCTCACCGACGCGACCACGCAAATCCGCTCCGTGCTTGGCTGCAAGTAGGCGTGCCCATCGACCCGCAACACTACGTACCCATCCTGCTGACGAAGCAGGGTGAGCGCCTGGCCGTGCGCGACCTGCCCCAGCCAGTGCGCGGGCGCCTGACACCGCTGTTCGTCATCTCGCCGATCCCGTGGGACTTCGAGGAGGAGGTCTGGGCGAAGTCGCTCGACGAGCATCTCGTCCAGATCCCAAACGAGCTGCGCACCGCATGGGGTACGTCGGCGGCGTTCATCGATCTGCTGCTGGTCGACGACGATGGGCCGCTCGGAAACGGTCTCCATCCGCTGGACTGGGTCATCAGCCAGGCGGCAGCGTTCGGCCTTCCGCTGATCCCGACGGTGTCGCCAACGCGTACGAGCGCGTACCGGACCGCCGCGACTGTCGTGATCGCGCGCGATCATCGCGGAGCGTGCATCCGGCTGCAGGTGGCGGAGTGGCCGGTGAATCTGCCTGGAAGGATCGATCCACTCCTCACCGAGCTTGGGGTCGGGGCGGGTGACGTCGATCTGGTTCTGGATCTCGGCGATGAGACGGGACCGCTCGCGCTCACCGTCCTGCGGCAGCAACTCGCGTCGTTGCCGCATCGCGACGCGTGGCGCTCACTGATCGTCGCTGGCGCAGCCATGCCGCGCGAGATGCCAGCCGGCAAGCTGGTCCACGTCCTCTCGCGCGACGATTGGACCCGCTACCTCGCCCTGCGCTCCGGTGACCCAACCCCCGAGCGAATCCCGACCTTTGCCGACTACGCGATCGCGCATCCGGATCCCACGTTCGACATCGATCCCCGATTCATGAGCCTCAGCGCACAGGTTCGATACGCGACAGGCGACCACTGGCTGATCTCGAAGGGGCCACTCTGGAAGGGCACGGGGGGCGCGGGTATCGGCGGCGCCGCCATGCCTGCGGTGGCTGCAGGCCTACAGGCGCATCCTGATTACCTTGGGAATCACCACTGCGCCCTTGAGCAGTGGCTCGGGGCGATCACGCCACAGACTGGTGGCGGGAACCCGATGACGTGGCGACGGTACGGGACGCTCCACCACCTGACCGTGGTGACGGAACAACTCGCCACGCTGCCCGCTGCTTGAGTCGGGTTCGCACCAGCGCGCGTAGCTCATCGAGCGTCAGCGCGTCGGACAGGCGCCTCGAGAGGAGCATCCGACTCTTCGACCGAAAACCACGAGCGAGGCCTCGCGCCGCCAGCTCGGCCAGCACTTCGTCACGCCACAGCAGCTGTGCGAGCGAGGCCGGGTCCACTGAAGGATTGCGCTCGCTCCGGCGCTTCCATTCGAGGCAGGTTGTGACGCCATCCGACGAAGCGACGATCAGCCCCCACCACGTCGGAAGGAGCGCTTCGATCCCCTCTCGATGGTTGTCCGCAACCACGAGGGTGGCGCGATCGAGGACACGCGAGTACACGTCGATTTGCGTTGGAAGGCGCCTAAGCGTGTCACGGGCGCTCTTGAGCTCATATCCGGCGAGTTCCCCATTCAGCACCGTGACATCAACGCGGACCTCGCCGCAGAGACCTACCTCGTCGAGGAACTTCGTCTCCGACAGCTCATGGGCGTGTTCACGTCTCAACTGAGCGTGGAGTGCGCGCCGGACATCTCCGTCTCGCACGGCGCAAGGGTACCTCCGATCTGCAATGGCCCGGCCCGCGTCCACCCGCCCGGCCGCGTGCCGCCTGTCTCTCTCGTAGCTCGCCGCGGCGTCCTTCGCAAGGCAGTTCCTACCACGCACAGCGATCGCCCAGATAGCGCGGATCTCGTGTGCACCTCGTGCTGATGGGTGGAATCGCCGGCCAGCTCCGCGTAGAGGTCGGTCGACTTCCAGCGAAGTAGCCCGTGATGATGACTACCTCACCGACGCTACCTCGGACCAGCGCTGCTCTGATGGTTCGGTTGGGACAGAGTTGTCCGGCTTTCCTGCGCGCGATGTAGATGACCAAGAGCGCCCAGAGGAACGGCGAGATGTTCGGCGCGCACGGTGCGAAGACGGGCTGCATGACGGCGCTCGCGATCAGGCGAGCGCGAGCACGGACATCGAAACCGGTAGTTCGACGCTGCGCTGCTGACGCCGCTGCTCATTGTCACCGCTGTTGGCTACGTCAGTTGGCCAATCGTGACCGTGAGCACGATGGCCCACGGCAGCACCGCGATCATGAATGACTGGATGTCGAGGATTGTCACGTCAGGCAGTCTTGCGACGCGACGCCGCGCGAACTCGTGGGACTGCAGCGAGCAGGTGGCGTTCGGCCAGAGCACCGCGCCGCGCTTCGATGACGTGATGGCGGCGGTGAGCGGGCGGGAGACCTGGACGGCGGGCTCCTCCGTGTGGGTCCCCACTCGCGATGTCCTCGTCCAACTCCAGATATCCGCCAATCACGCCGGCAGCGTCACTGACATTCGAGCAGCGATCGAACGGAGCGTGGAGAGCCTCCGACCTCTCGCGTTGCCCGTGGCTGAGGCCCTGGCCGCCGGAATTGCTCGGCGTACGCGTGAGGGTGGCGGCGACCTCGCGGCTCCATTCCCAGTCACGCCCGCGCGGCTACTCAGGAAGAAACCAGATAAAGGGCAGCACCGCACCGATGCACCCGGCTCGCGATCGATCGAGGAGCCCACGTACACGTCGAGCGCGTTCGCCAACGCGTGCAGAGCTCTTCGAATCGCAGCACACGACGAACGGTCAGCGATCGCGCTGCCCGTCGACGCGACGTCCGCTCGATCGACGCCACGATCACCATCAACGTTGAGTTCCAGCGCTCGGCTGAATGTTGGCAGCGTCGAGAAGCCGCTCGGAGTCAGCTACTGGCCTAGGAAGTAGCTCGCCTTCTTCCGGTACACGCGGACGAAGGCGCGCAGCTCGACAACGTCCAACCGGCGCTCGCCCGTCTCCGCCTTCGTCACGAGGGATTGCGAACGTCCCAGCCGCTTCGCGACCTCGACCTGCGTGAGCCCCGCCTCCCTGCGCGCTTGACGCAGTCGTCTGAGGAAGTCCTGCTCGTCGGCTGACCCGCGGCGCACCACGGGTTCGTAGCCTTGAGTCCATTCCCGAGTAGTCCAACATGGACTAGGCTGTCGCAAGGGCAGCCGCCGCACGTGTGCATGCACCGCAGCGGCAGCTCGAGAAGGGAGTGCATCAGCGGGTGCTGCTTCGCGGTTGGCTCAGCGGTGGGCGCGTCAGACGATTGCGCGAGGCCGCGTGGCCGGCACGCTCGAGATGACGCCCCGCGACGCGGCGGAGCTCCGCGTTCGCGTGGCGCGGCCGCTGATCGCCGTGCTGGTTGGTGTCGGACTGCTCGTCCAGTCCGGGCAATCGATGGCGGACGACGCCAATCAGCGCAACGTCGCGGCGATCGCGCGCGTGAACGAGGTGCGCATCGCCATGGGTCTGGACCCTCTGGTCGCCGACCTGGCGCTGCAGAAGGCCGCGCTGGCGCACGCGCGCTACGAGGTGGTGAACAACACGCTCGGGCACTCCGAGGTCCCCGGGGCGCCCGGCTTTACGGGAGCAGGCCCGGGTGAGCGCGCGAACGCCGCCGGATTCATGGGGCCACTGAGCGAGGTGGTCACCAGCGGCGGGGGCGACGGGCGCGGCGTCGACGACTGGCTCAGCTCGGTCTACCACCGTCACGTGCTCCTGGACCCGACCGCGCGCCTGATGGCCGATAGTTCCGATCGCGGGGGCGAGGACTCGCGCGCCAGAACCGGACAGGACTAGAGCTAGACCGTCCCGCCGCCGCGCAGATCTGACCCGCTTTGCACCGGGAG
>Ga0070706_100002303_pt1 | contig 19295 bp, 16 predicted proteins | sample KBSK5501metaG_FD_65476 | JGI IMG/M metagenome (GOLD analysis project Ga0070706, IMG submission 65476) | Corn, switchgrass and miscanthus rhizosphere microbial communities from Kellogg Biological Station, Michigan, USA - KBS K5-50-1 metaG | ecosystem: Host-associated > Plants > Roots >... | reverse complement strand
AGGAGAATCCGCTTGGAGAAAACTCCGGCCTGCGTATTCCCAAGCTCACCCTACCGGCGCCCCCGCAGGGTGACTCGGGAGCGGTGGCCGAGGCGGCCAGGCTCCTGACCGTGGCAGAGAACCCGGTCATTGTTGTCGACCGCACCGCCCGCACACCGGCGGGCGTGACGCTGCTTGTCGAACTTGCCGAAACATTGCAAGCACCGGTCGTCGATCTGGCGGCACGCATGAATTTTCCCACTCGCCATCAGCTAAACCACTCTGAGCACGGAGGTGAGCTCATCTCTGAGGCCGACGTAATTTTGGGTCTTGCGGTGACGGATTTCTGGGGCGCCGTGAATTCCTTCCGTGATCAATTGCACCGTAGTTCACATTCCATTACCAGCCAAGGCGTCAAGCTGATCAGCATTACCGCTGGTGATCTGTACATGAAAGGCAACTACCAGGATTCGCAGCGCTATGCTGAGGTTGATCTGGCCATCGCGGCCGATGCCGAGGCCACGCTGCCTCCGCTCATCGAGGCCATCAAGCGGCTCATCACCGACGATCGCAGAAGGGCGCTCGATGATCGAGGAAAACAGCTGGCGGCAGACCGCCAGGGCCTTCTCGATCAGGCCCGCACCGCGGCGACCTATGGCTGGGATGCCAGCCCCATCAGCACCGCGCGGCTGTCGGCTGAACTGTGGGCCCAGATTCAAGATAAGGACTGGTCCTTGGTTTCTGACGTTGCGCCGGGAATGAGCAACTGGCCTCTTCGTCTTTGGGCCTTTGAAAAGCATTACCAGTTCATAGGTGGCGCCGGCGGCTATGGAGTCGGCTACGGAGCCCCTGCCGCGGTCGGCGCCGCGCTCGCCAACCGCAAATATGGCCGCCTGTCGGTCAACATCCAATGCGATGGCGACCTCATGTATGCCCCGGGGGTTTTGTGGACGGCGGCGCATCATCGTATTCCGATCCTGAACGTGATGCACAATAACCGGGCATACCATCAGGAGGTCATGCACCTCCAGCGCATGGGCAATCGCCACAACCGCGGGGTTACACGAGCCGGCATCGGCACCACAATCACCGAACCGAACATTGATTTCGCCAAGCTCGCACAGAGCATGGGTGTACACGCTGAGGGGCCAATAACCGATCCGGCGGATCTCGGACCGGCGATTCAGCGCGCCATTGCCGTAGTCGTAAGGGGTGAACCGGCGCTGATCGACGTGGTGACACAGCCACGCTAAGGAGTTCCAACTTGGACCGATCTTTTTCGGGTCGCGGTCTAAACAGCGTACCGGGTCAGGTACGGATGGACTTCTTTTGTCTACCCGCCTGGACGAGTGCTTTCCCCCTCTCCCTTCTGTTGGCCGGTGCACTGATGACGCTAGCGGGCGCCGGCGCCGGCGCTCAGAACGTGAGGTCGTCCCCGAAGGCGAATGCTTTCCCCGCCGGCGATGCGGTAAGCGGAAAGCGAATTTATTCAAGTCACGGCTGCTACCAGTGCCATGGAGGGCAAGGCCAAGGATCGACGTTAAGCGGACCGCGGGTTGGGCCGGACCCCATTCCATTCCCTGCCTTCGTCGAGTACCTCCGCCAGCCCGCAGGACAAATGCCGCCGTACACTAGCAAAGTAATTTCGGACGCAGAATTAGCCAATATCTACGCGTTCTTGAAGTCGCTGCCTAGGCCCGCCTCCGCGCGCAGCATTCGCCTGCTAAACGGTGACGAGAAGACAGCGAGATAAGGGCTCCCGTGAGCCCCATTACAGTAACTTCGTCCCATCCCGGGCCCCCCGAATCCCTTCGTGCAACGTTCAGTGCTGATATTGCTTGACTCTTGCTTTGGATGAGTGGTAAAGCTGTCGGACCAAAGCGGTAAGGCTGTTGGACCACGCCTTGTCGTCGATCACCATCGCCCGTCCATAACCCTTTTGGGAGGCAGCGGATGCGGTTCCTGATAAGAGCAAGTCGGCCTTTTGGTTTCATCCTCGGCGTCTTACTATGTTGCCCTCCGCTTTTCTCGCAGACCACGACCGGTCGGATCTTAGGTACGGTCACCGATCAGAGCGGCGCCTCCCTGCCGGGCGCGTCCCTGACCATACTGGACATCGAGCGCGGTACTACGCGAGCCTTGTCCACGGATGAAGCGGGCGACTACCTGGCTCCGGATCTGATTCCCGGCACATACAAGGTCCGTGCCGAGGCCAAGGGATTCAGAAGTGTTGAACGCGTCAACCTCGAACTGGAAGTTGCGAAAGATTTGCGCATCGACTTCGCGCTTCAGCCGGGACAGGTCTCTGAGACCATCGTGGTGAACGAAGAGATCCCGCTGCTCAACACGACCTCTTCGACTCTGGGCGGGACGCTCAGCAATCAGCAGATCAACGACCTGCCTCTGAACGGCCGCAACTACGAGAATCTGCTTCAGTTACGCCCCGGCGTGACCCGCTATCCGGGCGGCGGATTCTCGACTACCAGCACCAACGGACTTCGTGCCGAAGACAACGGCTACATCATTGACGGCTTGTTCAACAGTGAACCCTATTCTGGTCAGGGCATAATCAATGGGGCGGGCATTGCGGGAGATTCGGCAACCATCTTGCCCATCGATTCCATTCAGGAATTCAACCTGCAGGAGAATCCGTCGGCCGAATATGGCTGGAAGCCCGGCGCCGTGGTCAACGTAGGCTTGAAGTCGGGCACCAATGGGTTGCACGGCACAGCCTTTATTTTTGGCCGCCACGGAGCCATGGACGCGCGCAACTACTTCAACTGCGCCAATAATCCCTGCGCGGTCGGGCAGTCCCCGAGCCCGAAAAATCCCCGGACGCTCGAGCAGTTCGGCGGCAGCGTGGGTGGACCTATCATCAAGGACAAAGCTTTTTTCTTCGGCGCCTACGAGGGCCAGCGCTATGACGTGGGAAACCAGTTCGGGGGCGTGACCAGCCCGTCCATGGTCTCGATGCCTGATGCGGGAAACTGTCTAGTCCTCATCACCGGCGACTGTGCCAACAGCATCCCCGATACGATTGCCGACGTGCATGCCGCTTTTCTTGCCGGAGTAATTCCCAACGACGTCAGCCCGGCCAGCCTGAAGGTTTCCGGTTGCACCTTCGGGGTATCGGGTGCGGTGGCGTGCGATGGCACCGGGTTCCCCACTAACAACAACCCCTCCATCAACATCGTCAACGGATTTCCCAATGTGGTAAATGTCAACAATGGGCTGGGCAAAGTTGACGTCCATGTGAATGAGCGCAGCACCGTCAGCGGCATGTATTTTTTCGGTAACAACTCGGGCACGGTCGAGGATTTTCCCGAGCTGCAGTCGAAGTGGCGGTCGCACATTCACACCCGGGCCCAGGTGTTCGGAGCCAGTTGGGTATGGATCCCGAGTACGCGTTGGGTGAATGAAGCCAGATTCGGGTACAACCGCCTTTACCAGCCCACCTTGCCCGGCGATCTTGGGACTCCAGCGTCGAGTTATGGTCTGGATACAGGGGTGGCAGTGGGTGCATTGACTGGGGGGTTGCCCCGCATCGGTTTCGGCGGGTATTTCTTTCCCGGCCTGGGTGGGTTCAAGTGGCCAAAGTTCCAGGGACCTGACACGATCGTCCAATTCATTGACCACATTTCCTATACTGCGGGCAAGCACGCTCTCAAGTTTGGTGGCGAACTGCATCGCAACGGTGTGACTGGCGGTGCGTTTGGTAACGCCCGGGGCAGCATCAATTTTCTGGACGGCACTTTCACCGGCCCTACCGGCACACCATCGTCGCAATTGGAGGATTTTTTTGCCGGCTGGCCCACGCTGGCCTCTGTGCTTTCCGGAGACCCGACGCGGCATTTGCACAATTGGGCTTACGCCGGCTTCTTCCAGGACGATTGGCGGGTTAGTAGGAACCTGACCGTAAATTTCGGCCTCCGCTATGAGTTCAACTCGGTGGTCAAGGAGGCCCACAACCTGCTGGGGAACTTCGATCCCAACCTCGGACTGGTGCAAGTGGGCAAACAGATCAATGCTCCTTACAACCCCGATCACAAGAATTTCGCGCCGCGTTTCGGCTTCGCCTGGGATGTCAGCGGCAAAGGGAACACCGTGGTTCGCGGCGGCGGGGGCCTGGTTTACGAAACAATCAACTGGCAATCTTTCCTGGCCTTCAACAACAGCTTTGGTCTTCCCAGCGTTCCTACCGGGGCCATTATCGATGCCGCTGGAGATACGGCTGGAGGCACGATTACGGCCGGCAATCTTAGCCCGTCCCCGACGAATCCTTGGGACAACGGACCCATTTTTGGCGATCTCACCAAGACGATTACATGTGACCCGGTAAACGCAAATCCGTGCGGCATCATGGGCGTGGATCGCAACCTGACCACTCCTTACGTCTGGAACTGGACGCTCAATGTGCAGCATGCGTTCACCCCAAACCTCTCCCTGGAACTTGCCTACGTCGGGAACCACGGTACCAATCTGACTGGAATTCGTGACATCAACCAGCCGCCGGTGGGTTCGGGCTGGCCGACAGCGCTAGTCACAGCCTGTGCAACCTCGGGCTACGATCCTAACGTTTGCGCACCCGCTGACGAACAAGGGCCGCGCCCGTTTAATGCGAAGTTTCCCTACCTGAGCAACGTCTTCCAGATGGGAAACGTCTACAAGTCCAACTACAACGGCCTGCAGGCCACTCTCACGGCCCGGAATTACCATGGCCTAAGCATGGTGGCTGGTTACACCTTTTCCCACGCCCTTGACGACGTGGGCGCGAATTGGCACTTTGGCTACGGAGTCGGCCTGCCGCAGGATTCCTACAATCTTGGACGCGAATATGCCAGCAGCGACTTCGACGTCCGGCATCGCCTCACTCTTTCGCTCACTTACGCCATCCCGGGAAGGAAGGGCTGGGCGCAGACATTGGAGGGCTGGGAAATCAACTCCATCGTAACCCTCCAGACTCCACAATATTGGGGGCCGATTGATCTGGGTACTGATGCCAGCGGCACTGGGCCTCTGCCCGTCAGTCCGCCGGCCACCAGCCCGATCCGCTGGGACTTCTTCGGGAAGCCTGCGGACTTCAAGTCTGGTCCGACGCCGATTCCCTTCTTTCCTGGAGCCTCTAACTCAGCCTGCGCCGCCCAGGCCCTGGTCCTCGACGCTGGCAACTCGCTCGGTCCAGCGACCACAGCCCTGAACCTATTTGGCTGCTATGCCAAGGGCAACTCCATGATGATTCCGCCGCCCTTGGGACAATTCGGGAACATGGGCCGAAATACGTTCCCCGACTCCGGTTTCCGTAATTTCGACCTCTCGCTAGCCAAGAACTGGCATTTCGGCGAACGATATCGGGCCCAGTTTCGCGCGGAATTTTTCAACATTCTCAACCATCCCAACTTCGCCAATCCCTACGGCGGACAGAACGGCTACGGGCAAAACGATCCGTCAACCGGGTTTTTCGGCTGCGGTTGTGCCACGCCTGACGTGGCAGCTGCCAACCCAGTGGTGGGATCAGGAGGCAGCCGCGCGGTTCAGCTGGGCTTGAAGCTTATTTTCTGATCGCTACGGATAGCTGCCAGGAACAAACTAAGCGTGCACGGGCCGGACGGGAAACCGTTCGGCCATAATCTGGTACGAAACTCCCCTGCGAAGGAACGGAGAAAGATGAGATCCAAGCCCCAATTCTGGCTCGCGCTGATCTTGTTGGGGTCAGCGTCCATGATGGCGGTTTCTGCAGTTGCTCAGGAACCTCAAGAACGGACCATCGACGAGATCAAGGCGGAGGCGATCCATCGTGCAGAAAATGGGATGTACCCCCTGATCGGGCTCGATCCGGCGGACCTACGGGAGGCATTTGCATCCATCAAGACTCGCGACAAGGATGAATGGGCCGCGGCCTTCATGTCAGTTGGCGATCGCTACATGGCCGAGGGGAATTCGCTAGTGGCAACGGATCCGGCAAAGGCCAATGCCGACTACATCAGAGCGTGGCGGGTGTACTCCTTTGGTCGCTGGCCGATACCGGCGTCACCCGGAAAACAGCGCGCCTATTCCAAGGCGATCGAGGCGTTTCTGGCTCATGCCCGCTTCTGGGATCCTCCCTTGCAGGTGATTCACATTCCCTTCGAGGGGTCTGAGATCATTGGCTATTTGCGGCTTCCCAACCACGTCAAGGGTCCCGTACCGCTGGTGATCGCAGTCAATGGTTTGGACAGCCGGAAGGAAGACCTTTCAGAAAGCTTTGCCGCCATCCTGCCCTACGGTGTGGGTTTTTTCGCGGTGGATGGGCCAGGCACCGGTCAGGCTCCGATCAAGGTAAGCGAAAACGCGGACCGTATGTTGTCGCGCGTACTCGACTACCTTCAAACCCGGCCAGAACTGGACCAGACAAGAATTGCCATGCACGGCGTGAGTTGGGGCGCTTACTGGGCAACCAAGATGTCTATCGTCGAACGTGCGCGCCTGAGAGGAGCTAGCGCTCAGTCGCCGCCAGTTGATAAGTTCTTTCAGAAAGATTTCCTGATGAACTCGCTCTTAGGAAATCGAGAATATTTGTTCGATCAAGTGCCGGCCCTTATGAACATCTTTGAGGGAGTCAAGACCATCGACGATCTGGCCACCGAACTCTCCAAGATGTCTCTGGTGAATCAAAAACTTCTCGGAAAACCCAGCACGCCGATGCTGATCCTAGCCGGGGTTTTGGATACCCAGGTTCCGATATCGGACATTTACCTTCTGCTCAACAGCGGCGACGTTCCCAAGGATGCGTGGATCAACCCCCAGGGCGGCCATTTGGGGCGACAGGTAAAAGTCTGGCCCGACCCTGCGATCTTTAAGCAGGTGATCATTCCCTGGCTGGTGCGCACCCTGGAAGTCCAGTCCGACAAAATTAGCCACTGAAATAATCCGATTGGCGCGAAGTCACTGACGGAATTCTGAGAGTGAGGACTGACCATGGGATTTTCCGCCACGCCGCTCCCAGCCCGCGTCGTTTCGCCTCCTCGTCCGCGCAAGAAGCCCTTCTATTCCCAATTTGTGGGTGCAAGTGTTGTTGGCGGTCGGGGCCGCCATCGTGTTCGGTTATTTCAGTCCAACCAGGGCCATCGCCATGAAGCCGCTGGGCGACGCTTTCATCAAGCTGATCACGATGATCGTCGCCCTGATCGTCTTTTGCACCGTGGTCTCCGGTATCGCAGGAATGCAGGATATGAAGAAAATCGGCCGGGTCGGCGGCAAGGCTCTGCTGTACTTTGAGGTGGTGTCGACGCTGGCGTTGATGATCGGTCTGGTAGTGGGCAATGTAGTGCGGCCGGGCGACGGATTCAACCTGAATTCTGCCAGTCTGGACGTCAAAGCGGTGGCGGACTATGCCGGCCAGGCAAAGGCGCAAAGCGTGACTGACTTTCTGTTGCATATCATCCCAACCACGGTAGTGGACGCCTTTGCCAGGGGGGACATCCTTGAGGTTTTGCTGGTGGCCATTTTGTTCGGCTTCGCCCTATCCGCCGCAGGCCCGCGCTGCAAGCCGTTGGTAGATGTGTTGGCCGCGCTGACTCATGCGGTCTTCGGCGTGGTCAATATCCTAATGCGATTTGCTCCTATCGGAGCGTTCGGCGCCATGGCCTTCACCGTAGGCAAGTACGGCCTGGTCTCGCTGGGGCCGCTGGGCAAGCTGATCGGCACCTTCTATCTCACCTCGATTCTGTTCGTGCTGATTGTGCTGGGCATCATTGCCCGCGCCGTAGGGTTCAGCATCATCAAATTCCTGCTGTATATCAAGGAGGAGATACTACTGGTGTTGGCCACTAGTTCGTCAGAGACTGCACTTCCCACGCTGATGGAGAAGCTCGAAGAGCTGGGTTGCTCGAAACCGCTGGTTGGATTAGTGGTGCCTACCGGCTACGCCTTCAACACCGATGGCAGCAGTCTGTACATGACGTTGGCGGCGCTGTTCGTTGCCCAAGCCACTAATACACACTTAACGTTAATGCAACAACTCACCATCCTAGCGGTCGCCATTTTGACATCCAAGGGAGCGAGCGGGGTTCAGGGTGCAGCGTTCGTAGCATTGGTGGGCACGCTGTCGGTTATGCCTACGATTCCAGTGGCGGGCATGGCTTTGATTCTCGGTATCGACCGCTTCATGAGCATGTTCCGAGCCTTGGTCAACATGATCGGCAATGGCGTGGCAACTCTCGTTGTGGCACGTTGGGAAAGAGAACTTGACCGCGAGGGGCTGCGGCGGAATCTCGCACAACCCTCCGCGATCCAAGCTCTCTAGGGCCGGGTTAAAGCTACGTTGCCCATTTCGGGTCGCTTGTGGTAGCGTGTGCGTGGTACGTGGTATGACAGCTTGACCAGCGTATGACGACACCGCCAATGGTCGGCGCTTCTTCCCTTCAGTCTTAGGGCCAAGCTATGAGAAATGGATCGCTTGCAACCGCGTCGGGTCAGCCCGTGTACAAGACCGTCCGCACATCGCGGCTCTACGAACAGATTGTTCAGCAAATTGAAGACTCTATCCTGAAAGGCGTTCTCAAGCCAGGGGACCAGCTCCCCGCGGAGCGAGAGCTGGCTCAACGCTTTGGGGTGAGCCGAACTGCGGTTCGCGAAGCGGTCAAGGCGCTCCGCGAGAAAGGGTTGGTCGAAGCCTATTCGGGTCGAGGAACATTCATCACCGACGGAACTTCCCAGGTCATTCGACAGTCGCTTGATCTCATGACCAGGATTGGCCAGCAGGAAGGATCGGTGCACTTGTCGGAACTGCGCCAGATGCTTGAGCCGCAGATTGCGGCCCTGGCCGCGACCCGCATCGAGGAGCAGCTATTGGCAACCATGCGCGAGGCGGTGGTCGTGATGGATCGCAGTTTGCACGATCCCGACGCTTACATCGAGGCGGACCTCGATTTCCATTTGGCCATGGCAGAAGCGGTGGGGAATCCACTGATCCTTTCGTTGCTCGACTCGATTGTGGGCCTGCTGCGGGAGCAACGACGGCGGATTTTCGAAGTGGATGGCGGGCCGGAGCGAGGACAGTTTCATCACAAGCGGGTCCTCGAAGCGATCGAACAACGTGACCCGGAGAAGACCCGTGCGGCGATGCGCGATCATCTGGAGCAAGTTCGTGAGGACTCGCTAGGCCCTTCGCGCGGCAAGAAGCCGGTGGCTGGCGAGTTCTTGGCGCCGGGAGGCTGAGGCGGATGGCCAATCTTGGTTTTGTCGGTCTGGGAGTAATGGGCAGCCAGATGGTGAACCGGTTGCTCGAAAAAGGGCACACCGTAACCGGCTACAACCGGACTCGTGCCAAAGCGCAGTGGCTTATTGACAAGGGGATGCGGTGGGCGGACTCGCCCCATGCCGTCGCCGCGGCGGCAGACGTCACCTTTGTTATGGTCACCAACGCGGTCGCGACTGCCGCTATCACTGATGGTCCGGACGGACTGTTGGCGGGGCTAAGTTCCGGCAAGCTCTTGGTTGACATGAGCACGATCAGCCCTGACGTCAGCCGTGCTCTAGCCGCCAAGATCAGAAACCAGGGCGCCGATATGGTCGACGCGCCGGTTTCGGGAAGCGTCATCACGCTGCAGCAGGGAAAGTTGTCAGTGATGGTCGGCGGGAAACGCGAGACTTTTGAGCGCTTGCAACCACTGCTGCTCGATATCGGTCCTAAGGTTACCCATGTGGGTGACAACGGCCTTGCCCTGGCGATGAAGATCGCCGTGAACCTGAGTCTTGCGGTTCAGATGCTGGCTTTTTCCGAAGGAGTACTGCTGGCAGAAAAGAGCGGTATTCCGCGTGCAGTCGCCGTGGACGTTCTGGTCCACAGCGCCGTGGCCTCCCCCATGATTCAATACCGGGGACCGTTTGTTCTGCAACCGCCTGACGAAGCCTGGTTCGACGTCAACATGATGCAAAAGGACATGTTGCTCGCAATGGATCTGGGCCGACGACTCAACGTTCCCGTGCCCACGACTGCCGTCGCCAACGAATTCCTCACGGCTGCGCGCGGGATGGGATGGGAGAAACAGGATTTCGCGGTGGTGTTTGACGTCTTGGCTCACATGTCGGGAGTGCAGGAATGACAGGGGCTCGACTGGGCACGTTTTCATCTTCCAAGCGCGGCGAAAAATGCCAACAGTGAGTAGTTAAGGAGGCGGGTCATGGTACTTCCAACCTACGGCACCATGGCAGTGGATTGGGAAGCGCGGGTGGACTTTGACCGGCTGCGCCGGGAACGCCTGGCGCGCGCGAAAGAATTGATGGCCCAGTCCGAAATGGGCGCCCTTCTCTGCTTTGACATGAACAATGTGCGCTACTTGACTGCCACCCACATCGGGACCTGGGCACAGGACAAGTGCAACCGATTTACACTTCTGCCACAAAACGACGAGCCCATTCTCTGGGATTTTGGATCCGCCGCTCGCCATCACCAGATGCACTGTCCGTGGCTCGGAGAAGGCCGCTCCAGAGCCGGCATTTCCATGCTGCGTGGCGCTATGACGCCGGAGATGGGTCGTGCCGAAGACGTGGCGCGGAAAATCCGCATCGAGCTCGAAATGCGGGGCTTGCACAAGGAACCGCTCGGTATTGACATCATCGAGCCGCCTGTCCTGTTTGCGCTGCAGCGCGAAGGCATCCAAGTCATCGACGGCCAGGCCCTCATGTCGGAGGCGCGCGTCATCAAGACGCAAGATGAAATCACCCTGCTCAACATGTCGGCAACCATGGTGGATGCCGCCTACGACGAGCTGTATCGGGCCATGAAGCCGGGTATGCGCGAAAACGAGGCAGTCGCGCTGGTGAGCAAAGTCTTGTACGATCTCGGATCTGAATACGTGGAGGCGGTAAACGCCATCTCCGGCGAGCGTTGCAATCCCCATCCGCACGTCTTTTCCGATCGCATGCTTCGTCCCGGCGATCCCGTCTACTACGACATTCTGCATTCCTACCTGGGATACCGCACTTGCTATTACCGCTGCTTCACCATTGGATATGCTTCGCATGCGATGGTCGATGCGTATAAGCGCTGCCGTGAATATCTGGATGCCGCCATCGAACTTGTGCGCCCGGGCCGTACTACAGCCGAGATCGCCTCAGTTTGGCCCAAGGCCGAAGAGTTTGGCTTTCCCAATGAAGAGGCTAGTTTTGCGTTGCAATATGGCCACGGGGTGGGACTGGCAATTTGGGAAAAACCCGTGATCAGCCGCCTGGTCTCCCTTGATCACCCCTGCGAGATCAAGCCCGGCATGGTCTTCGCGCTTGAGACTTTCTGGCCATCCAGCGATGGTTGGAGCGCCGCGCGCATCGAGGAGGAAATCGTCGTTACCCATACCGGCCATGAGGTCATCACCCGCTTCCCGGCCGAGGAGTTACTGGTTGCCGGAAGGCACTATTTCACCGTGAATGGCCCCTTGCCCGCCGTACGTGAGAGCGAACTCGAGCCTAGTGCGCGGGTGCGAGAGATGATCGAGGCGAGTTCAAAGACAGAACGAATTGGAGTTTCAGACTAGACGCTTTGCTTCTCTCCGATTCGACTAGGCCCTTTAGTATCCCGGTACTGCTTCGCCGTACTCTGGCTGACGGCAAGGTCACTCATCGAATGCGTTAGTCGAGGGGTATCCCTGTTTTCGCGGAGATGTCGCGCAGATCCTCGACGATGGGCAAGATCACGGGCACACCTTTCTCACGCCGCAATTTTTCTGCTTCCCGTTCAGGATCGCCCGGAATCAGCGGGCCGGTCGTGCCGGGTGCTGGTTTGGTGGTACGAAGGACGCGGATGTAGTCGTCGACCTGACGCTTGAAGGAATCGGCGTCAATGAAGCCGTCGATCCGAATCGCCCCGAAGAAATGACCGATTCCTTTACCAACGCTGCGCTGCGGGGTTTCGTTATTGACCGCGAACGACGGTGCAAAGGGCCCCCAATTCGCTCCACTGAGTACGCAGCTCAGAATGTCCACCATGATGGCCAGGGCGTAGCCTTTATGTCCTCCGCGTTCGCGATCAGAGCCGAGCGGCAAGAGGGCTCCCCCGGCCACGATGTCATCCGGGTTTGTGGTGACAGTTCCGTCCCGGTCGATCCCCCAGCCGTGGGGGATCGCTTCTTCCCTCCGTCGGGCCATTTCAATTTTTCCGTAGGCGGCGGCACAGGTAGCCATGTCAATTACGATGGGTGGCTCTTCCTTACCAGGGAAGGAGACTGCAATGGGGTTGGTGCCGAGCATGCGTTCCGCGCCCCACAGCGGCGCCACCATCTTGCTGGAGTTTGTCATCGCCCAGCCGATCAGATCGCGTTGCAGGGCCTCCAGGACATAGTAGCCGGCGATGCCGAAATGGTTGGTATTCCGCACGCTAACCCAACCAGAGCCGGCCTTCTCCGCCATATCCATAGCGATCCGATTTGCTTGCGGGCCGACAACTAGACCAAGGCCATTGTCGCCATCGACGGTCGCCGTACTCAATGTCGAGCACAGTACCTTGATTGCGGGCTTGGGATTGATTCTTCCTAGGCTGAGCATGTCGAAGTAGCTGTGCAGCCGGGCTACGCCGTGCGAATCTATGCCGCGCAGATCCGCGCTGGCGAGTACATCGGCGGCCTGCATCGCATCGTCTCTGGGCACTCCCAAGTGAAGGAACACACGAGTGCTGAATTCGTGCAAGGTTTCGATACGAAAAACCCGGTGCTCCACGTCGGCCATGTTCACCCTTGTCTTCCTCGAATCCAACCCGTGCCCAGTTTCAACTCCGGTTTCTAGACCGCACGGTAAAATGGCACATCATGGCAATCATGGGCAAGCCGGGCGCATCGAATCGCATCTTCAGTGCAAAGCCCTATGCCGGCCACCACCATGGTCTGCCTGCCCGCCCTGCTTGACCTCCAGTCCCTGTTACTCATGAGAAACGCCTGGTCCTGCTGTCGTGCCCCACCGATGTTGTGGCTTGGTTGTTCCCTCTCAGCAGCTCCAATTTCCCGTACTCTACCTAGCTTGTTTCAGCCTTGAATGTGGTGTCGGTGCGCGCCTCATGGAACGCAGAAAGCAATTCAGTGCGAAACCTGAGCTCTCTCCGAGAGAAAATTGTTCTCACACTCTTTCGCGGCGGAGAGTAGCTTACTGAACTCGGGCGTGCCTCGAAGGCTTACGAGCAAGGAATCGGCCTGGAGGGCAGTGTAGGCACAATAGTGTCCCGCGATGGCGCTCTTGAGTAGACGCACAGCGATGTCCTGCTTTCCGCAGGTAGCCAAGAGAGTGGCGTTCCAGTACCTGTTCTCGGCGTCAGGATCGGCGAAAACCACCGGTATGGATGCGCTGACCTCTGTGTCTAACTTCGCGGCCGGGCTTTGATCGAGACAGGCGACAAGGAGTCCCCTAACGGGATCGTTGGCAGGAATTTTCTTCGCGCTTTCTCGCGCTTCTGCCGGTTTGCCGGCGCGTTCGAAATGGAGGGGCAGGTTCGCCCCGACCCATCCCGAACCCAGGTCCAGGCGAAGAAACTCCATCCCCCGTTCGGTGTTGCCCATTAGATCAAACACCAGCGAGCAGGAGCGGAATTGATAATTTCCGGGATCAAGCGACAGAGCACTGTCGCACTCCTGCGCTGCCTCCTGGAGCATTCCGGCGTACCGCAGGACGTAACTCAAGGCGAAGTGCGCCGTCGCATTCTCCGGATGCCTTTCCACCAGAACCTTCGCGTCCTTGTAGGCCTTCGCCAACTCACCTCTCTCCACCCGATTGGTGATGAGTTGGCCAGCCGCGTCACTGAAGCCCGGATCGAGAGCCAGCGCTCGCTCGTAGGCTGCGGTCGAGCGCTGGAACATCGCCTCGCCACCGTTCGAGTAGCGCGAGTCATAGTAGTAGCGCTCTCCCAGCGCGCGCCAGGCGGGGGCGTACGTGGAATCCAGACCGACGGCGCGCTCCAGCATGGTGATTGCTTCTTTATTGGGAACGCCATCGTGGGGCAGCGAGACGCTGCGCAAGTACAGATCGTAGGCTTCTTCGTTCTTGGGATGAGTCCCCGCTTCCGCTGAATTGTCGCCGGCGCCAAGCGCCGGAACCAGGCCTTGGCGGACCTTGGCTGCGATCTGTTCCCGCGTGGCAATCATGTCCACAGCCCCGACGTTGAGGGTGTCCCGCCACACGGTGCGATTGTTCGCAACATCGACGGCTTCCAGAGTGATCTGAAGCTGGTCGCCTTCCTTCAAGTAGTGACCGGTAACAATGTCTGTCACGCGCATCTCGCGCCCAGCCTGCTCCAGATCGAGGCTGGGAGCGTTGTATTTGCTGGTGGTGGCGAAGGGGCGGATGGACAGAGAGTGCACGTAGCTCAGCGTGGTCGCTATTTCGTCGGGCAGGGCAAGGCGCAGAAAATCAACGTCCTTGTCGAGACTCATGTTCTGAAAAGGCAGCACCGCTACCGTGGTTGGGTTGGCGGAACTCACCCCGGATGCCGCGCGATGCTTGAGCTGCCAAAAAAGAACAGCGAAGACAGCGACCGCAACGGCGGCAACCAGGGCAACGATTTTTACGGTAATTTTCCCGTAAGCTCGCTTTTGCCCGAAGCCCGCACTCGCCCTATCGTGACCGGTAGCGTCGTGCCGACCAGAACTTGCAGGTCCACTTGCAGCTCTTGCCGCTTCGCCTCCGGCGGCGGACGGCAATACCGCCCGCCCCGCGTCCGTGTCCCGCTTCAGGCGCTGCAGATCGCTCCGCATCTCGGAGGCATGCTGGTACCGCAGGGAGCGATCTTTCTCCAACGCCTTGTCGATGATGTCTTCCAGCTTGGGGGGTACGTCGGGATTCAAGCGAACCGCGGGCGTCGGCCCGGCGTCCAGAATGGCTTTGAAGATCAGTGCTGAAGTGTCTCCTCGGAATGGCAAGGTACCGGTGGCCATCTCGTACAGTACCGCCCCGAAGGAGAATAGGTCGGTGCGGGCATCGAGGTCCTTACCTTTCGCCTGTTCCGGCGACATGTAAGCCACCGTACCAACCATCGTTCCCGGAGTGGTCAGGTGCGGTTCGCCGATTGTGCCGGTCATGGCGTTGGCCGATGCAACTTGGCTGGACGAACTGGCCGTAGGCGCGACCTTCGCCAACCCAAAATCGAGAATCTTGGCGTGCCCGCGCTTGGTCACGAAGATGTTTGCGGGCTTGATGTCTCGGTGGACGATCCTTTCAGAGTGAGCCCCATCGAGGGCATCGGCAATCTCAATCCCCAGTGAAAGCAGCGTCTCGTTGTCCAAGGGACGGCCCGCAACCATGTGCTTCAGGGTCACCCCATCCAAAAACTCCATGGCAATGAAGCGCTGGCCCTGGTGCTCGCCAATCTCGTAGATGGTGCAAATATTGGGATGGTTGAGGGCGGAGGCAGCACGGGCTTCGCGTCGGAAGCGCTCCAGGGCTTGCGGGTCCTGCGCCACATCGTCAGGAAGGAATTTCAGGGCGACAAACCGCCCGAGCGAGGTGTCCTCGGCCTTGTAGACCACACCCATCCCGCCACCACCGAGCCTCTCGATGATGCGGTAATGCGAGATGATCTGACCGATCATGAAGTCGGGCTATGTTAGGCGGGATGAACTGGCAAGTCAATGAAAGCCGAGGAGTTGGAGGAGTTGGCGCTATACATCGCCATTTCACTCATTAACCCGGTTGCCGGTGTAAACGCTTTTATGATGCGATTATGTCAACCTTTTTCCTGGCTCGTGGCCTGATTTCGCGAGACCCAGTTGTGAAGCTCACGGCTGTGGTTCGTCACCTCCGTTTTCGTCACCTCCGTTAAGGATGGCCCGGATTCCGCTCTGAGCATCATGGCTCCACAATACAACCCCCTACATATTGGAAGGAGTTGAAGGAAGTTTTAACCACGCACGGACATCGCAATTCAACAGTGCACGATCCTGAATTTCCCAGTTTCCATGAAGCCGACACCCAATCGCTCTTTTAAGGGCATCGGAATTCGGCTTACGGCAGATAAGAGCACACTCGTGTCCATCAAATGGAAGTCGGTCTCTTACGGAAACCCACGACAAGCCCACCGTTTTCTCTGCAACTAGCATCTGACGGCTCCTTCATCTTTCATGCTTTTGATTTTGACCATCAAAGCCTCGCTGACTGTGGTAACAAACGGACCTCTACTTTTCGAGAACGGGGGTTACACTCACTGCCTTAAGAGACATGCCACACTCTAAGCAACATGCCTTGAGTCGAGATGTGATCAACCCGCAAGACGGGCACATCCTCTGTGATCCGTACCCGGCAATCTGTGGTTTCAGTTTACGGATCTTGTAGAGCAGCAGGATCGCGAATAGCACAACAAGGAGACCGAAAAAAATACTAGTTGTGTTCATCAAGGTGCTCCTTTTCAAATCTGGGGGCGGCATAAATTGCCACCCCCATTTCTTTCCACTACCTTCCGGTTACGCGGCCTTGGCGACAGTCTTAGTTTCGAGCGTCTTTTCGCCATTCACATTAACTTTGATCTGCTTGGGCTTGGCTTCGGCCTTCCTGGCCAGCTTGATCTTCAGTACGCCCTGGTTGTAGTCGGCGCTCACTTGCCCCACGTCCACGGAGCTGGGAAGAGTGAACGAGCGAGTAAAGCTTCCGTATTGCCGCTCGATGCGACGGAAGTTCTCCTCTTTTTCTTCCTTCTCGATGTTGCGCTCGCCGTGCACGGTGAGAGTGTTGTTATCGATGCGGACGTCAATGTCCTTTTCGTCGATGCCGGGGACTTCAAGCTTCAGAGTAATGTTGTGCTCGTCTTCGTAGATGTCCACCGGCGGTGCGAAGCTGGTGGTGGTCAACGCGTCTTCCGGGACTTCGGGGTTATACGACTCACGGAAAAGACGATTCATGCGGTTCATGCGGTCTTGCATGGTGGAAAACTCGCGGAGAGGTTCCCAACGGGTCAATAGTGTCATAACGCAGTTCCTCCTTGGGGAATCTAAGAGGAAAAACTTCAGATGGGCTGACTTAGTTCAGGGAATCTGAACGAGTAAGAAGAGGTCGCTTGCTCAATTACAATGCTAAGGCTTGTGCGCTACCGCTGTCAAGATGCGGCGCGGGATGTTCGCGCTCTGGCTTCGCCATGGTGCCCGTCCGGGGCCGCTCAACTCACTTTAGCTTCGCGTACTCCGCTTTGGCTTCTTTCAGGATGGGGATGTTTGGGTCGGCGTCTTCCATAAGGAGAAGCGCTCCCCCACCCTCAGTTATCTCGCCCACGAAAGCGAAAGCGCCGATCACGGTTCAGCCTCCGATGTTGCTATTTCTCTCTTGACTCCCTAGCCTCATCAGGACCACAATCTGCTCGAAATCGCCTCCCCGAAGAGCAGTTCCCACCGCGGGACGCAGCACCCCCTGAGGCAAGGCCAATCCAAGCGTGCCGTTTTTGAAGTCAAAAAGGAAATCCCCGGACAATATGCGCTGCTTAAGCCCAAAAGGAAATCTGGATTAAGGAGGAGGAACATGTTATCGACTCTCAAGAGAATCGTGATCGTCGTGGCATCTCTTTTGTTTCTGGCGATGACGGCTACGGCCGCTAACAACGCCGAGGAACTCGTGTTCAGCAAAACCGGTGGCTTTATGGTTCTTAACGGCAACACGAGCGACCTGCACGGAACGGGAGGCACGCCGTTCGGTTTTTGGATCTGGTGTGCGTTTCACGCGTCGTCATCGAGTACTCCGGTGACCTACCAAGGCGCCCAAGTGTGTCAGGGATCTATGTATTTCTACTTTCTGGGTGTACCCGAGCACGTGGTAAGCGCCTTCCTGACGGTGGAGAATTCCGAAGGCACATACACCCTCACAGTATTCGGCTTCAAGAGCCCGAAGCAAGCAGCGCCCGATTTTATGTGCGTTCTGAGAAACGAGGGGCCGCCCACCTCGGGACCGACAAATACAGTAGATTTGAACCCAGCACACGGCGGCGGCTGCACGTTCTTCTCGCTGGGTGGCGGCACCGGCGAGGCGACAGTGACCGGCGCGGTCGTCAACGCTACTGGTCCAGACTAGATCTGTTAGCTACTGGCGGGACAGCTTTCTGCTTCCCCGCGGGCTAGTTTTCAGACACCCCCGCAGATGCAGCCTAGTGACTAAGCCGAACACGGAATTTCAGCGGCGGTGTTCTTGCCCCGACGCAGCCTAGTGACTGTGACGAACAGGGGAAGCCGACGCAGACTGAAGGCCGCAACGTAATCTCTTAAGTGATCGGCTCGAGGCACTCCTGGAGTTGGAGTGCAACAGTGTGGCTGGGAGTGTTGGATGTAACTGAAAAACAAGGCCATTCGAGGCGGACCACGTCCACACATATGGACATGGAGCGGTTCGTGGGTCGGACCACAAGGCCATCGGAGTGGCACGTAGGGGCCATTTCTTCGATTTATTGGACGGCATAGCATAGGCCCACTCTTTAGGAGGTGCCTGCAATGAAACGAGACCCGGTTCGCGACGGACTTCGGTTCAAACTCGCCCAGCGATACCGGGAAGATCCAAGGCACTTTTTGAGCTTATCAAAGCAAACGGTTGATTCTGCTTTGGCACGCGAGATTGTTGCAGAGTTGAGGAACGAAGGGCACGTAGAGGAAGACGTGCGCGGCACGATTCGGCTTACCCCACGTGGCTACAGAGCGTTCCAGAACGATCCACCACCCTACTCTTACAGAATCCGATGAAGCATCTTTGCGGGAGCCGTTTTGACTTTTCTACACATCTCGAATGATTTCCCGATGCCGGATCTTGAGGATCAATTGGCCTGGAGTGCATCTCTCGGGTTGGACTTAGCTGATCGCCCGGTACTGGAAGCAGAAGTGTTGATTTGGAGGATTGTCCAGCAAAGGTCCATGCTGCACTCCCTGAACCAGAGGGACAACGACTTCCTCAGCTAACGAGCCAGTGCCGAATTGTTCGTTTTCGCCGCAGTCTAGTACCCGTCACTACTCACTTCAGCTTTTCGTACTCCGCCCTGGCTTCCTTCAGGATGGGGATGTCGGGGTCGGTGCGGGGTTAACAGTTACCGCAACCTTATGGGAAGTCTCAGGCATTACATACTTACCAAGGAGCCTTCACTGGAAGTTCTCCACGAGCAGCAGGTCGCTGCCGCTTTGATCGACTTGCGTGTACAGGATGAAGCGTTCATCGGGTGAAACGGATAAGCCAAACTCCAGCGACCGCTGAATCAGCGCGATGGTCGTCACCTTACAGGTCGCGAAGCTTTGAAACTGAACGGCCGAACTTCCATCGGGGTTTGGAGCTACGAAATAGATGCCCTTCCTGCCCACAGCAAATGCCTGTCCCATGGCGGACTCCACTATCTTCGTCTCCTCTCCCCC
>Ga0070706_100002301_pt1 | contig 19296 bp, 22 predicted proteins | sample KBSK5501metaG_FD_65476 | JGI IMG/M metagenome (GOLD analysis project Ga0070706, IMG submission 65476) | Corn, switchgrass and miscanthus rhizosphere microbial communities from Kellogg Biological Station, Michigan, USA - KBS K5-50-1 metaG | ecosystem: Host-associated > Plants > Roots >... | reverse complement strand
CATGTCGAGCGCAGTCGAGACATCTCTTGCTGCTGGAAATTCTTAAAATGAGAGATTCCTCGACTCCGCTCGGAATGACAAAGGAGGAAATCCCAGCGTGAGATGTTGCCGTGCGTTTGGACAACACGCCCTTACACACTTGACATATGGCATATAAAATCTGCATCTGATGCTGGTGCCGTTTACCGCCCCATTTGCTCTTTTCGCTGTTCCGTCTTAAAACGATCGTATAAAGACCAATTTTGGCGCTAGGTGGGCTCGCCAATTCACACGTTGCTCCCGCTCCACTTTAACTTTTGTCGCACCACGCTGAAGAACGACATGTCTGGCAATGCAGCCAGTTGCAGCGTCGTCTTAGCTTTGCGAATGGCGACAACCACGCCGGTTTTTAAACGGACCGACTCGCGCCCGTCCACACTGAGATAAACGGGATAATCGCGCTCGCTCGCTTCGATCTCGATAAGCGAAGATTCCGCGACGATGATCGAGCGATTGGTCAAGACGTGCGGACAAATCGGCGTGATCACGAGCACCCCAGACTCGGGCGCCAGGATCGGACCACCGGCCGAAAGCGAATAGGCGGTTGAGCCTGTCGGCGTCGCTACAATCAGTCCATCCGCATTGAACTCCGTTAGCGGCTCGCCATCCACGCGGGCACGCAGGCGAATTAGCCGTGACTCTTCGCCACGGCCGAAAACGGCGTCGTTTAAGGCGAGGCTTCTCGTTGCGGATTTGCCTACGCCGCGGATGGTGACATCGAGAAGCGTGCGTTTGCTAAAAGTAATGCGGCGTCGCGCGATACATTCCACGGCTTCCCGGTAAGCCGACGAATTGACGCACGTCAGAAAACCGAGCGACCCGACATTGATTCCGAAGATCGGCTTGATCGTTTCACCGAGCTGGCCGGCCACATTCAGGATCGTTCCATCTCCTCCGAGGACGACTAACAATTCTGCCTTTTCAGCTACCTCCTTAATTGGAAGATCCGAACGCCGGCCCGCTATTTTTGCCGTGTCTTTCTCGACCAGGATCGACATCTTGAACCGAGAAAATTCCTGTGCCACTGCATTGACCAACTCCGCCACACCTGCTTTTCCGGTGTGCGCGATTAAGCCGATTGTTTTCGGAGACATATAAAAAATTCCTGATTGCCATCGGCCCCGGTAATTTGCGACGGAACTAAACCGACGACGCGGTGCCCTGCTCGTTCGACGAACCGCGCGATTTTCCGTTGGGCCTTCTCATGCAACGCCGGATCGCGCACAATGCCGCCTCGCCCGACATCTTTGCGCTGCAACTCGAACTGCGGCTTGATCAGGGCAAGGATCATTCCATTTGGAGTTATCAACTGGAAAGCGTTCGGCAAGATCAAAGTCAGCGAGATGAACGAAACGTCGATCACGCAAAGATCGACAAATTCGGCAATGTGCTCGCGCGAAAGAAATCGCGCGTTCAATTTCTCCATTACAGTAACACGCGGATCATTCCGGATTTTCCACGCCAGCTGGCCGTGTCCAACGTCCACCGCATAAACTTTTGCCGCGCCCCGTTGCAAGAGACAATCGGTGAATCCGCCGGTTGATGCGCCAATATCGAGCGCAACTTTGCCACTAACATCAACCTGAAATAAATCGAGGGCGCCAGCGAGTTTAAGCGAGCCTCGACTTGCGAACTCAGGACGTTGTGCGATCGAGATCGACGAATCGGCTTCGACCAACTCGGATGCTTTCGCGATTACGTGGTCGCCCATTCTGACTTCGCCAGCCATGATGGCGCGCTGTGCGCGCTGGCGACTCTCGAAAAATCCACGCTCAACCAGCACGTCGTCGATTCGCAATCTTTTCATTCTGTTCCAGCTTGCGGCGCCCCAAGACGATGGTTGTATTGTCGAACAGTTGAAGTCACAAAAATCGTCTGCGTCTCGGCATCTCGTGCCTGCAGGCGGAGCTAGTTATGTGGGCAAACATCGAGAATGGAATCATGGATGGCGCCGATCGCAGTGGAAAGCTGCTCTGTTGTGATACAAAGCGGCGGCATGAGCACGACCACGTTCCGAATCGGCCGCGTCAGCAAACCGCGCGTTCGGGCGGCTGCGCAAACCTTTGCTGCGAGGTCTCCATTGCCGTTATCTGTGAGCTCGATTCCGGAAATAAAGCCGCATTGGCGAATCTCGTGCACGCCCGATAACCGGTGGATGGACTCCAATCCCGCGCGCATTTGTTCAATTTTCGGCTGCAAATTTTCCAGAACATCTTCCTGCTCGAAAATTTCCAAATTTGCCAGCGCGGCCGCGCAACCAAGAGCATTGCCAGTGTAGCTGTGGCCATAAGCGAGCGCTTTTCCATCGGCAACCGATCCATCAAAACGTGAGAAAATTTCGTCCGTCACCAGCGTGATAGCCAAGGGTAGATATCCGCCCGTTAACCCCTTGCCCAGAACCATGATGTCGGGAACTACCGACTCGTGGTCGATCGCGAACATCTTTCCGGTCCTGCCGAAGCCGGTCATTACTTCATCCACAATTAACAGCGCGCCCGTTTGATCGCACCATTCACGAACGGCGCGCAACGTTCCTACCGGCCACAATCTCATTCCCGCGGCGCCTTGAATAAGTGGTTCGATTACAACGGCCGCAACCTTTGCGCTTTCCGTCGGCGAAATTTCCTCGAGCGCTCTCAAATTCGGCACTTGGATCGCCGGAAAATTCCAACGACTCACTCCACTGTGAAACATCGCCGCAGCGCCCAGGCTGGCTGCACCGGCCGTGTCACCGTGATAACCGTTCTTAAACGCGACAAACTGGCGGCGGCGCGAATTCTTCATGAACCAGTATTGATCCGCCATCCGCAGTGCGACCTCGATTCCAGTCGAGCCGTCGTCGGAGTAAAAGACGCGGCTGAGCGTGTTCTTTGGAAAGAGATCGACGATCGCCTTTGCAAGTTTAATCGCCGGCGGATTCGTGAATCCAAGAAAAGAGGTATGCGCAACGCGCTCGAGCTGTTCTATAATTTTTTTGTTAACGTACGGATGACTGTGCCCATGAATGTTTGTCCAAATTGACGAATTGCCGTCGATGTACTCATGGCCGCTACTGTCGCGAAGAATTGCGCCGCGCCCTTCCATCAGCACGAGCGGCTCGTGCTCCGGTGCGCACCAATCGTGCATGTTCGTGAACGGATGCCAGACAAATCTTTTGTCCGTCGCCATCAGTTCATCGGTGTTCCACTGAGTCATTGGTCACGCGCCTTCACGAGCGAGGGTCGGCCGCGCTGCGCCGACCGACCGGTCCGAGGCAGACTGGCATTGCGGCGCAACGTCGCTACCTACTTGGTCAGTAATTAGTTTCTCAACTGACGCCAAATCATCTGCTGAAGCGCGGCGACGCCGGTATTTGCGCTCGATAATTTCCTTCAGCTTCAGCAAATCCACCAGCGCGGGGAAATCATGATAGGTCCACCGCTCGTCATTGGCGGACTTGGATTGAAAACGCCAGACGCCGCCAAATTTTGTCGCACGCACTTCGCGCTTCGTCCCATGTCGATCTTTCTCAGTCCATATGTGTTGACTCGGCATTGTGGAAGAACCTTACACTAGCCGCCTTGAAAGACGCCACCAGACTGCTCGTTTACTTTACGGGAACATTGCTGATTGGAGCAGTGCTCGCGCCGCTCTTGTTCTGGGCCGCGCAATGGCTCGCCGGTCATCACGTCCTCGTGTCGCTCGGTAAGGTCGATTTCGAATCTTTTTTCCATCGCTCACTGGTCGTCGCTGGCCTGGGATTGCTTTGGCCGCTGCTTCGATCACTCCGCATCCGCCGGCTGAGCGATTTGGAACTCGAACCGAATCCAGAATGGCTGCCACATGTTCTCGCGGGCTTTGTTTTTGCTGCGGTTCCCTTGCTCTGTTGCGGCGCCACGCTCATCGCCCTTCATATTTTTTCTCTGCGTCTTACTATCACTTGGCTCGTCCTGGCCAAAATTGTGGCCGCTTCTATCGTTGTTCCCGCAATTGAAGAAGCCTTTTTTCGGGGGTTGATGCTGGGAGTCTTGTGGCGAAGCGGCGGCAAGTACATCTCGATCTTTGTTACGTCAGCCTTTTACTCGATCGTGCATTTCCTGAAAGCGCCACAGCATACATCCGCCATAGTGACCTGGACTTCTGGTTTTAATTCCATCGCACATTCTTTTTCGCAATTCGCCGATCCGATGTTGCTCGGCGCGGGATTCACCACGCTCTTTCTCATTGGCCTCGTCCTGGCGGACGCGCGTCTGAGCACGTGTTCGCTCTGGTTGCCTGCCGGCCTTCACGGCGGCTGGATTCTTGCGAATGGGCTTTTCAATAAAATCGCGCATCGCGAGATGTTGGTCCCGCCGTGGTTAGGCAAAAACCTGCTCGTCGGGATTGTGCCGCTAGCCATCGTCTGCTTGACGTGGGGACTAATGCGCGGCTGGTTGAAATATGGCGCTCGCAAAATTTAGCCCGCTGCACGCGATCGTATCGCTGCTTTATCCGCCGGTTTGCGCCGCCTGTTCAGCGGATGTCGGATCCCGCAAATATCTTTGCGACGAATGCGAAACCAAACTTGTGCGCATCGAACCGCCGTTTTGTTCGAAATGCTCGGAGCCATTTCCGGGCGCGATCACGAATCCCTTCGACTGCGCCAATTGCGCGCACCGCACCCTTTATTTCGAGAACGCCGTCTCTGCCTTTCGCAGCGGTGGAATCGTGCGCCGCGTCATCCTCGATTTCAAATACGGGCGGCAAATTCATTTGCGGCATCTCGTAGCAAGCTGGCTTTTCGCTGCCCTCGAGGATGATCGATTGCGGGCTCGGGAGTTTGATCTTATTATCCCTGTTCCATTGCATCCGGCTCGGGAACGCGAACGCAGTTTCAATCAAGCGGCCTTGCTTGCGGAATTGTTGAGCGCGCACATGTCGATTCAAGCTCGCCCGGTTCTCGAACGCATCCGTTATACCACCACTCAGACGGCATTTGATCGCGCCGAGCGCATGGAAAATTTGCGGGGCGCATTTCGTTTACGGAAGAATGCGGACGTGCGCCAACTACGTATCCTTTTGATCGACGATATCCTAACGACTGGATCCACCTTGAGCGAATGCGCGCGCGTTTTGAGAAGAGGTGGCGCACGTTCCGTTCATGCAGCGACCGCAGCGCGCGGGTGAACTTTGATGGCTATTTTTAAAAAACCGAACCTGAAGGAGCAAACTCGCAAGAAACGCGATATCCCGCATGGGCTCTTCCAGAAATGCCCGGGTTGCGGAGAGGTTGTGCACGAAATCGAACTCACCCAAAACCTGCGTGTTTGTCCGCGCTGCGATTATCACTTCGCGTGGTCGGCCAAGGAGCGGATCGACCATCTACTTGATCCGGGAAGTTTCATGGAAACGGACGCTGACTTGAAATCCGTCGACTCGTTGCGGTTTCAGGGAATGGCCAGTTACAAGGAGCGCCTTAAAACCTATCAGGAACGAACCGGCTTGGTCGATGCGGTCATTAGCGGACATGGAATTCTTGATGGCTACAACATCGCGATTGCGGTGATGGATTTCGGATTTCTAGCCGCCACCATGGGCTCCGTCGTTGGTGAAAGGATTACGCGCACTATCGAGTACGGGACCGCCAATCGATCGCCAGTTATTATCGTCGCTGCGTCCGGGGGCGCTCGCATGTACGAAGGAATGCTGAGCCTGATGCAAATGGCAAAAACGAGCGGCGCACTCGCTCGACACGCCGAGCAACGGCTCGCTTACATTTCCGTGCTCACGAATCCGACCACCGCCGGCGTGATGGCCAGCTTTGCCTCGTTAGGCGATGTGATTCTTGCCGAGCCCAAGAGCATGATTGGTTTTGCCGGTCCGCGCGTGATCAAAGAGACCACGCATCAGGATTTGCCAAAAGGATTCCAGACCGCAGAATTTCTTGAGGAACACGGTCTAATCGACATGATCGTGCATCGCAAAAAAATGCGGGAACAAATCAGCCAGTTGCTCGGCTATTTTTCTTCGGTGTCTTGAATGTGGGAGGGGCCTCCTTGGCATACCGCAGCAAAGCGAAGGAGGCGCCAGGACCACCTTTGTCATACAAAGAGGCACTCGCCTGGCTCTACAGCCTTCAGCGCTTCGGCATCAAACTCGGCCTTGAGAACGTTCGGCGACTAATTGCCGAACTAGGTATCGATCTTGCGCTCGCCCACGTGATCCACATCGCCGGCACAAATGGCAAGGGATCGGTCTGCGCAATGATCGATTCAATTTGTCGGGCGGATAATTATCGCACCGGACTGTTCACCTCCCCTCACCTTGTCACGTTTCGCGAACGCATTCGCGTGAACGGCGAAATGATTTCAAAAGACGCAGTCGCCGACGGCCTAACGAAAATCTGTAACCTCGTCCGCGATTGGGATCCCCATCCGACATTTTTTGAAATCACCACAGCCTTGGCCCTCAAATCCTTTTCCGAAGCAGAGATCGACGTGACCATCCTCGAAACCGGTCTCGGCGGACGGCTCGATGCGACCAACGTCATTCAATCAAATGTCTCAGTGATTACATCCATTGCTCTCGACCACCAAAAATGGCTCGGTGAATCGCTCGACCAGATCGCAAGTGAAAAAGCTGGAATAATCAAACCGCAGGTCCCGGTCGTTTCGGCTCCGCAAGAAAAGGAAGTCGAACTCGTGCTCCGCAAGCGCGCGGCAGAATGCGGCAGCTCAATCGAATTCATAGCCGCGCCTTACGAAAAGCATTCGACCAATTTGTTAGGCAGCTATCAGAAGCAAAACGCTGCGCTCGCACTTACAGCTATCCGTGCTGCCATGATCGACATCGACGACTTGGCAATCGCTCACGGACTTTCATCAGTTGACTGGCTAGGGCGTTTCCAACGTTGGGACGAACGCACGATCATCGATGGCGCCCACAATCCTGCTGCCGCGTGCATTCTCGTAGAAACTTGGCGAGAGACTTTCGGCGCGCAGCGCGCCACGTTGATCCTTGCCATTTTGTCCGACAAAGATTTGCGGGGGATCTGCGAAGAGCTAGTGCCAATCGCTGATTCCGTTCTCTTGCCACAAATTCGAAGCGAGCGTGCGGCCGATCCAAACCAGCTCGCACAGATCCTGTCGATGATCACTCCATCACTCCCCTACTCCATCACCGGATCCGTCGCCGAAGCACTTGAGATCGCGCACACCAAAGCGAATCCGATTTTGCTTACCGGCTCATTACATTTCGCTGGCGAAGCGCTCGCGCATCTGTGCGGCGAAACCGGCGCCTTCGAAGAATGCACGCAGTGACGTCCGCTCGCGGGGATACGCAGGACTGCGCTGTTCGGTGGCCCCATGTCCAGCACGCCGTGGGCCCGCCGTCTGGGTAGCGCACGCGTCTCGCGTGTTGGCGATGGTGTCTCGCCATCGCGAACTTTTCTTGTACCATGCGACGAATCCAAAATTTCGTCTTAAGAAAAGCCTGTTTCGGCGCGACGCCGAAACCAACACGCGAGACGCGTGCGCTACCCAGAAATCATCGCTCAAACCGTGGAAACAACGGCACCGCCTTGCCGACGACATGTTCGCGCGGCAGTCCTCCCCACTCCGCATCCGCGAGCGAAAAGCGCTCTTCCTTTCCGCTCAACTCCATCTTCCAATTCAGTTGATCGAAAATTCGGTGAGCAGCTCTTGGCAATACGGCCGAAACTAAGATCGCAATGAGGCGTAGAGATTCGCCAAGCTGATATAGCAGATAGTCTAACTTGTTCGCCTGCATCTTATCCTTCGTCAGTACCCATGGCTTCTGCAGCTCGATCTGCTGGTTGCAGCTGACCACGAACCCGTTAACGCGCTCTAGACCTGCGTGGATAGACAACTCCTCCATCTCTGTGCAATACGCCGAAAGATGAGGAATCGTTCCCGGACCTCGTCCGGACAACTTTCCCTCTCGATATTGATGGATCATGTTAAGCGTTCGGTTGAGCAAATTGCCTAACGAGTTGGCAAGATCCGCGTTATAGCGTTCGATCAGACGTTCTTCAGAAAAATCAGCGTCTTTCCCGGTCGCAATGTCGCTCATCAAATAGTAGCGCAGCGCTTCCGCGCCGTATTTGTCGGCCAGCGTATTAGGATCAACAATGTTACCTAATGACTTGCTTATCTTGGCGCCCGAGATGTTCCACCAGCCGTGGACGAGGAGTTGCGGCATCGCTTCGTCGGGAAAGCCGATCGCGTGGAGCATAATGAGCCAGTAAATGCCGTGGGCGGGAACGAGAATATCTTTCCCGATGATTTGCAAAGCGGGCCATTTCTCCAGAAAATTTGATGATTGATGGTTAATGGTTGATTGAGACGGATCGTAGCCGGCGAAGCTGATATAGTTCGTTAGGGCATCGAACCAGACGTAGGTGACAAAATCTTTGTCGAACGGGAGCTCGATACCCCAATCAAGGCGCGACTTCGGCCGCGAGATACAAAGATCACCGCCGATTTTTTGGACTGCGTTGCGCAATTCCGTCTGACGAAAATCGGGGATGACCGCATCGTTGCGACTATCGATGTACGAGAGCAGCCAATCTTTGTGCTGACTTAGTTTGAAATAATAATTCTCTTCTTCGCGGAATTCGACCTGTCCCCACTCCGACCCGAATTCGCCTCCAGGGCCGCGTTCTTTGTCGGTAAGAAATTGTTCCTGACGGACTGAGTAGTAACCCGACTGCTTGTCTTTGTATATTTGGCCGGCATCGAAGAGTCGCTGCAAAATTCCTTGCACGACTTTTTTGTGGCGGTCGCTCGTTGTCTCGGCCCATTCGTCGTATTTCACGTCGAGCTTTTTCCAAAGATCGATAAACGTTTGCGTGATGCCTTTGACGAACTCCGTTGGCGGAGTGCCGGCTTTCGTAGCAGACTGCTGGACCTTCTGGCCGTGTTGATCGACACCCGTCAAAAAGAAAACCTTATCGCCTTTGAGCCGGTGGTAGCGCGCAATTACGTCAGCCAGCACTTTTTCGTAAGCGTGACCGATGTGCGGAGGGGAGTTGGTGTAATCGATCGCTGTTGTGATGAAAAAGGTCTTCGGCACGCGATGAAACTGCCGGACTCGCGCGCAGAGCGCAACTCAACTTGTGACCGCGTCCCCGGGCGACGGGTGCGCGCGGCTCACAGAGCCACGACCACAAAATCAACATGCCGATCTTGCGCAGCGCCTGGCGAATCCTGCTATTCTCTCAGCGAGGTTGATTTGATGTGAACTATCTCCAGACGCCGCTCATTGTTGTTGGAATCTTCGCGTTGTTGTTGGTGCTGGAGCGCTTTTTCCCTCTCCGGAAAAGGACGTGCGTGCTGATCGGACGCGTGCTCGTAAATTTGTCGATCTCAGCCGTGGCATTTTTCGTCGCCGCTATCTTGGTGCGGCCGGCCGCGCAGGCGACGCTTCACTGGGCGACCGCGAAGACTTTCGGCGTGATTCATCTCCTGCCGCTGCCGCCGCTGTTTGCGTTCGCACTGAGTTTTTTGCTCATGGACCTCGGCTTTTACTATTGGCACATCGTAAACCATCGAATCCCATTCCTCTGGCGGTTTCACAACGTTCATCACATCGATCCCGATCTCGATGTTTCCACTGGGTTTCGGTTTCACTTTGGCGAGGTAACGATGTCGATCGCTTTTCGCGTGGTGCAGGTGAGCTTCATCGGTCTCTCGGGCTGGGCGTTTGCGGCTTACGAATTGGTCTTCCAAGCGAACACGCTTTTTCATCACAGCAATCTGCGGCTGCCGATCCGCTTCGAACGGCTGTTGAATAAAGTGCTGGTGACGCCGCGGATGCACGGCATCCATCACTCACAGGTCAGGCGCGAGAACAATTCGAACTTCGGGGTCGTTTTTCCATGGTGGGACCGGCTTCACCGGACGCTCGGCCTCAACATTCCACAAGCGGAGATCGCCATCGGCATTGCGGGCTATTCGCAGCCCCAGGACAACGAACTCCGAAACACCCTGCTCATGCCGTTTCGGAAACAGCGCGATTACTGGCGCGCGCCGGACGGCAAGCTGGTGGAACGCCAGAACACTTCAGCTGAGAAAAATCCGGTGACTTTAGCGGAGTGAACGTCTAACGAATTAAGCGTTGATTCGCTTGAAAGCGAAACTCGTTTCCGGTTTTACGACCTTGCCGTCGATCTCGAGCAATGGATACGCCAGAAAGTTAATCGGTCCAGTGACGGGCGCAGGATCGACAACCAGATCGCGTCCCTTAGTCAGTTCGAACCGGTTCGCAGGGTTGTGTCCGAAATAGTAATCGGTGAGCTGCGGATTTTTCCACGCTTCACTGATATCGACTGGCACCCAGCGGCCGGCGGCGAAAAATTCCGCCCAACAATGGTATCCCTCGATTGGGCCTTCGTTTTTATCGGCCGGAATAGTGGCGCCGATGGCAAAGCGGGCGGGAATTCCAATGCTGCGCGCCAGGGCGATGAAGTACGCGTGAAAGTCGCTGCAGTTGCCAGTCCGTGCATCGCAAGCGTACACCGCATCGCCCCTGCCCCACCCCATCCCTGCTTTGTCGTACCGCATTCGCCCGAGCACGTGGTCGTAAAGCGCTTTGGCGCGGTCGAGATCTCCTTTTCTTCCAGCAGTGGCCTGTTCGGCAAGCGTTTTGAACGTTTGATTCATCGGCACTAGTCTTTCCGGTCGGAGAAAACGCGTCGCTTCTTCGCCATTTGCGAAATAAGGAGCCTTCTCCTTGCGGATGACAAGATACCGCAGCTCAATTGTTTTACCGCCGTCAGCAGGCTGCGGATGCAGTACACAAATGTCGTTACCATAGTCGCGGTCCTGGACTTTCTCCCACTGGATGGGGATGTCGATCTTCTCCTCTGTGACCGTTTGGAACGCGTCGGTTTTTGCGAGTGGAATCCACAACCGCGCTTCGCCTTTGATCTCGGGTAACTTTACCCGGTAAACAAACTCGAATTCGTCGGAGCCTTTGACGATACCGGGCTGATCGCCTCCGAAAATCGGCAGCATTCCGACAAAAATGAACGCCAGAGCCAGTGTACGACGCCTGCCTGGGGAGGAGGCTGTTACACCTTGGCCACTTTTTTCTACTATGGCCAAGAAGGATTGTTTGATCATGGAAACTCGCATACCAAACTTCCTAGTCACTTACAACTATTTCTCAGCCAAGCATTCACAAAAAAAATAGTCAGTGAGAGAGAAACCCGCGGAACATAAAAGAGAAACTGAGCGGCGAATCGCTGCTCATTTTCACCGGGACCTTTGCGAGCTCTGGCGACGCAACATCGCGTTTCGAGCGGTTCCGCGATTCGAGTGGACGAATGATCGCTGTCGGACTTCGATGTGATCGATAAAAACGCCGGGCGAACCGTTACTCGTCAAAGAAGACGCCGTTGCGCATGTGCCCCAGCTGGGCGAAGGCGCTGGTCGTGCCGGACGGGTCGGACACGAATCTGAAACCATTGGCGTTCGCCGCAGACCACGTCATAGTCGCCTGACTGAGGACAAACTCACCTGCGAACCCGACGGTGGGATCGCTCACGTGCGAGCGATCGGTCACCGGGCCGCTCCAGCGAATATCGAAGGAAATCGTCGCCGCCACCGACACGGGGTTGAGGAATCGGAAGAGCGCGTTGGGGATGTTGAAGAAGTCGAAGAGCTGCAAGTTCGCGACGGTCATCGACCCCTTGCCCGCGCCATTCTCGACGGTAACAGCGTTGCTTGCTAACGGGACTGTCCAGAACAGGCCCTCGGGAAATGGGTCGATTCCTGGGTCGAAATCGTGGACCTGCGTGCTAAAGTTAACGAAGTCAAACTGACCTCGATAGAGGTCTATTCATATGAACCCGAACGTTCCCTTGTGAACCGCACCGTCCTTGCCGATGTAGACCCCTTTCATGAAGCGGATGTCAGTGTCGTAGAGCAGGGTCTCGGTGCTGCCGTCCGGATTCGTCGCGGTGCCTGTGCCCTGCACGTCCGCAACCCCGACAAAACCGTTAAAATCTGTGATGCTCGCGGGCTCCTGGCCGGGACCGAAGGGAAAGAAGTGAAACAGTTGACCGCCGACGGTGGTACCACCGGGGATTGGGTTGGGCGTGGCATTCTGGGTCTTGGCCAGGGCCGCGCCGGGACGCAGTACGGAGGCGCCCAGAACCGTACCGAGGGCACTCACAGTGCCGCCGATAAACCGGCGCCGCGAGACGAGCGGGTGATGCGCGTGTCGGTCGCGCGATAATAGGGAGGAAATTGTTTTTGTTTTTTGTGACGCTACGCCAAGGACGGGAAATCGGCTCTCGGAGTTCACAAGGAAACGTCTATCTGCCAGAGAAGCCAGCGTCAAGCTTAAATTTCAAAGGGGTCACTCCTCAGTACGATTGACACAATTTTGGTTCTGTTAGGTCGTTTGTTTCTATGATGGCCATGAGATCTCGCCGTCCCGCTCGGAAAACAGCAATGCGCATAAATTTGTGGAAATGTTTGCAGGAATGCGGCGTTTCCTTGTATTGGCACGCCAAGGAATCGAAACGCTCTTGCCGACCGGGATATTAGCCTGATCGCCTTCGAAAATCGGCGATACGCCGACAAGAGCGAACGCCAGGGCCAGCAAACAGCACAATGGTCTAAGCTCCCGGTCTCTACGCCTTTACTTTTTTCCAGACACCGCCTTCCTCTTTCCAATTGTAAAGTGGTTTGCCGTCGATCTTATGGACGGCAGTCTCGGTAACCGTCATGTTGCCTGGCTTTCCGGTCAGAAAGAAATCTATGTCATAGGTTTTGCCGTCAGTGGCTTTCATATCGACACACGCAAAATATTTCTGCCGGCCCAGGCTGGAGAGCCGGTCGTCATGGACCCGGACCAGATCGAGCGCGAGATCTTTGCCTTCGTAATTGACGTGAAACTTTTTGTCGTTGGATTTTTTGGTCTCGGTCGCGATGTGCTTGTTGATCCCCGTAGAAATCTCTGCCGTCGTGACCTCCTTGTCTTCGCCCTTTTGCGGATGCTCCGCCGTTTTCTTAGGATGCTCCGGATGTTCTTGAGCAAAACCGGGCATAGCCGGCGTAAAGAACAACGCAACAGCTACTGCGATGATAAGTCGTGTAATCATAGGATTAAATGTCTTCCCCAGGTTAACAAAAACGGTCTCGATATTCGAGAATCAAGACGCGTACTTTATTCTTGCCCGGAAAAAGAAAGTTACGCAAGCATTAAGTGACTGAGCGCGAATTCGCCGGAGCGTTTGACGATGCCCGGCTTGTCGGCAGCCCGACTTATCAACGCTCCCACAAGAACGAGCCCTGAGACAGCGAGACGACGTATGGTTGCGAGGAGTGGATTCTGCTACGCTTTCACTTTCTTCCAAATGCCGCCCTCCTCCTTCCAATTGTAAAGCGGCTTCCCGTTGATTTTGTGAACTGAAGTCTCCCCAACCTTCAGGTCGCCAGCTTTTCCCGACAGGAAGAAATCGATGTCATAGATCTTGCCGTCCGTCGCTTTCATGTCAACGCAGGCGAAATATTTTCCGCCGCCAAGATTCGAGAGCCGATCGTCATGCACTTTGATTAAATCGAGTGCGAGATTTTTGCCCCGGTAATTGACGTGAAATCCCTTGTCGCTGGCCTTCTTGGTCTCCCGCGCAATGTGTTTCTTGATTCCCGCAGAGATATCCGCCGTGCTCACTTCCTTGGCAGCAGGAGCTTGCGGTTGATTCGGCTGGGTTCGTATAAGATCTGGGATTTGTCCGCCTCCCCCACGTGGGTGTTGTGCCATCGCCAGAGTTGCGAATGACACAACCGCTACTGCGATGATGAGTCGTGCAATCATAAGTTTGGGATGTTTAGTTTCTGTCCCTTAATCGGAGGACACTCAGCATTTTGCTCTGCCGCTCGCACGGTTGAAAGGATAAAATTGTCTTCGCTGGCCGAATCCCGAACTCGGGCACATAGCACGAACGCTTATGTGCCTTCAGAAGTCTCAATGTCGACTGCCATCTGATTTGCAAAACTCAACTTGATCTTGATCGGAGCCGAACAGCTTGATCTCCTTCTTTTCTGCCGGCTCCAGCGACCGCAAGGACTAAAATGCGCGTATGAGAACTTACTCCAAAATTCTGTTTTCGATTCTGGCGGCAATGATTCTTACGACAGCATTTGCGGCTGACAAGCCGAGCTGCAAAAAGACCGGAAAAAACTGTCCGATGAACGACAACAAGGAATGCAATTGCGGGAAAAGCTGCGACTGTGGGAAGTAAGGCAACTGGTTTCTTAAATCGACAGTACTGATCCTCGGCCTTCGCGGGAGGGGGCAGAGAATTATTTTTAGCAACAGTCGCCGTGCTGCACAGCCGCGCGAGCCTCCTTGATCAAAAAAGGGAATAAAGCCAGCGCTGCGACGCTATCCAACCACCACCAACCCAGCAGCCAAGTCGCGGCCAATCCCACCATGAGAACGATGGAAAGATAACCGCAACTAATCGACTCAATCGCATCCGCTCGTAATGCTCGTGAGTTTAGGCGTGCTGCGACTTTCAGTTTAAATCCCGCTAAGATGGGCATCCCGATTTTCGCAATCAGTCCGATTAAGATTCCCCACACGCTTTCGTGCGTGTCTGTAACGCGATGCGCAATGAAAAGTCCATACGCCGAATTGAAAAGGACGTAAAAGACTAGGAAATATAAAGTATATCCAACCAATTTGGAAGCGCGCCCCTCCACCGCCTCGACGCGCGTCTCGTCAGTGGTTGCGCTTGCTTCCACGCGCAAGCGCCACAACAGAACGGCGGCACTGAAAAGCTCGATCACACTGTCGATGCCGAACGCTTCGAGAAGAAGACTTTTCGATGCCCAACCTAAAAGGAGCGATGCCGCTCCTTCGACCGTCATCCAGCCCAACGTGATGTAGGTAAGTACCAGTGCGAGCCGCACATCGTCAGAACGCTGGCGAACCCGAGGCGCTTCGGCTTGTTCTAAATGACGTTCTCTGATTCTTGGAGACATGATCGTGCGCATGTGCCGCATTCAAGCTGAACCGTGATGTGCTCGATACCAAATCGATCATGTAACTCGTGTTGAATTCGATCGAGCAATGGGTCGTCGAGCTGGCCGTCCGGTTTCACCAAATGTGCAGTGAGCGCTATTTCAGTCGTGCTCATCGCCCAGATGTGCAGATCGTGGACCTTTCTAACTCCTGGCAGCGCGCTCAAATAGCGTTCGACCTGGTCGAGATCGACATCTTTAGGAACGCCTTGCAACGCGAGGTTGACTGATTCGCGTAATAAATCCCACGTACCCCAAACGATCACGGCGCAGATCAACAGACTAACGACCGGATCGATCCAGTGCAGACCAGTCGACAAGATCGCAAATCCTGCCACAACAACGCCGGCCGAGACAGCCGCGTCTGCCGCCATATGCAAGAACCCGCCGCGAATATTGAGATCGCCTTTCCGACCCGAGGCAAACATCAACGCTGTCACTGCGTTGATAGTAATACCCACAATCGAAACCCAAATTACGGTGCGGGCGCCGACCTCAGCGGGATTGTTGAAGCGGCGCACCGCTTCCCATGCAATTGCGCCGACGGAGACAGCAGGAAAATGGCGTTAAACAACGCCGCGAGTATGGAGCTTCCGCGCAGTCCGTACGTTTTGCGCTTCGTTGGAAAGCTCTTCGCCATCATACTCGCGCCCCAGGCGAGCAACAGACCGAGAACGTCATTGAGGTTGTGACCAGCATCCGCAACTAGTGCGAGTGAATGACTGAGGATGCCGAAAATCGCTTCGAACAAAACATATGCGGTATTCAACGCGATGCCGGCAGCGAACGCCTTATTGAAGTCAGCAGGCGCGTGAGAGTGGCCAGCGCGAGATTGCGAGTGCTCGTGAGCCATCATGTTTAGTTACGACATGTGCGCGAGCATCTTTGGCCCGCCCGTTCGAAAGAATCGGACGAGGAGAAAAGCGGCGAGCGTCAGAAAGACGATGTTCAGCACCGTGGTGTAATTAAAGGTGATGGAGGTTTCGATGATCTGGGCCCTGCGATGCTGCGGAATCAATCCCAAGACATTGAAAAGGAACTCGATGATTAACGCAGCGAGTGCCATTGCGACATAAAAGACAGCGATAATCAAAGCAGCGACCTTCCAGCCATAATACTTTCGGTAGATGTCGATGATCGGCAGCACGATGAGGTCGGCATAAACAAACGCGATCACGCCGCCGAAGCTGATGCCGCCGTTCCAGAGCACGGCGGCCAGCGGGATGTTGCCGACCGAGCAAACAAAAGACAGGACCGCGACAAGCGGTCCAACCACCGGCCCCCAGATCGTCGCTGCCACTGGATGCGAAGTTAAAAAGAAGTTTTGCCAAAAATCTGGCGGCACCCATGCCGCAAGTGCTCCGGCGAGCAGAAGGCCGCCTGCGATGTCTTTCCAGACCGCGACCCAATCCATCACAAAGTAATGACTCGTTGCGGTGATTCCTTCGGGCGAAGTGAGCCGTTGCCAGAGCGAACGGTCGTTCTCGACGCTCATGTCCATCTCAGCGTGACCTTCCATGATCCCTTTGATGCCCTTATCGGCTTGCTCTTTCGCGTCTCGGACGAGCTTGCGCGAAAGAAAAATTCTGAAAAGCACCGCAATAATCGCAACCATTAAGGATCCGCCCGCGAATTCAGCAAGCGCAAATTGCCAGCCCATCAGCACGATCAAAATGATGCTCAGCTCGGCAACCAAATTGGTGGACGCGAGCTCGAACGCCATTGCGGCCGTGAAATCGGCCCCCTTACGGAAAATCGACCGGGCCAGGGCGACGGCCGCATAGGAGCAGGACGATGACGCTGCACCAAGGCCGGTCGCAATCGCCAGTGTTTTCGGCGAATCGTCCGGCAGCAGCCTGCTCATCTCTCCTTTTGAGACGATTGCCTGCACCACGCCCGACAAGCCAAAACCCAAAATCAACGGCCACAAAATTTCCCAGAACATGGCAAACGCCATCCAGAGGGCGTGGCTGAGAGCGATGAGAACGTTCATCGCCTATTCAGCTGCGATCACGCTGAGCGATTCACCGGCGGCAACAACAGTGTCGCCCGGCAACGCGACGACGCGCCAAATGTAAAGGTAAGGGCGCTCGTTTTGCGCACGAGTGAAGACGATGACGTCGCCACGCTTCACCTGTGACGGCGACGAGTATGCGTGCTTGTAAGCCCAAAACCCGCTGCCCGCGGGCACTCCCGGATACATTCCGTTGTGCGGAATGCGATAATGTCCAATTAAAAACGCCTCAGTCGCCACTAAACCAGCGATGATCACGAATGCGGTCGTGATTTGGATAATCGTCCGGCCGCGCATACTCACCTAATGAGACACGATTAGCTACCGCCGGCCAGAGCGAGTTTTCTCTTGTGCTTCCTACTTTTCAATTTCACATTTCTGCTTTCCAAAACAGCCAGCGGTTGATTAGTAATTGTCCTGGGTTCAAGCATAAACCAGATCGGATTTGAGTGAGCTGTTGCGGACGAAGAGGCGGAGATAGTCCGCACTGGGCGCAATCATCGCCGGAAGGAAGGACTAATCGCAAGGGCATAGTCTTTGTGAGCCGTGAGTGAAAGGAAATTCTTACCTATAACGCAAAAATTGGTGGTTTCGGCGACCTTCTTGCTCTCAGCCTTGCTTGTTTACTTCGTTCTGACCCAGCAGTTCCCGATCTCTGGAGACGACTACTCGTATCTGTACCAAGCAAAGCTGTTCACGTCCGGGAAGCTGTATGCTGAAGATCCTCTCTACGATGAGGCGAATCCGCTGCACGACTGCGTCGAGACGGGTTGCATCACCGACAATCACGGACGTCGGTTCTCAAAGTATCCGCCGGGCTGGCCAGCTCTTCTGGCGCTAGGCGTTAAGCTCCGAGTCCCTTGGCTCGTCGACCCGATACTTGGGGCTCTGCTGATGTTTCTCATGCTAGAGTACACGGAGCGCCGGATGGGCAAGGAGCTCGTGAAGGTCACGTGTCTCTTGCTGATGCTCTGTTTCTTTGTCTGTTACTATGCGGCCTCTTTCCGACCTCATATCGCCACCGCGCTATTTGTGTTTGCCGCCTTCGTCGCCTACGACGCTGCGCAGCGGCGCCCTGGATGTTCGCGATTGCTACTTTTCGGCGCCGGAGCCCTTCTTGGTTATTCGTCCATGATCCGTTACATCGACTGGGTTCCGCTGGCCGCTTGGATCGGAGTCAGCCTGGTGCGACGCAAGATGTTCGCCGAACTGACATTCTTCGGAGTTGGGTTTGGGCTTTTGGCCAGTGGCAACCTCCTGTACGACGCCCTTCTCTTAGGCAATCCACTCCAGAGCCCTACAACACTGAACAATTCACCAGGCGGCATCGCCGATCGTCTCATGGTTTCATGGATTGGACTCCCAAAGACCGGTGTGCGGCTGGGAAATCTTCTTTGGGTCTTTCCACCTGCCATTCTGCCGGTCGTGCTCTGGACGCGCTACCACGCTTCACCCAAGGTCAAGATCTACCTCGCGTTATTCTTGATGAACATCGGGATATACTTCTTCTATCCGGCCTCTGCGGGTGGTCCCGGTCCGCGCTACCTCCTGGCCTACTTTCCATTCCTAGTCCTCGCTGTCGTGGATATTTACGCGTCGATCTGTCGCGATTGTGCCCCTGGCCCCCGCCGCCTGTGGAAGTTTGCCATCGTTCTCCAGATCGTCGGCAGCGTATCCTTCGCGACGAAAGAGGCCTGTAGCATCTAATGGGGGCGAGACCTTGAGCGGGCAGTGCGACAAGCCGGAGATGGGAAGAAGATAGTTTTGCTCAGAACCGGGACCTACCCTGCCTGGAACGCCGGCGATCTAACTCGGAATCCGCCTGTGCTGTCGTCGGCCAGCACCTTGTACTTTATTTCGTGCGACCAGCCCGAGCGAGATGCGCTTCTGAAACGATTTCCGGGACGGAAGGTCTTTGTTTACCACTATCCGGCTGGTCTGTATCGGCTGACCGATAGCCAGTAACTCCGGCCTAGCTGACATGAGAAGAAACTCCTAATCACTGGGTTGCAGGTTCGATCCCTGGACGGTGCAAAATTTCCTCCTTGCCGCATGCAAGATCGACAATCCTTCCAGCCGACTTTTTTCCCTTCGTTATAAGTCCGACCGTTGTAGGAAATGCCTACTTCGTAAATGCGGGCCTTTGCTTTCGCCAATTTCGCTATCACCTCCGGTTCAAATCCAAAGCGATTTTCCCGAAGATCGAGACTCTTCACCAGCGGCGCG
>Ga0070706_100002300_pt1 | contig 19298 bp, 17 predicted proteins | sample KBSK5501metaG_FD_65476 | JGI IMG/M metagenome (GOLD analysis project Ga0070706, IMG submission 65476) | Corn, switchgrass and miscanthus rhizosphere microbial communities from Kellogg Biological Station, Michigan, USA - KBS K5-50-1 metaG | ecosystem: Host-associated > Plants > Roots >... | reverse complement strand
AGGCGACCCAGCCAGCACGGAGCCGTAGGCGACCCAGCCAGCACGGAGCCGTAGGCGACCCAGCCAGCACGGAGCCGTAGGCGACCCAGCCAGCACGGAGCCGTAGGCGACCCAGCCAGCACGGAGCCGTAGGCGACCCAGCAAACACGGAGCCGTAGAAGGGCGCCCGAAAGGCACCTGCCGACCCGCGCGCGACGGGCAACTCACCCGTCGCGCGACGGGGATACTCGGAGGATGAGCAGTCTCCGCTATTCAGAGTCGATCGTCGTCGCCCGGCCGGCGGAATTCCTCTACGACATGGTGTCCGATGTGACCCGCATGGGCGAGTGGAGCCCAGTCTGCAAGGCCTGCTGGTGGGACGACGGCGACGGCGTCCGTGTCGGTGCCTGGTTCACGGGGCGAAACGAGCTGCCTGAGCGGGTCTGGGAGACCCGCTCCCAGGTCGTGGCGGCGGAGCGCGGCCGGGAGTTCGCGTTCGTTGTCGGCGGCTCGCTGGTGCGCTGGGGCTATGCCTTCACCCCCGTTGACGGGGGGACGCAGGTCACGGAGTCGTGGGAGTTCCTCCCTGACGGCATCGCCAGGTTCCAGGCCAGGTTCGGCGAGGACGCTGAGGCCCAGATTGCCAATCGCACCGAGGCTGCGCATCGGGGAATCCCCGTCACTCTCGCGGCCATCAAACAGAGCGCGGAGTCCGGGTGATCACGGGCAACGACGCCAACCAGCCGATCGTCGTAGCGGTCCCCGCGGCTGCGCCGGAAGAGCTTTCATGAGCTTGGCCGTCGGATGTCGATTCGGCCGTCCGCCGTTCGTGTAGCCGATGAGAGCGGGCACGGAGCCGGCTCATCCAGGAGAGAGTGACTCACATGAGGAAAGTCGTCGTGACCAACAACCTGACGCTCGACGGCGTGATGCAGGCGCCGGGGCGCCCAGATGAGGATGTCCGCGGCGGCTTCGATCGTGGCGGCTGGGCACTGCCTTACAACGACCCGGTTATGGGCCGGGTGATGGGAGAGGGGATGGCGCAGGCCGGCGCCCTGCTGCTGGGCCGCCGTACCTATGAGGACTTTGCGTCGGTCTGGCCCAACCGGACAGACAACCCCTTCACCGAGGTGCTGGACGCCACCCAGAAGTACGTCGCGTCGAGGACGCTGGCCGAACCGCTGCCCTGGAAGAACTCGACGCTGCTCAAGGGCGACGCGGCCGACGCCGTGGCCGACCTCAAGCAGCAGCCGGGTCCGGATCTCACGATCTTGGGCAGCGGAGAGCTGATCCAGTCGCTGAGGCGCCGCAACCTCATCGACGAGTATGTGCTCCTCATCCACCCGCTGGTCCTCGGCTCGGGCCGGCGCCTGTTCCCGGACGGCAGCCCACCGGCCGATCTCCGGCTGGCTGGCAGCGTGACGACCACGACCGGCGTCATGATCGCGACGTACCAGCCGGCCTGACCGCCGCTACCCGGCGCTCGCGGGATCCGTCAGGCCCCAGCGGCGCCGAATCCGGCCGTTGGCGATGTTGAACAGGCCATCCACCAGGATGCCGAGCACCAGGATCACAATCATGATCGATATGGCCCCGACCATGTCGGCCTGATCCTGGTCGTTGGACAGCAGGACGCCGATCGACGAGGTGTTGGCGATGATCACGAGCAGTTCGCCCGCCATCAGGCTGCGGAAGGCGAAAGCCCAGCCCTGCTTGAGGCCGGCCACATAGGTCGGCAGCGACGCGGGCAGGATGAGGTGCCGGTACAGCGCGACCCGCCGCAAGCCCATGGTCTTGCCCACCCGCAGCAGCAGCGGCGGGGTGTAGTCCACGCCCGCGATCAGGCCGTTGGCGATCGATGGCGCGGCGCCGAGCACGATGACGAACACGATGGCGGAGGTGTTCAGCCCGAAGAAGATGATCGCGAACGGGAACCAGGCGATGGACGGCATGATCTGAAGGCCGGTGAGGATCGATCCGACCGCCGCCCGCAGCGGCGGGATCCTCGACACCAGGGCACCGATCACCGAGCCGATGATCAGCGCCAGGCCGAAGCCGATGACGGCCCGCTTGGTAGTAGTGGCGATGGCCGACCACAGCAGGCCATGCTGCGCTTGGTCCCAAAGGTTGGGGAACACCTGGAACGGCCCGGGGAAGATGGAGTGCGACTTCCAGCCGCTGAGGTAGACCAGCTCCCAGATGCCGAGCACGATCACCAGGGCCAGCAGCTTCGGCCATGTGGCGGCCCAGATCTTCTCTGGGAGGCGCCGCCTCGGCGTGACCTGGACCAGGTCCAGATTGTCCAGCCCGGCGATCGCCGCCGCGGGGGTCTCAGGCGCCGGAGTCCCATACGCGGAGGTGTCAACTGCCATGACGGACCACCTCTTCTCGCAGCTGGCTCTTGATCCTGATCGCCAGCTCGACGGTATCCGCCGAGTCCATGCCGCGCGGCCGGTCCAGGTCGACCTTGAAGTCCCCGATGACCCGGCCAGGACGGCTGCTGAGCAGGACCACCCTGTCCCCCAGGCGGACCGCCTCGCGTACCTCGTGGGTCACGAAGAGCACGGTCAGGCCACGCCGCCGCCAGATCCCCTCCAGCACCTCGTGGAGCAGGTCGCGGGTCATCGCGTCGAGCGCGCCGAACGGCTCGTCCATCAGCAGGACGTCCGCTTCCTGGCCGAGTGCGCGGGCCAGCGCCACCCGCTGGCGCATCCCGCCGGATAGCTCGTGTGGCCGCTTGCCGCCGAAGCCGCCGAGGTGCACAAGCTCAAGCAGTTCGGCGGCTCGCTGCCGCCGCTCGGCCCGGGACGCACCGGTGGCCCGCAGCGCCAGTTCGACGTTGCGGGCCGCGGTGAGCCAGGGGAACAGGGCTGGCTCCTGGAACATCAGCGCGACCCGGTTGCCGTTGGTGGATATTGCGCCGGATGTCGGCTGGTCCAGGCCGGCGGCCAGGGACAGCAGGGTGCTCTTGCCGCAACCGGAGGCACCGATCAGGCAGACGAACTCCCCCGGCGCGGCCGACAGGGAGATGCGGTCGAGGGCGACCACGGCCGATGCCCCCCGGCCGAACGTCTTGGAGACCTCTGAGATCTGGATCGCCACATCCGGCCTGGCGCTGAACGGCACAGGCCGAACGTCCGCGGCCATACGAGGCTCTGGACGCGCTGACGTCCCCGGAGAGCTGTCCAGGGGCGCAGCGCGGCTAGGGATAACGCTCATGTACTCACCACCTCATGAACTCACTGGCGATTCGCCCGCCGCGGTCAGCAGCTTGTTCAGCGGGCCCAGATCGTAGATGCCGCTCAGGTTCACGGCCTTGAGCAGCCCGACCGCCTCCGCGTGCTGTGCGTCCGCGGATAGCGAGGACGCGATGGGGTCGTCGGTGAAGGTGATTTCTTTGAACGAAGCGGCCAGGATGGATGACTTCAGGCCCTTGCCGGTGAGCTTGGTCAGCTCCGCGTTGGCGGCCGCCTCCGCGGCAGCCTGGTTCTTGCTGATGTAGTCGTTCGCCTGGATCTGGCCCTTGAGCAGCCCATTGACCGCACTCGGGTTGGCCTTCAGGAACGACTGCGTGACGACGAGGTTGGTGGTGACGAATTGGCCACTGGGCCACAGGCTGGCCTCGTTCACCAGGCGGGTGCCGCCGTCGGCCACCATCTCAGCGTCGTATGGCGCCGGCTCCCAGCCACCCGCGATCTGCCCCGACTTGAATTCGAGCACGGCTGCCGAGTTGGGCGTGGTCGGCTTGATGGGGACATCCCCGCCGCCTGTCTGGCTGGTGGCCAGCCCGTGTTGCTTCAGCCAGTAGCGCAGCGCCACGTCCTGGGTGTTGCCGAGTGACGGCGTGGCCAGCGACTTGCCCTTGAGCTGGGTGGCACTGGTGATACCGGGCTTCACCACCAGCGACGCGCCGCCCGATGCCGCCCCTGAGATGATCTTGATGGCGGTGCCGCTCGACTTCTTCCACGCGTTGATCGCCGGGTTCGGGCCGACATAGGCGGCGTCAAGCTGCCCGGCCAGGATCGCGGTCGTCTCCTCGGTCCCGGAGCTGAAGATCTTGACGCTGAGGGTGACGTTCTTGCCCAGGCTCTGGGTGAAGAAACCCTTGTCCACACCGACCAGGGCGGGCGCGTGTGTGATGTTGGCCAGGAAGCCCAGGCGCAGGGTCACGGGGTCCGCGCTCGAGCCGGAATTCGAGCCGGAGCCGGAGTCTGCCGCTGACGAGCCGCACCCGGCCGCCAGCACAGTGACAGCGATTGCTCCTGCCGCGAGTAGCCCTCGTCGCATTAAGGTCCACCTTATCGATCAAGTTAGTAGGTTTTTCCAGATTAAACCATACCGGAAGAGGGATTGGGAGACCGGAGGCTGCTAGGCCGTGGCCCGTGGATCTTCAGCCTGCTGCGCGTCCAAGATCCACGGGATAGGCCCTAAGGGGTGGCCTGCAAGTTGGGCGCGGGAATCTGGTGGCCCTGGAACAGGATCGCGGCGACCTGGGTCACCGTGTCGGTGCCGTCCTGATAGTCGCCCTCCCCCTCCAGGCTGTTCATGAGGGTCAGGGTGTACTCGGCGCCGGGTCCGGCGAAACCCACGGAATCGATGATCCAGCCAGGCTTCTCCACCGACCAGCCATCCTTGTTGCCCGGCTCATTGGCCGGCCCTGCGCCCCAGACCCCGAAATGCTGCACGCTCGCGACGTGGCGGAGTTCCCCGACGAGGTAGTCACTCAGCGACGCGGGCATCGAGCCGAGCACGTAGTTGATGAGCCGGTCCAGGTCCTCGGGGGTGCAGGTCATCTCGCCCCAGTACGCCCCGGTGACACCCTGCTGCGGCAGGTACTGGGCGGTGGTCAGCCCGATCCGCTGGAAATAGCTGGTGTAGAACGAGGCGCCGTACTTGAACCACAGATCGTCCGCGGCGTTGTCGTCGCTCACGTGCAGCATCTGGTCCATCAGGGCGCGGTCGGAACTGGTCAGGTGGATGACCCCGGCCTGATTCTCCGCCAGCAGCGTGGTGGCGATGGCCAGCTTGCTCGTCGAGGCCATGTAGATCTGGCTGCCGGCGTACTTGTTCTGCCACACGGCGCCGGACTGCCGGTCGCGGAGCACGACCCCGATCATGCCGGGCCGGGTCTCCAGGAAGTCCTCAACCGCCGCGATCCGCGCCCGCATCGCGCACGAGAACCCGCCCGGCGTGGCGGCCGGGCAGGCCGCTGCCGCCGACGGGGAGGGTTGCTGCGCCGGCCGCGCCGAGGCCGGGCTAGCGCCTGCCGAGCTTGCGCTGAATGCGGGCATTGAGCCGCAGCCAGACACGGCGCACGCCCCGAGCAGGCAGACTGCCACCGCGAGCGCCGCTGCCCGCCTGTTCCATGACAGCACGGCCAGGCACCGCGCTACCGAACGAAGGTGCACGGCATCCGAGCATACGGAGCGCCGATCTGTCGCGGGCGCAGATCACCGCGTTCCCCGCCGGGAGCGTGTTCCTATCAGGGGTGGCCTCGACGGCGGACCCGGTCCCGTGGTGCCCCTGGAACGCCCGCGCGGATGCGGGGCGTTTGGTGCCGGCAATCCGACATCCGTGCGGGAAGATGGTAGCGATGTGTCACATCCACGGACTCCGCACGGCAGACTCGGAACTGCAGGCTCCGCGCCGTGCATTGCGGCGAAGCGCGCTGGCGTTGTCAGCTGCCCGAGGGGCCGGAGATGTCGATGCCGCCTACGGACGGGAACCTCTGCAGACACACCTGGAGCCTCGTCAGGTCGGCGTCGGTGGCGTGGTCGACCCGGTACCGCACGTCGTACAGAAGGTCGGATGCCTTGTGATCGGTCGGGAGGGGTTCCGGCTTTGCCCCGGGGATGTGCGAGCACGCCGCCCGGACCTTCAGCCGGGTCGCGGTGGACGTGCCGCTGGTGAAGTGCACCACGGCCTCCCGCTGGCCAAGGGCCGCATCGAACGTGGCGCAACCCGCAGCGGCAGGCAGGAGCACAGCGGCGGCCATCGCGCCTGCCGCCATGCGGAGCGCCCGGCGTGGCACCGGGATGGCGTTACTGCGGAGTGGCGGCACGGTGGCCAGCTTACGGGCGTGCGGAGCCAGTGGATGAGCCAGGCGGCCAGGTACCGTACGGGCAGAAGGTACGAAAGACGCTCGGGGCCGCCGGATGGTCGTCGGCCGTGCCGGGGGCCGGCCGGCCGTGACCTGGAGGTTCCGTGGCGGGACTGATTGAGGACTACGCGATCATCGGGGACATGCAGTCGGCGGCCCTGGTCGGCCGAGACGGCTCGATCGACTGGCTCTGCCTGCCCAGATTCGACTCTCCCGCCTGCTTCGCAGCACTCCTTGGCACCGAGGGCAACGGGCATTGGCGTATCGCCCCGGCGGGCGCCGGCCCAGAGACCACGGTGACGCGGCGCTACCAGGGCGACACCCTGATCTTGGAGACAGACTGGCGCACCGTGACCGGCCGGGCCCGGGTGATCGATTTCATGCCGCCCAGGGACAGCAAGCCCCCAGTCCTCGTGCGGATCGTGGAAGGCGTCACGGGCAGCGTTGAAATGGACTGCACGCTGCGTATCCGCTTCGGCTATGGCCAGGTGCTCCCGTGGGTCCGCCGCCGGGACGGCGACATCTGCGGGATCGCCGGACCTGACGCCGTGTGGCTGGACACGCCGGTCGCGCTGGCCGGCCGGAACCTCGAGCACCAGGCGACGTTCACGGTCGAGGCCGGCATGCGGGTGCCCTTCGTGTTCACCTGGATGCCGTCGCACGAAGGCGCCCCCGAGACCGTGGATGCCTACCAGGCGCACATGGTGACCGAGCAGTTCTGGCTGGACTGGGTGTCCCGCTGCACCTATCACGGGCGGCACCGCGAGGCGGTAGTCCGGTCCCTGATCACCCTGAAGGCGCTCACCTACCAGCCGACCGGTGGCATCGTGGCCGCGGCAACCACCTCACTGCCGGAGGACATCGGCGGGGTACGGAACTGGGACTACCGGTATTGCTGGCTGCGCGATGCCACCATCACCCTGGAAGCGCTGCTGCGCACCGGTTACACGCAGGAGGCCTTCGCCTGGCGGGCGTGGCTGGGCCGGGCCGTCGCGGGTGACCCGCGCGATGTCCAGATCATGTACGGGGTGGCGGGTGAGCGCAGGCTCGATGAGTGGGAGGCCGAGTGGCTGCCCGGCTACGAGGGCTCGGTGCCGGTGCGGATCGGCAACGCCGCCGTCAACCAGCGCCAGATCGACGTCTACGGCGAGGTCATCGACGCGCTGACGCTGGGCGGCAGGTCCGGGGTGAAGGGCGACCGGCACGCCTGGTCGCTGCAGCGTGCCCTGCTCAAGTTCCTGGAAGCGCACTGGGACGAGCCCGATGAGGGGATCTGGGAGGTGCGCGGCCCCCGGCGGCATTTCGTGCACTCCAAGGTCATGGCCTGGGTCGCGTTCGACCGGGCGGTCCAGGCTGTAGAGGCGGGCATGCCAGGCCCCGTGAGCCGCTGGCGGGAACTGCGGGACATCATCCACCAGGAGATCTGCGAGAAGGGGTTCAACCCGGAGCGGGGTGCGTTCACCCAGTACTACGGCTCGGCCGAACTGGACGCGGCGGTGCTGCTCATCCCTGAGGTCGGCTTCTTGCCGCCGACCGACCCGCGGGTTGTCTCCACCGTGGAGGCCATCCAGCGCGAGCTGCTCACCGATGGGCTGGTCCGCCGCTACCAGCTTCCGGAGCCAGCGCCGGACGCCGGACCTGCCGTCGACGGCCTGACCGGCAGCGAGGGCGCGTTCCTCGCGTGCAGTTTCTGGCTGGCCAACGCCCTGCACATGATCGGCCGCAACAAAAACAAAGAGGCACATGAGCTCTTCGACCGGCTGCTCACGCTGCGCAACGACGTCGGGCTGCTCAGCGAGGAATACGACCCACGGTATGCGCGGCAGGTCGGCAACACGCCGCAGGCGTTCAGTCATGTGCCGCTCATCCAGGCCGCGCTCAACCTCGACCTGCACGCGGGTGCGCACTGTCGCCGGGCAGGCCGGGACCATCCGGCCGTTTCCGGGCTCGGCGAGCCGTGACCACGGTGCCCCGCTCCGCTGCCGACCCGTTTGAATACCGCCCAGGAGCCGGCGGCGTGTCGCCGGTGCCATCAGCGGCGGCCTCGCAGACACCGCGGCCGCACATCCTGGTCGTCAACGGCCGGAAGGTCCGCCAGCCCGTCTTCGTCATCGGCGCCCCCTACTCGGGGACGGACCTGCTGGCCCGCGCGCTGAAGCGGTCCGCCGGCTTCCACATCACCCTCGGGCAGCGCTGGGTCGTGCCGGTGGTGCACGCCTTCGCCCGGCGGCCGTCGATCTCCCGCGGCCGCGGTGAGGCGGCGGCTACCGTGCTGCGGGACGCGTTCGCTCAGGCGTGGCAGGTCACTCCGGACTGCTGCCTGGGCTGCAGCCACCAATGCCGCGAGGCCGGCGGCGTGGACGGCGTGGGCCCGTGCGTAAGCGAGCGCGGGATCACCCGCTACGGCGACGCCAGCCCGGACCTGATGTACTGCGCCGAGGCACTGGTGGACGCGTTCCCGGACGCGCGCCTCGTGCAGATCATCCGGGACGGCCGGGATGTGGTGGCGGGGATGCTGGCCGATCCGTCGGTGCTGGCCTGGTTCAAGCCGGGTTTCGTGAACGTGGACTCCGAGTTCCCGAACCCGCTGCTTGGCGTGGAGACCGAACCGGACAGAGCCGCCTGGCCGGACCTGTCCATGGCCGGCAAGTGCGCGATGCGCTGGCGCGGGACCGTGCGGCAGATGGCCCGGCTGCGCGGGAAGCTGGCCGCCGGGCAGCTGATCACGCTCCGCTACGAGGAAATGCTCCGCCAGCCGGCGGCCGCCGTGGCCGCAGTCGCGGGCTTCGTCGGCGCCGCTGTCTCGCCCCTGGAACTCCCCATTCCCTCCCCCGTGCCTGGACACCCGGCGGGCACCGAGCCGGGGGCATGGCGCCGCACGCTGACCGCGCTGCAGGCCGCGGAGGTCGAGAGCGTCGCCGGCGAGGAGCTGCGCCGGGTGGGTTACGGCGCCTGAGTCCGCGCACGACCGCCCATCCCGCTTACGCCGGAGTGATCTGCGCGACCGGCTCCTGCCGGGCGAACTGCGTGTGGTACAACTCGGCGTACAAGCCGCCTGAGGCCAGCAGTTCCTCATGCGTTCCGCGCTCGTGGATCCGGCCAGCGTCGATGACCAGGATCTGATCGGCCTCACGGATGGTCGACAGCCGGTGCGCGATGACCAGCGACGTGCGCCCGGTCAGCGCGGTCTTGAGAGCCCGCTGAACGGCCACCTCCGACTCCGAGTCGAGATGTGCCGTAGCCTCGTCGAGCACGACCACCGAGGGCGCCTTCAGCAGCAGCCGGGCGATCGCGAGCCGCTGTTTCTCGCCACCGGACAGCCGGTAGCCCCGGTCCCCCACCACAGTGTCGAGACCATCCGGGAGCAGCGAGATCATGTCCCAGATCTGCGCCGACCGGCAGGCCTCGATCAGCTCCTGCTCGGTGGCGTCGGGCCGGGCATAGACGAGGTTGGCGCGGATCGTGTCGTGGAACATGTGCGCGTCCTGGGTCACCGCGCCGACCACGTCGTGCAGCGAATCCAGGGTCACCTCGCGCAGATCCTGGCCGCCGATGCGGACCGCTCCCTCGGTCGGGTCATACAGCCGCGCCACCAGGTGGGTGATCGTGGTCTTGCCCGCGCCCGACGGGCCGACGAGGGCCGTGAGCTGGCCGGACGGCGCCGTGAAGCTGATGTCGTGCAGGACGTCGGCGGGCCCCGTCTCGCGTTCGTGGACCTTGATCGCGATCGACTCCAGGGAAGCCAGCGACACCTCGCTGGCGGCCGGGTAGCGGAACGACACCCGGTCGAACTCGATGGCAGGCGCAGCCGCGGATGTCCCGCCATTGCCCTGTGCGGCGCTGCCCGCCGCGGTGCTGCCCGCGGCGACGCGGGCCAGCGGCACCGCACCGGGCTGCTCCGCGATCACCGGCTTGAGGTCGAGCACCTCGAAGACCCGGTCGAAACTGACCAGCGCGGTCATCACGTCGACCTGCACGTTGGACAGCGAGGTGATCGGCCCGTAGAGCCGGCCGAGCAGCGCGGCCAGCGCCACCAGCGCGCCAAGCTGGATGGTGCCGTGGATGACCAGGCCACCGCCGAGCCCGTAGACGACCGCCGTGGCCATCGACGCCAGGAGGCTCAGCGCGATGAACAGCGTGCTGCCGTACATGGCCTGGACCACGCCGATGTCCCTGACCCGGGCGGCCCGGTGGGCGAAGACGTGCGCCTCGTCGTCCGGGCGGCCGAAGAGCTTGACCAGCATCGCGCCCGCGACGTTGAACCGCTCGGTCATGGTCGAGCCCAGCTCGGCGTCGAGTTGCATGGACTCCCTGGTGAGCCGCTGCAGCCTGCGGCCGACCAGCCGGGCCGGGATGACGAACGCCGGGAGCAGGACCAGGGCGACGATCGTGACCAGCCAGGACAGGTAGAGCATCGCGACGAGCACCAGGATCAGGCTGATCACGTTGGCTACGACCGAGGACAGCGTGGAGGTGATCGCCTGCTGCGCCCCGATGACGTCGCTGTTGAGCCTGCTGACCAGGGAGCCGGTCTGGGCGCGGGTGAAGAACGCGATCGGCTGCTGCTGCACGTGCTTGAACACCTGAGTGCGCAGGTCATAGATGAGGCCTTCGCCGATCCGCGAGGAGAACCAGCGCTGCGCGATGGCGAGCAGGGCGCCGACCACGGCGAGCGCGGCGACAATCCCCGCGATGAGCAGCACGACGCCGGTGTTGTGGCGCAGAATGCCGGTCGATGACCCTCCCGAGCAGCAGCGGCACCGTGACCGTGATCACCGCTGACAGCGAGGTCGCCGTCATGAAGAACGCGAGCTTGCCACGGTAAGGCCGCGCGTAGGAGGCGATCCTGCGCACGGTACCCTTCTTGAGCCGCTGCCGGGTGACGGAATCATCCCGGCTGAACGAGCGCATGGCATGCCACTGCGAGGCGTACATGAGCGCAGCAACGACCGTAGCGGCCAGGATCTTCCCGTGTCAGCTGACGGCGAACCCAGACTCGGACGGCCTTGCCGCCAGCCGGGCCCGCTGCAGGGCGGTCTGCGCCCGGCGCTCGGCCGCGGCTTGTTCTTCGAGGCTGTTCGACGACGCCTGGCTGAGCAGTTCCTTGGTGGCCCGTGCGGCGGCCGCGTCGGTGGCCAGCAGCGCGGCCACCAGGTCGGCTACCGCGGCGTCGAGATCAGCCGCGGGCACCACCAGTTCGGCGAGCCGCAGCCGGCCGGCTTCCGCCGCGCCCACCGTTCGCGCGGTGAGGCTCAGCTCAACCGCCCGCGGCAGGCCCAGAATGTCGACAAGTGGCTTTGTCCCCGTGAGATCGGGGACCAGGCCGAGGGCGGGCTCCTTGACGCACAGCTGCGCGTCATCCGCGAGTACCCGCAGATCACAGGCGAGCGCGAGTTGCAGTCCCGCGCCGATGGCATGCCCGCGCACGGCGGCGACCGACACGATCGCGGGGCTGCGCAGCCATGTGAAGCCGTCCTGGCAGGACGCGATCCACGCATCGAACCCAGGGTCAGCCGGACTGGGCAGCGGCTCCTCGCCCGGGACTCCCTCGCCGGTGAAGAACCGGAGGTCGATCCCGGCGCTGAACGACGGTCCCTCGCCGCGGACCACCACCACCCGGACCGAGGGCGGGAGGGCACGGCCTATCGCGGCGAGGCCATGCCACATCGTTGGGGTCATGGCGTTGCGCCGCTCGCTGCGCCGTAGCGTCACCGTGGCCGCACCGGGGGCTGGCTCGTCAAAATCGAGCCGCAGCCCCGCCCGGTCGAGGTCGGGCAGGCCGGGTGTCATGTCCTCCTCAGCGCTTCGCCCGGGCCTTGCCGCGGGTCGCACCGCCGCGACCGCGCAGCGACACCCCTGTCTCGGTCAGGATGCGGTGGACGAACCCGTAGGACCGCCCGGTGGCAGCCGCGAGGGACCGGATGCTCTCACCGCCGTCGTACCTCTTTTTAAGGTCCGAAGCCAGCTTGGTGCGGTCTGCACCGGTGACCCGGGTGCCTTTTTTGAGGGTCTCGGTCACGCGTACCTCCCGTGAACTGAAGTGACCGCTGCGTTACCGTCTCCCGCCATGATCACTCATTGGGCCGGGATCGGCTACCCACATCCAGGTAAGTGATCACTTCTTTTTCGGCCCGCATGCGTATGCCGTGCTCAGGCCCGCGCCGCAGGTCGCCAGTTAGGCCGCGCCGCAGGTCGCCAGTTAAGCCAGCGCCACCAGATCAGCCAGGCCGTCCGTCCATGCGTCCTCGACGCCGTCGGGGAGCAGCACCACCCGCTCGGGCGCGAGCGCCTCGACCGCGCCCTCGTCGTGGGTGACCAGGACGATGGCCCCCTGGTACCGGCGCAGGGCGGCCAGCACCTCAGCCCGGCTGGCCGGGTCCAGGTTGTTCGTGGGCTCGTCAAGCAGCAGCACGTTCGCGCCGGAGACGACGAGCAGGGCCAGCGCGAGCCTGGTCTTCTCTCCCCCGGACAGCACAGCAGCGGGCTTGGCCACCGCGTCTCCGGAAAACAGGAACGAGCCCAGGATGCGCCGGTGATCGGCATCCGTCAGGTGCGGCGCGGCCGAGCGCATGTTCTCCAGCACGCTCTGGCCGACATCCAGGGTCTCGTGCTCCTGCGCGTAGTAGCCAAGCCGAAGGCCGTGACCGGCCGTCACCTGCCCGGTGTCGGGTACCTCAATACCGCCCAGGATCCGCAGCAGGGTGGTCTTGCCGGCCCCGTTGAGGCCGAGCACCACGATCCTGCTGCCCCGGTCCACGGCGACGTCGACGCCGCTGAAAACTTCAAGAGAACCATAGGACTTGGACAGGTCGCTCGCGGTCAGCGGGGTCCGCCCGCAGGACACCGGAACCGGGAACCGGAGCCGGGCCACCCGCTGAGTGCCGTTCTCCGCTGCCACCCCGGCCAGCAGCCGCTCCGCACGCCGCTGCATGCCCTGGGCGGCCCGGGCCTTGGTCGCCTTGGCCCGCATCCGGTCTGCCTGTGCCTGGAGCGCGGACGCCTGGCGGTGCGCGTTCGCCCGCTCGCGCTTGCGCCGCCTCGCGTCTGTCTCACGCTGCTCCAGGTACGTCTTCCAGCCCACGTTGTAGATTTCCAGCAAGCTGCGGTCGGCGTCCAGGTGGAAGACCTTGCTGACGACCGCGTCGAGCAGCGCGGTGTCGTGGCTGATCACGACGAGCCCACCGCGGAACGCCCGCAGGTGGTCGCGCAGCCAGCTGATCGAATCCGCGTCCAGGTGGTTGGTCGGCTCGTCAAGCAGCAGCGTCCCGGCCCCCGCGAACAGGATCCGGGCCAGTTCGATGCGGCGCCGCTGGCCGCCGGAGAGGGTGTTCAGCGGCTGGGCCAGCACCCGGTCCGGCAGGCCCAGGCTGGACGCGATGGAGGCGGCCTCAGATTCGGCCGCGTAGCCGCCCAGCACCACCAGCCGCTCCTCCAGCTGGCCGTACCTGCGCACCGCCGCGTCGCGCAGGGCCGGCTGGCCATGCGCCATCTGCTCCTCCGCGGCCCGCATGCCGGCCCGCACCTCGTCGAGACCGCGGGCGGAGAGCACCCGGTCCATGGCCAGGCCGTCCATGTCGCCGGCCCGGGTGTCCTGCGGCAGGTAGCCGATGGAGGGGCCACGGCTCACCGTGCCCCCCGCGGGCAGCATCTCGCCCGCCAGCACCCGGGCGAGGGTCGTCTTCCCGGCGCCGTTCCGGCCGACGAGGCCGATCTTGTCACCGGGCCCGATCTGGAAGGTCGCATTCTCCAGCAGCAGGTCGGCCCCCGCACGCAACTCCACGCCCGTTGCCGCGATCACTGGAAACCACTCCAAAGCAGGGAAGGGATGTCGGGTGCCCGTGCCGGCCCCACGCCGGAACCGCACGTCACGAGCGGAGTGGCAGCATGTGGCCAGGATACCTGCCCGGCCGCGGGAGCCTCGCAGGATTATTGGCCGGCGCCTTCGCCGTCGGTGATCCGGATCCGTACCGAACGAAACATCGTGGGTGTTTCCCGGAGGACCGCGAGCCTCGGGTCGGGCACGGTGAGGAACCGCTCTACCGCCCGGTCGAAGTAGGGACCCAGCCGGGGGTCGCCGCGCAACCCGGCCACCGCGCGCCGGTCCCCGCCCAGCACGACCGCGTCAATCTGGCGGAGATAGGGGCCGAACACCGTCACCGCGGTGTCGGCCGCCGCGGCGAGCGCGTTCGCGGCCTGCTTCTCCCGGCGCCTCGCGAAGCGCTGCTGTGACTGGCCGCCTGCGGCGCTGCGCCCGTGCACGAGCCGGGACCCCACCTTGGACGCCACCAGGCGCGGCGGGCGGCCGGAGAAGATCCCGGCGGCATACCCGCCGAGCCGCACCAGGAGAACGGCGACGGTCCGGTCAGCGGCACAGTGCGCGGCGATCAGCTGAGCCTGACAGGCTGCGGCGTAACAGGCACGAGCGTCGCCGGCCGGAGCGTGCCCGGCCGGGGGCGCCGCTCGCTCGCCCGGCGCCGGCCCGCCCGGTTGCCGCGCCCCCGCACCGGTGGCGCCCGGCGCGGCCGGGTCCACTCCGGCCCCGGCACGCAGCGGCGGGAACGGCACATGGCATTCGGCCACCGCCCCGTCGGCCGCCCGGAACACCACGACCTCAGGACCGGGGTCAGCCGAGGTCTCCCCGTGCCGCTGCGTGAACGACTCGATCCAGCCCACGAAGCGCTCTGGCGCCACCTCGACCCACCGCGGCCCACCGGGCCCACTCTTTCCCACCGCTCACCGCCCTACCCCAGACATGATGCGCCAGCCGCTCGGCCCAGCGTCCTCCCTGAATGAGTCGATGTGACAGCGAGCCTCTCAGGGGGACACGAGGCACATCCACCTACGGCCGGGCACCGCGCCAGGCTGAGCCCACCGCGCCACCCCGCCCCCATCCCCCCGACGCACGCCCCGCGCAAACGCGACCTCCCCTGGGGAATCCTGTGTTTCATGATCGTGGTGAATTGGTGGTCCCCGGCGATGATCCACTGCAATCATGGAGGTCTGCCGTTGTGACGCGAAAAATGTTGGCGGACGTTTGAGTCTAAGGTTGATGGTGGGCGGAGAAGGATAGGCTGACGCTTAATTGTGGTTGGTGTCGATCGCACAAGGCGGGCGAGGGTGACGCTGAACCAGCTCCGGACGTTCCTGGCCGTGGCCGAGACCGGCTCGGTGCGCGCCGCCGCTCAGCAGCTCGTGGTGACCCAGGCGGCGGTGTCGGCCTCGCTGGCGGCCCTGCACAAGTCCCTCGGCGTGGCGCTGCTCCGCCCTGATGGCCGTGGCCTGCGGCTGACGGACGCGGGCAAGGCGTATGCCGGCTACGTCCGCCGCATCCTCGGCCTGCTGGACGAGGCTGGGCTCGCTGCTGCGGCCGCGGCCGATCCCGAGCGGGGCGAACTGCGCATAGCGGCCGTCACCACGGCCGCGGAGCAGATCCTGCCCGGGCTGCTCGGTGGCTTCCGGGGCCGCCATCCGCAGATAGGCGTGCGGCTGGAGGCTGGCAACCGTGACCGAGCCCGCGCGCTCCTGGACCGTCATCAGGTAGACCTCGTGCTCGGCGGCCGGCCCGAGCCCGGCTGGGACGTGCAGGTACAGGCCGTCCGGGCGCACGAGCTGGTCGTCGTCGCCGCGCCCGCCCTGGCCGCCACCGCCGGCGGCGCTGAGTTGCTGCCGTGGCTGGCCCGCCAGGCGTGGCTGCTGCGAGAGCCCGGTTCCGGCACCCGGGCCAGCACTGACGCCCTGCTCGTGGACCTCGACATCGCGCCGCTCACCCTCATGGTGGGATCCAACGGCGCCATCAGGGAATCAGCGAGTGTCGGGCTCGGCGTCACCCTCGTGTCCCGGGACGCGGTCGCCGCCGAGCTGGCCTCCGGCCGGCTCGTGGTACTGCCGGTGCCCGGCACGCCGTTGCACCGTGACTGGTACCTGGTCGCCCACCCCGGCCCCCTGCCGCCCGCCGCGGCCCGGCTGGTCGCCCACATGCTCCGCGACGGCGACTTCCACCGCCCGCCCTGACCCTGATCCGTGCATTTCGGTATCGGTGAACCACAGGGCGGCCGGGTGGCAGCGAGAGAATGTCAATGTTTTGCTTGATATAAGGCGCTAAACCCTCAATAGACAGCGTGGATATCGGCTGGCATCGTGGGCTGAAGGGTGCGACCACCACGGAGGCAACCATGACGGCAGAGCACCACACGGCCGGGCCGGACATTGCCGGGCCGGGACGCTGGAACGCGGGCGTCATCCCGTACGCGGAGATGGGCTACTACGAGCCCGACTACGTGCCGAAGGACACCGACGTGCTGGCGGCGTTCCGGATCTCCCCGCAGCCCGGTGTGCCGCCCGAGGAGGCGGGCGCCGCGGTAGCGGGCGAGTCCTCCACCGCGACCTGGACGGTGGTCTGGACCGATCGGCTCACCGCCTATGAGCACTACCAGGCCAAGTGCTACCGGGTCGATCCGGTGCCGGGGCGCGAGGGTGAGTACATCGCCTACATCGCCTACGACATCGACCTGTTCGAGGAGGGCTCGATCCCGAACCTGACCTCGTCCATTATCGGCAACGTGTTCGGCTTCAAGGCGCTGCGCGCCCTGCGCCTCGAAGATATGCGGATCCCGCTGGCGTACGTGAAGACCTTCCAGGGCCCACCTCATGGCATCGTGATGGAACGCGAGTACCTGAACAAGTACGGCCGGCCCCTGCTCGGGGCCACAACCAAGCCCAAGCTCGGCCTGTCCGCACGCAACTACGGCCGGGTGGTGTACGAAGCGCTGCGGGGCGGGCTGGACTTCACCAAGGACGACGAGAACATCAACTCCCAGCCGTTCATGCGCTGGCGGGACCGGTTCCTGTTCACGATGGAAGCGGTGCACCGGGCGACGGAACGCACCGGCGAGATCAAGGGGCACTACCTCAACGTCACCGCCGCGACCATGGAGGACATGTACGAGCGGGCCGACTTCGCGAAGGAACTCGGCAGCGTCATCGTCATGATCGACCTGACGGTCGGCTACACCGCGATGCACTCGATGTCGAGGTGGGCGCGCAAGAACGGGGTCATCCTGCACCTGCACCGGGCGGGACACGGGACCTACACCCGCCAGAAGACGCACGGGGTGAGCTTCCGGGTCATCTCGAAATGGTGCCGGCTGATCGGCGTCGACCACATTCACGCGGGCACGGTGGTCGGCAAGCTGGAAGGGGATCCGTCGATGGTCCGCGGCTACTACGACACGCTGCGCGAGTCCCGGATCCCGCTGGACCTCAGCCAGGGCATCTACTTCGACCAGGACTGGGGGTCCATGCCGGGCACGATGCCGGTGGCTTCAGGCGGCATCCACGCCGGTCAGATGCACCAGTTGCTCGGCTACCTCGGCGAGGACGTCGTGCTCCAGTTCGGCGGCGGCACCATCGGGCACCCCAGCGGCGTCGCGGCCGGCGCCACGGCGAACCGGGTGGCGGTGGAGGCGATGATCAAGGCACGCAACGAGGGCCGGGACTTTGTCCGCGAAGGCGAGGACATCCTCACCGATGCCGCCAAGCAGTGCCGCGAACTCCAGGTCGCCCTCGACACGTGGGGGGACATCACCTTCAACTACGAGTCGACCGACACCCCGGACGTCGTCGTCACACCGACCGCCTGACCGACCGGTACGCCGGCCAGGTCCACGCATCTGCCAGGAGCCTTCATGCGGATCACCCAGGGCACCTTCTCCTACCTGCCCGACTTCACCGACGACGAGATTGGCGCCCAGATCCAGTACGCCATCGACCAGGGATGGGCGGTGGCGATCGAATTCAGCGACGACCCGCATCCGCGTAATGTGCTCTGGGAGATGTGGGGGCTGCCGATGTTCGACATCGCGGATGCCTCGGCCGGGCTGCACGAGGTCACGGCGTGCCGGGCCGCCCACCCCGATCACTACATCCGGGTCATGGCCTACGACGCGAGCCTCGGCCGTCAGACGACCGCGCTGAGCTTCATCGTCAACCGCCCGGCCCACGAGCCGGGCTTCCGGCTGGACCGGCAGGAAGCGCCGGACCGGCGCATCCACTACACGCTGCACTCGTACGCTGCTGACCAGCCATCCGGTGAGCGTTATGCCACAAATGGGGCGCGCGGCGAAACATGAGCGAGCTGGAGGGGCGCGGCGCCGCCTGGACTGAGGAGCGAGGAACGAGCGACGAGGGAAGGCGGCGCAGTGAAGGGGAATGGGGAGGCGGGCGGGGCCCCAGAGGCGAGCGGGGAGCAGAGCGCGCGCGGTTTTAGCATGCCCCGGCCAGGCAGCGGCGCCGGGCAGGCGCCGCCCGAGGTTAACGGGACCGCTGGCCTGGAACCGCTACCGCCGGACGCCACGGTGGAACTGGGCGCGGAGCAGCAGGCGCGGCGGATATCGGAGATGCTCGGCCGGCTCGACCGGGAGTTCATCGGCCTCGCCCCGGTCAAGGACCGGGTCCGCGAGATCGCGGCGCTGCTGCTCATCGACCGGCTCAGGCAGCGGTACGGGCTGTCGTCCTCGCGGCCCAGCCTGCACATGTGTTTCACCGGCAGCCCGGGCACGGGCAAGACCACCGTGGCCACCCGGATGGGTGAGCTGCTGGCCGAGCTCGGCTACCTGCGCAAGGGCCAGCTGGTCAGCGTGACCCGTGACGACCTGGTCGGGCAGTACGTCGGGCACACCGCGCCCAAGACCAAGGAGGTACTCAAGCGGGCGATGGGCGGGGTGCTGCTGATCGACGAGGCCTACTATCTGTACCGGCCGGAAAACGAGCGCGACTACGGCCAGGAGTGCATCGAGATCCTGCTGCAGTTCATGGAGGCGCACCGCGAGGACCTGGTGGTCATCCTGGCCGGCTATGCCGACCGGATGGACGTGTTCTTCCGGTCCAACCCCGGCATGGCCTCGCGCGTGGCGCACCACATCGACTTCCCCGACTTCTCCGCTGGCGAGCTGATCCGGATCGCCGAGCTGATGCTGGAGCGTGAGCAGTACCGGCTGTCGGCGGCCGCGCAGATCGCCTTCCGGGAGTACGTGGAGCTGCGGATGAGCCAGCCACGGTTTGCCAACGCCCGGAGCATCCGGAACGCCATCGACCGGTTGCGGCTGCGCCAGGCCCGCCGGCTGGTCGCGGCCGGCGGGTCGATCGTCAGGGATGACCTGATGGAGATCAGCGATTCCGACGTGCGGGCCAGCCGGGTCTTCAACGAGGCGCCGGAGGGGGC
>Ga0070706_100002299_pt1 | contig 19302 bp, 20 predicted proteins | sample KBSK5501metaG_FD_65476 | JGI IMG/M metagenome (GOLD analysis project Ga0070706, IMG submission 65476) | Corn, switchgrass and miscanthus rhizosphere microbial communities from Kellogg Biological Station, Michigan, USA - KBS K5-50-1 metaG | ecosystem: Host-associated > Plants > Roots >... | reverse complement strand
TTCACCTCGCCCTTCTGGATGAGGACCGCCGCCACCCAGCTCGCCGTGGAGGCGGGAACGGCGAACCCGATGCCGCTCGCGTAGGCGATCATCGCCGTGGTGATGCCCACGACCCGCCCCTCGGCGTCGACCACAGGGCCGCCCGAGTTTCCGGGGTTGACGGCGGCGTCGGTCTGGATGAGTCCTTCGAGGAGCCCCCCCGCGTTCGTAGGCAGGCTGCGGAAGAGCGCGCTCACCACGCCCAGGCTCACCGACCTCTCGAAGCCCAGAGGGTTTCCGATCGCGACCACGAGCTGCCCGACGCTTAACGGTTCCGCCTCCGCGAGGACGAGCGGCTCCGGCAGCCGCGCCTCCACCCTCACCACGGCGAGATCGGTGTGGTCGTCGGCGCCGACGAGCTCCCCCGCCAGCGTGACGCCGTCGGACAGCCGCACGCTGAGCGCTCCGGTCGAGCGGGCCACGTGGGAGTTGGTCAGGATGTATCCGTCCGCGGCGAGGACCATGCCCGAGCCCTGGCCGCGGCGGTGGCCCAGGCCCACGACCGACGGCGCGGCGCGGGCGACGAGCGACGCCAGGTCCCGCGAGAGCTGCCCGAGCGCGCTCACGCGGTCCTCGCGTCGCGTGTTCCCACCTGCGCCACGACGTCCTTCACTTGTCCCGCCCGCAGCAACCGCAGCGTCACGCCGCGCCCGATGGCGTCCTCGTCGAGACGCGCGAACAGGTCGCCGGGCCGGTTCAGGACGTGGCCGTCGAAGGCCAGCAGCGCGTCGCCGAGCAGCACGCCCGCCTGGGCGGCGGCGGTGCCGGGCTGGACCGAGGTCACGAGCAGCGCCGCCGGCTGGCCGAGCGCCTTCTCCTGCTCCTCTCCCAGGCGGACGGGCATCGTCCCCACGCCCAGGAACCCGCGGCGGACCTGGCCGTGGGCGGCGAGCGCTTCCGCCACCCGGCGCAGTGTCGGCGCCGGGACCACGAGCGCGGCGCCACGCAGGAGTCCCGCGGTCTTGAGGCCGATCGCCTTTCCCGAGGCGTCGGCGACGAGACCGCCCGAGAAGCCGGCGTGCAGGACGAGATCGGTTTCGATGTAGCGGTCGACGCGGCCGCCCGCCGGCGTTCGCCACGCGTCGCCGGCGGCGGAGACGATGCCGAGGCCAGCGCGCACGCCGCGGTCGGGGCGCGAGACGCCCACCACGAGATGGCCGACCTTCACGTCCTCCGGTCCCGTCCACGCCGGGGCGACGAGACCCGAGGCCTGCACGCGGAGCAACGCGAGGTCGGTCGTCGGGTCGCGCCCGACGAGAGCCGCTGCGACCGTGGCCCCGTCGGCCAGGCCCACCCGGATTCCCTCGTCCCACTCCAGGTTGTGATGCGCGGCGACGACCGTGTCGGCGCCGAAGACGACGCCGCTCGAGGCGGCGCGGCGCCGCCCCTCGACCCTCACCACGGACGGCGCGGCCTTCTCGACGATCGCCGCCAGCCGGCCCGAAAGATCGCTTGCGATGTCGGACATGTTCCTTCCTCCGGCATCGACACTACGCGGGCGTGGGGGTCCGCACATCAGGCAAACGGCCAGGATCTCCCCTGGCCAAACGGTCAGGGGGTCTAAAACAGTACGAGCCCGAGGCGGGCGGCCTGCGCGAGGGCTTCGGTCCGGCTCTGCGCGCCCAGCTTCCCCAAGATCGCGTTCACGTGGAACTTGACCGTGTGGTCGCTGATCCCGAGGCGGGCGGCGATCAACTTGTTGGACAGGCCCTGGGCGAGGAGCTGCAGGACTTCCTGCTCGCGCGGCGTGAGGTGCTCGACCGTCGCCGGTGCCGCCGGACGCGGACGCAGGACGGAGTCGGCCGCGGCGGCGTCGAGTACCATCAGCCCTTCGGCCACGGCGCGCACCGCTGCCGCCAGCCGTGGCGCGCCCACATCGCGCAGGACGACGCCGCGCGCCCCGGCGCCGAGCGCGTCGGCCGCTTGCCCCTCGTCAGCCAGCACGGCGAGCACCCGGAGGTCGCGCGTCGCCGTCTCCCCGAGACGATCGAGGCCCGACGAGCCCGCTCCCGCATCCCACACCGCGACCTCCGGCTCGCTCGCCCGCGCCTGCGCCGGCAGCTCCTCCGGGCTCACCTGCGCGTCGACGACGATGCCGGCCTGGCCCGCGAGCAGCGACGCCAGGCCGCTACGGGCCAGCGGATCCTCGCTCACGACGAGCACGCGCACCTCGTCCATGCCAGTGACGCCACGTTAGCATGCGGGAGTGTTCGGCGCGGCCTCTTGTCCGGCGCGAGCGCCGCATTGGATGAGATTTAGCACGGACTGCTCGTGCGGATTCAGACCCGGCCGCCGGGAGCCCCGCTTGCGCAGCGCGCCGGGCAGCCCCCCGTCCAGGTACGTCTCGACGACGACGGGATGGACGTAGCAGCGGCGGCAGATGGCGGGCGTGTTGCCGAGGCGCATCGCCACCGACTCGACCGCGCGCGCGACGTTCCGCTTCGCCTGCCGGGCCGAGGAGAACGGCCCGAGAGCGTTCAGCGCGTAGGCGGCCCGCACCGTCCCCGCCCACGTGCGAAAGTCCTTCGCGGTGAAGTCGCGGCCGCTGATGCCCCCCAGGTAGGCGTTCACGTCGGCTGACCCCACGCCTCGCTTCCGCCCCCGGTCGTCGACGTAGCGGAACAACTCCTGGCCGGGCAGCTCCTGGCAGCGTTTCACGATCCGGCTGAGGCGCCGGTCGCGGATGCCGAAGGCGTGCTCCTTGCCGCTCTTCCCGCGGAATCGAAAGCGCAGCTCGCCGCGAGAGACGGCCACGTGCCGCCGGCGTAGGGTGGTGAGGCCGAACGACGCGTTGTCGCGCGCGTACTCCTCGTTGCCGACCCGGATGAGGGTGATCTCGAGCAGCCGGACGACGAGCGCGAGCACCTTCTCACGGCTCAGCCCGGGACGGGACAGCGCGGCCTCCACCCGCGCGCGGATCGCGGGGAGCGCGCGGCCGAAGGCCACCATCCGCGAGAACTTCGCCTCGTCGCGGAGCTGGCGCCACCGCGGATGGTACCGGTACTGGCGCCGGCCCCGCGCGTCGCGGCCGATGGCCTGGATGTGGCCGTGGGGGTCGGGGCAGATCCACACGTCGCGCCACGCGGGAGGAACCACCAGCCGGCGGATGCGCTCCAGCTCTGGCGCATCGCGCACCACACTGGCATCGGCGCGTAAGTAGCGGAAGCCGCGGCCGAACCGCCGCCGCCGGATGCCGGGCGCGGCGTCGGTGACGTAGGTCAGATCCGCCACGTGGGCGGCGGCCCGGGGATCGAGCGCCGCCCGCAGCGCACGCGACCGCGCCGATCGACGCTCCTCAGTCACCCCCGGCGGGCCGTCTTCTTCGCCGGCTCTTCCCGGCGCGCCGCCCGGACCGGGGCGCGCCGGCCGGTCTGGCCGAGGCTCTTCTTGAGGGCCTCCATCAGGTCGACCACCTCGGCCTTGGGCCGCACGGCCGGGGCCTCGATCTTCTGGCCCTTCGCCTTGGCCGCGATCAGCTCCTCGATGCGCTTGCGGACCTCGTCGCTGTACTTCTCCGGCTCGAACTTCTCCGAGCCGACCTGGTCGATGAGCTGCCGGGCCAGCTTCAGCTCCGCGGGGGTGCTCTTGCGCGCGGGCACCGGGACCTCCTCGATCGGGCGGACCTCGTCGGCGTGGTAGAGCTGCTGCATCATGAGCCGCTCGCCGGTCGAGCGCAGCAGCACCAGGTAGTCCTTGCCGCGGGCCGCGTACTGGGCGAGGGCCGCGCGCCCCGCGTCCTTCATCGCGTCGGCCAGCAGCGAATACGCTTTCTCCCCGCCCTTGTCGGCGCCGAGGTAGTACGTGCGCTCGTAGTACACCGGGTCCACCGAGCCCTCGGGCACGAACTCCCTGATCTCGATCCCGTTCGTGGCCTTCTCGTCGAGCGCCTTCAGCTCCTCGTCGGTGACGATCACGTATTTGCCCTTGGCGATCTCGAAGCCGCGGACCGTCTCGCTGCGCGGCACCACCTCCTCGTCCTTGGGGCAGAAGAACTGCTGCTTCAGGCGGACGCCGTCCTTCTTGTGGAGCATGTGGAAGGAGATGCCGGCCGAAGGCTTGACGGCGGGGTAGATCCGGACCGGCACCGTCACCAGGCCGAAGGAGATCGCGGCCGAGCCCATCGCGCGCGCGGCCACGGCTATCGGCCCCGCCGCCGCACCGGGCTCTTCGACGGGTCGGTCTTGGGCTCGTCCGGCGGGGTGTCCAGGTCCTTCTCCTGGCTCTCCACGGTGGAGCCGGAGACGCCGCCCTCGTCGGCCATCGACGCCGCGCGCTCCTCGTCCACCGCGGTCAGCCCCTGGGCGTCCGAGGCGGATCCCTTGGCCTTGCGCTTGTCGGCGCCGGGGGGCCGGTTCACCTTGCCAACCATGAGTCCTCCTTCCCGTTCGGGACGGCAAGTGCAATCCTCGTGCCGAGATGGCGTCAAATCAGGTAAAAGGGCTAACCAGCCCGTATGGTGTCCGTCTAATGAAGCGGATGGCCGGAAGCGACGACGACACCGAGACCGTGGCGCAGGCCCGGGCCGGAGACGCCGACGCGTTCCGCCGTCTCGTGGAGCGCCACAGCCGCAACGTCTTTCGCCTGGCCTATCGCATGACACGAAACGAGCATGACGCCGAGGACGTGGTGCAGGAAGCCTTCCTGCGTGCCTACCGCAACCTGGACCGTTTCGAGGAGCGTGCCCACTTCGGGAGCTGGATCTACCGCATCGCCGCCAACTGCGCCTACGACAACCTGCGGGCGCGCGAGCGCCGGCAGGAGAACGCCGATTCCGTCGCGATCGACGACACCGCCAACGGCCCCGCCACCGAGCTGCCTTCGGAAGAACCCGCGCCCGACCGCCTCGTTTTCGGCGGCGAGGTCCGCCGGCGGGTGGCGATGGCCATGCGGCGCATGAGCGCGATCGAGAAGTCGGCATTCACGCTGCGCCACTTCGAGGGCATGTCGATCGACGAGATCGGCCGCGCCCTCGACCTCGACGCGAGCGCCGCCAAACAGAGCGTCTTCCGGGCCGTGCGCAAGGTGCGCGATGCGCTCGGGCGCGACCCCGGACTGAGGCCCACGACATGAGCCACCTGAGCGAGGAAGACCTCGTCCTTCACTATTACGGCGAGGGCGACGCGTCTCCGGCAGTGGAGGCTCATCTCTCGTCGTGCGCCTCGTGCGCCGAGGCCTTTGCCGCCGTGCGCAAGGACCTTTCGTCGGTGACCGAGGAGCCGATTCCCGCGCGCGGCGACGATCACGGACGGCGCGTGTGGCGAGCCCTCCAGCCTCGGCTCGCGGCGCGTCCGGCCGGGCGCCGCACGCCGGCCGCGCGGTGGTGGGCGCCGGCGGCGCTGGCCGCGTCGCTCCTGGCCGCCTTCCTCGTCGGCCGCCACTTCCCCGCCGGCGGCCCCTCCCCCGCCCCGATTCCGGAGCAGGGCCGCGAGCGCATCTTCATCGTCATGGTGGGCGACCACCTCGAGCGGTCGGAGATGGTCTTGCTGGAGCTGGCGAACGCCGAGGGCAACGGCGCGGTGGACATGCGCTCGGCGCAGGAGTCGGCGGAGAACCTCGTCGCCGCGAACCGGCTGTTCCGGCTGAGCGCGCGCCGGGCCGGCGAGCCGGGCGTGGCCGACGTCCTCGACGAGCTGGAGCGGGTCCTCCTCGAAGTCGCGCGGGGCCCGTCGCAGCTCGGCCCCGACGAGCGCGCGCAGCTCCGCCGGAGGATCGAGTCGGGCGACATCCTGTTCAAGGTGCGGGTGCTGGAGTCCACGATGCGGAGCAAGGAAAAGCAGATGGCGTCCGGCACGGGGACGGCGTCTTAACGAGAGAGGGCGATGAGCAAGAAAGCGATGACGGTCGTGGTGGGTTGGGCGCTCCTGGCCGGCGGCGGGCTGGTCCGGGCCCAGGTCATGGCGGACGCTTCGTCCGCGAGCCTGTCCCACGCCGACGCGGAGGAGCAGGCGGCGTCGAAGGAAGAGGAAGCGTACGACCGCGGCACGGCGGCCCTCGACGAGGAGCACTGGGACCGCGCGATCGAGGCCTTCGACTCGGTCGTCCGGATGGCGGGGCGCAAGGCGGACGCCGGCCTCTACTGGAGGGCCTACGCGCTGAACAAGGCCGGCCGCGCGTCCGACGCGCTGGCCGCGATCGCCCAGCTCCGTAAATCGGCTCCGCACAGCCGGTGGCTGAACGACGCGCGCGCTCTGGAGCTGGAGATCCGCCAGCGCTCCGGCCAGCCCACGCCTCCGCAGGCGGAAGGCGACGACGAGGACCTCCAGCTCATGGCCCTGAACGGCCTTCTGACCTCGGACTCCGAGCGCGCGCTGCCCATCCTCGAGAAGTTCCTCACCGGCAATCGCTCGGCGAAGATGCGTGAGCGCGCGCTGTTCGTGCTGAGCCAGAGCAGCTCCCCTCGCGCCCGGGAGATCGTGGCCCGCATCGCGCGGGGGCAGCAGAGCCCCGAGATGCAGGAGACGGCCATCCGCTACCTCGGCCTCTTCGGCGGCGAGGCGAGCAAGCAGGCCCTGGCCGACCTGTACAACTCCTCGTCCGATATGTCGGTGAAGAAGGCGGTGCTCCAGAGCTTCATGATCTCGGGCCAGAAGGCGCGCGTCCTCGCCGCCGCCCGCAGTGAGAAGTCGGAGGAGCTGCGCAAGAGCGCGATCCACCTGCTCGGCGTCATGGGAGCGCAGCCGGAGCTGTGGGAGATGTACCAGGCGGAGCCCTCGGTGGAGGTGAAGAAGTCGATCCTCCACGCAATGTTCGTCGGCGGGGGCTCGGAGCGGCTCACCGAGGTGGCGCGCAGCGAGAAGGACCCCGAGCTGCGCAAGGCCGCGATCCACAGCCTCGGCGTGATGGGCGACCGGACGAGCCCGGTGCTGCTGTCCATCTACGCAAGCGACGCCGACCGCGACATCCGCCGGCAGGTCCTCCACGCGCTCTTCGTCCAGGGCAACGTGAAGGCCCTCATCCAGATCGCCCGGACCGAGAAGGACCCCGAGCTGCGCAAGGAGGCGGTCAGCCACCTCTCCCACATGGGCTCGAAGGAAGCCACCGACTTCCTGGTCGAGCTGCTCAACAAGTGAGAACCGCCATGTGGAGGACGCTCGCGTGCACCGTGGCGGCCTGGTGCGTCGCCGCCGGGCTCGGGGCCGCGGCCGAAGGGCCCGCGCACCTCGTCAATGGCCGCTTCGAGACGCGCTCGGCGGCCGGGGGCCTGGAGCCGACGTTCCGCGCCGCCGTCGCCGCCGCGCGCGCCCCGGCGTGGATCGGCTACGCGGTGCCCACCGAGGGCCGCCACCAGATGTGCTGCTGGGACTCGACCGACTCGGTCGGGCTCGGGTGCCCGGGCTGCCGGCTCGAGGGCCGCGGCTCGTTCACGATGCACGGGAATCGCGATCACCCGTCCGATCGCACCCTGTCCCTCGAGGGCGACGAGACGCTCCTCGTGCTGTTCCGCGCCGAGCAGGGCCGCCTCGACCGGATCCGCGCGTACTCGTCCGGCTGCGCGCTGGACGCGGGCGGGCTGAGCGTCGTGTGGCTCACCGACGTGCGGCCCGCGGAGAGCGTCAAGCTGCTGCGCTCGCTCGTTGCCGCGGGCGCTTCGGAGGAGAAAGGGGACCGGCGGGTCGACGAGCCGGCGCTCGCGGCGCTGGCCTTTCATGCCGATCCCTCCGCCCTCGAGGCGCTCATCGGCCTCGCCCGCCAAGGCGGCAGCGCCCACCTGCGCGGGCAGGCCCTCTTCTGGCTGGCCCAGCGCGCGGGCTCCAAGGCGGCCGGGGAGATCACCCGCGCCATCGAGGAGGATCCCGAGACCGACGTCAAGAAGCGGGCCGTCTTCGCCCTCAGCCAGCTTCCGCGCGACGAAGGCGTGCCCCTCCTCATCGATACCGCCCGGAAGAACCGCAACCCCGCCGTGCGCAAGCAGGCCATGTTCTGGCTGGGACAGTCGAACGATCCCCGCGCCCTGGCCTTCTTCGAGGAAGTCCTGAAGCCCTGAGCCGGCCGTGCTACGTTGGTATCGTGGGCCCGTTGATCCTCGTCGTGGACGACACGCGAGACACGCGCGAGCTGTTCGTGGAGTACCTGCGCATGGCCGGCTTCCAGGCCGAGCAGGCCGAGAGCGGCACCCAGGCCCTCGACAAGGCCGCCACGCTGCGGCCCGCCGCGATCGTCATGGACCTCGAGATGCCGGAGATGGACGGCTGGGAGGCGACGCGCCGCCTCAAGGCCGACGAGCAGACGCGCGGCATCCCCGTCGTCGCGCTCTCCGCCCACGTGATGGAGGGCGCGCGCAAGAAGGCCACCGAGGCCGGCTGCGCGGGTTTCCTGTCCAAGCCCTGCTACCCCTCGCAGGTCTCCGAGGAGCTCCAGAGGGTCCTCGGCGCGACCAAGACTTCATCTCTCTGACCCAGCGGTCTAGAATGCGCGCCGGACAACGAGAGGAGAGCCATGACCCTCACGCGGCGGGAAGCATTTCGACTGTGCGCGGCCGGGATGGCTTCGGCGGCCCTGTTCCGGCGGGAAGGGGCGGCGGCCCTCGCCGCCGCGAAGCCCCCCCGGTTCAAGGTGGGGGTGACCGACTGGAACCTGAAGCTGGAGGGGAAGCCGGAGGCGGTGGCGCTCGCCAAGGGCCTCGGCTTCGATGGCGTGCAGGTCAGCATCGGCATCGGCACGGAGCGGCTGCCGCTGAGCGACCCCGCCCTCCAGCAGCAGTACCTCGACGCCTCCAAGCGCGAAGGCCTGCCGCTCGCCTCGGTCTGCCTGAACGTGCTGCACCGGAACTTCCTCAAGTCCGACCCGCTCGGCCAGCGCTGGGTGGCCGACTCCGTCCCCATCGCGCGCAGCCTGGGCGTGAAGGTGGTCCTGCTGCCGTTCTTCGGCAAGGGCGCGCTCCAGACCACCGACGAGATGGATCACGTCGGCGACGTGCTGCGTGAGGTGGCGCCGGCCGCCGAGAAGGCGGGCGTGATCCTCGGCCTGGAAGACACCATCTCCGCCCGCGACAATGCCCGCATCATGGGGAGGACGAAGTCCCCCGCCATCCTCACCTATTACGACGTGGGGAACTCCACGAAGAACGGCTTCAACGTCGTCGAGGAGATCCGCTGGCTGGGCGCGGATCGGATCTGCGAGGTCCACCTCAAGGACAACCCGCACTTCCTCGGCCAGGGCACGATCGATTTCCCGGCGGTGGTGGCGGCGCTGGCGGACATCGGCTTCGCGCAGTGGGCGGAGCTGGAGACGGATTGCCCCACCGGGTCGGTGGAGAACGACATGAAGACGAACCTCGGCTACGTTCGACGACTCATGAGCGCCCGCGCCCGCGGGAGTGAATCCACCCCAGCTCGCTAGTGCCGTTCCAACTTGTTGTGAGAAAAGTTGGAACGGCACTAGTCGGGAGTGCGGTCCGATCGCAGCGAGGACCCGCGCAGCAATCGCACTCCGTTCGCTTGACGTCGCCACCGGGCGACGAGGAACACGATGCTGGCGCCGAGCAGGGCCACGCCCATGGCCGCCCATTCCGCGGACCGGATGCCGGTGAGCATCCAGGCGATCACCACGCAGGCGGCGATCGGCGCCGCTCCCCCGCCCGGCACCGCGAACGGCACGCCACCCGCCTGAACCCCGCGCCGCCGGAGCTGCCACGCGGCCAGGCAGCAGGCGCCATAGAGGAGGAGCAGGGTCAGGTTCGCGAGGATGGCCAGGCGCTCGAACGTGCTCGTGACCGCGAACGCGCACGCGATCGCCACCTGCACCGCGATCGCCACGTACGGCGTGTGGAAGCGGGGGTGCACGGACGCGACCACGCGCGGAAGGAAGCCGTCCCGCGCCAGGGCGAACAGCGCCCGCGGAATGGCCAGCGTCATCCCGCACAGGTACCCGAACATCGAGACGGCGGCGCCCACGAGCAGGAGCGGGCGGCCCCAGGGACCGAGCGCGCGGCCCGCCGCGTCGGCCAGCGGAGTGCGGGAGGTCGCCAGGTCGGGCCCGAGGACGCCCTGCGCGACCATCTGAAGCCCCACGTAGAGCGCGGTCGTGCCGGCCAGCGCGACGAAGATCGCGCGCGGCACCGTGCGCGCGATGTCCTTCACCTCTCCGCTCGGCGCCAGCGCGCTCTCGACCCCGGCGAAGGCGAAGATCAGCAGGGTCGAGGTACGGGCGACGTCGGCCACCGCGGGCGCATGCTCCCACGCGAGGTTCTCGGGCCGCACCGCGAAGGCGCCGCCCACGAGCAGGACCAGCAACGGAAGCAGCTTGGCCACGGTGGCGACCGCGTTGAAGGAGGCCGCGAGCCGGACGCCCGCGACGTTCACGCCCCCCATCAGCGCGAAGACCACCACCAGGAACACCGCCGAGCCCGCCGGATGCTGGAGCGCGGGCACGAGCTGGGCGACGTTGGTCGCGAAGACCACCGCCACCGCGGCCACCGCCATGCTCCCGATCATCCAGAGCAGCACGCCGCAAAGGAAGCCGGCGAAGGGCCCGAAGGCGATCTCCACGTAGGCGTATGGCCCGCCCGTGAGCGCGACGCGGCTCCCCGCCTCGGCGAAGCCGAGGACGATGAGGCCCATCGCCACCGCGCACACGAGGTAGGCCACGGGCGCCGCCGGGCCCAGGGCCGCCGCCACGTCCGCGGGAAGGCGGAAGATCCCGCCTCCCACGGTCACGTTGACGATGCCGGCGGCCAGGCCCCAGACGCCGATCGCGCGGACGAGCGCGGCGTCGGCGCCCCGGGTCGTCGTGCTCAAGCTATGGCTCGAGCTTCGCGTCCATCGTGATCTTCGTCTTGAACAGCTTCGAGATCGGACAGCCGGTCTCGGCGGTCTCCGCCGCCTTCCGGAACGCCTCCGGGGAAGCGCCCGGGATCTTGGCGACCACTTCGAGGTGCGATTCGGTGATGCCCCAGCCCCCCTCCACCTTGTCGAGGGTGACGGTGCACGTGGTGCGCAGGCTCGTGGCCACGAGGTTCGCCTTCCCCAGCTCCGCCGAGAGCGCCATGGTGAAGCAGCCGGCGTGGGCGGCCGCGACCAGCTCCTCCGGGTTGGTGCCCTTGACGTTCTCGAATCGCGTGGAGAACGAGTACGGCGTGTTCTGCAGGACGCCGCTCTCCGTCGAGACGGTGCCCTTGCCGGTCTTGAGATCGCCCTGCCACTGAGCCGATGCCTTGCGGTTCATCTCTGTGCCTCCATTGGCGGTCAGTCTATCTGACAACGGGCGGGGCGATGGGGGCTCCGGGAGACAATATCCGCCCCGCTCGTACGTCTACCCCAGTGGATGAGGGCGGCGCGGGACGTGCCGAGCATCGCCTGGATGGCCGCCGAAGAGGAGCGCCAGATCGCCGACGCCGTCGAGAGCCAGCAGGGCCGGCTCCGGAGGTTCATCCGCAGACGCGTGGGCGACGCCGACGAGGCCGAGGACATCCTCCAGGAGGTCTTCTACGAGCTGGTGCTCGCCTACCGCCTGATGCGGCCGGTGGAGCATCTCGGCGCGTGGCTGTTTCGGGTCGCCCGGAACCGGATCACCGACCTCTTCCGCAAGAAGAGGCCGGGGGCGCTCCCCCGCGGCCCGGGGGCGTCCGCCGAGGACGGCGAGGAGCTGTCGTTCGAGGACTTCTTGCCCTCGCCCGACAAGGGCCCCGAGGCGGCCTACGCGAGAGGGGTGTTGCTGGAGGAGCTGGATGCTGCCCTCGACGAGCTGCCCGACGAGCAGCGCGACGTGTTCGTCGGCCATGAGCTGGAGGGCCGCAGCTTCAAGGAGATGTCCGCGGAGAGCGGCGTGAGCGTCAACACCCTGCTGTCACGCAAGCGCTACGCCGTGCTCCACCTGCGGCGCCGGCTCCGGGCGATCCACGACGAGTTCACCAATTCATGAGGAAGCACGGATGAGAAGGCATTGGGCGGGACGAGGGCTGCGGTTCCTGCTGTTCGGGGCGGCGGCCGTCGCGGTGTTCGGCTTTGCGCTGATGGCGCTGTGGAACTGGCTGATGCCGGACCTTTTCGGGTTGCGGCCGATCGGCTTCGCGCAGGCCTTCGGGCTGCTGGTGCTGGCGCGCCTCCTCTTCGGGGGCTTCCGCGGCGGCCCGATCCGTCACATGCGCTGGCGGCACCGCATGATGGAGCGCTGGGAGCAGATGACGCCCGAAGAGCGTGAGCGGTTCCGCGAGGGCATGCGCGGCTGCGGCCGGCCACGACCTCCCGAAGGGGCACCGTCGGTCTGAAGCCGGCGCGCGCGTTAGCGCGTCGTCAGCGACTCCAGCGCTCCCAGCGCCGCGCCGCGCGCCCCCGCCATGTCCAGGTCGGGGACGAGCGCGAACTTCGCCACGAGCTCCTGCTCTTTGCGCAGGATCGTGTTCTCACGGACCCTGGCCAGGAACCACTCGCGGAACTCGGGGCTCGTCTCGACGACGCCGCCGCCGAGGAAGTAGGCGCTCGGGTCGGTGAAGTTCGCGGCGATCGTGAAGAGCCGGCCGAGCGCCATCGCCTGTTGCTCGAAGATCTTCCGCGCCAGCGGGTCGCCCTTCTCGCCGAGCCCGCGCACGGCCATCGCCGCCTTCGCCGGCGACGGCGCCTGGGCGAGCTCGTGGCCGGGAAACCGCGTCAGCCAGTAGGGCAGCAGGTTCTTCTCGATCCCCGTGAGCGAGGCGACGCTCTCGGCGTCGTCGTCGAAGCCGCAGTTGCAATGCGGCGTCGGCTGGCCCTCGGCCAGCAGCCCCGCCATCGGGATGTGGACGTGCCCCAGCTCGCCCGCCATGCCGGCCGCGCCCTTCACGATGCGCCCGGCCTCGATCACGCCGCCGCCCAGCCCCGTGCCGACGATCGCCGAGATGGACGAGTGGCGGGCGGCGTCGGCGCCGAAGCAGACGTGGTGGGCGTAGAGCGCGGCGGCGTTGCCGTCGTTGTTGTAGACGACGGGAAGCTGGAGCCGCTTGGCGAGCGCACCGCGAAAATCGAACCCGTTCCATCCCGCGTGGGCGAAGTTGGTCGAGCCCCGCGACGAGATGACGCCGTCGGCGCTCGCGGGCCCTGGAGTCGCGAACCCGACCGCGCGGACCCGCTCGCGCGGCACGCCGGTGACTTGCAGGATGCCGTCGAAGGCCTCGACGAGCGCACCCACCGCGACCTCCGGGCCCTCCTTGACGCGGCTGGGCGTCTCGACCAGGCGGTCGAGCAGGAACCGCCGCGAGGGGTCGAGGACCGTCCCGTTGTTCTTGTTGCCGCCGTTGTCGAGACCGACCACGACCCAAGAGTCCTGTGCGGCCATCCGTCGCTCCTTGTGATCGGCCGCGATTGTACCCGGTCCCGCTGCTCAACGGCGGGCGCGACGAGCAATACCGGGTGGACGAGGTCCGGCGATGGTAGACGATTATCGTTCACCCGGGCCACGGGTTTCTGGTAGACTCCGCCGCACAGGTCAATCCCCGTGGCATACGTGCCGGGCCTCGAACACGACTTGTTCGTGAGCTACGCCCACGCGGACGACGTCGGGTGGGTGCGCGCGCTGGAAGAGGGGCTGCGCGAGCGTGTGCGGCAGCGGCTCGGGCTCGACGTGTCGATCTGGCAGGACACGAAGAGCCTGCGATTCGGGCAGTCCTGGCCGGACGAGATCGCGAGCGCCCTGAGCCGTACGGCGGCGCTCGTCGCCATCCTCACGCCGAGCTACAGCACGTCGGTCTGGTGCAAGCGCGAGCGGGACCAGTTCCTCGAGCAGTTCCCCGACGGCCGGGGCCTGAACGTGGGCTCGATCCAGCGCTTGCTGAAGATCATCAAGACCCCGTGGGACAACGACGAGCATCTCCGGTTCTTGGCGGCGCTCCAGCACATCGACTTCTATCGGAAGGCCGATCGCACCGCGATCGAGCTCTGGCCCGGCACCGACGAGTTCCGGTTGAAGCTGGCCGAGGCGGCGGAGTCGATCGCCGCGCTGCTCCGGGCGATGCGCCGCCAGCGCGAGAAGGTCTACGTGTCCTCGCCCGCCGAGGACGCGTTCGAGCACTGGGAAGCGCTCCAGGCCGAGCTGCGCACGCAGGGCTTCGACGCCCAGCCCGAGGGCCCGCGCGACTCCGCCTTCGCCGATCAGCTCATAAAGGAACAGATGCAGGGGGCCGTGCTCTCCGTGCACCTGCTGGGGGCGAAGTTCGACGCGTTTGCGTCGCACCAGATCGCCCTCGCGGCGGAGCTGGGGATCCCGACGGTCTTCTGGGCGACGAAGGAAGCGCGCGCGCAGGCCGACGAGGAGCAGCAGAAGCTCCTCGCCGAGCTGGCCCAGGGCCGCGGCCCGGCGGGAACCACGCTGCCCGCGGGGTTCCAGAACCTCGACGGCAACCCTCGCTCGATGATCCAGGAGGTCCTGGCGGCGCTGAAGCCCAAGCCGGGGGCGGCGGCGCCGAGCCCGGCCGGGCGCCCCCGCGTCTACCTGCTCTGCGATCCCACCTCCACGGAAGACGCCGCCTTCGCGCGCGAGCTTCGCGCGGGGATCATCGCGCAGGAGGGAGCGATCGAGGTCGATATCCCCGAGGCCGACGTCGCCTCGTCGGCCGCGGTGCGCCAGCGGCACGGCGAGCTTCCAGCACGCGCTGATGCGGACCTACGCCGAGTGGAAGCGCGCGGGCGCCTCCGGCCCGATCGGCCTCGCCCACTATGCGAAGGCGGGCCGCATGGCCGGCGCCCTCAACGACCACGCCGAGGAGCTGCTCGAATCGTTCCGGGGACACGCGTCGTACGGCCTGGCGGAGCGGCTCTTCCGCTGCCTCACCACGGTCGAGGGTGGCCGCCTGATCCGGCGGCCGGCCCGCCTCTCGCGGATCTTCGCCGTCGTCGGAACGCGCACCGCGGCGGCGGAGGACGACGTGAAGCAGGTCATTCGCCGGTTCGCGAGCCCGGAGAACAGCCTGCTCGTGGCGCTGGCCGCGGAGCCCGGACCCGACACCGTCATCGACATCTCCCACGAGAGCCTCATCCGCAAGTGGGGCCGGCTCCAGGGCTGGGTGCAGGCCGAGGCGAAGAGCGTCGAGTGGTACCGTGATCTCCTGCGCGACGTCGAGAGAGGAGCCGCGCCCTGGAAGGATCCCGATCTCGCGCGGGCCGAGCAGCTCGGCCGCGAGGACGGCTGGAACCAGGCCTGGGCCGAGCAGTACTCGCCCGGCAATCCCGGGGCCTTCCCGGGGGTCGAGGCTTTCCTGCGGCAGAGCCGGATCCTCGTCGAAGCCGACGCCCGGACGCAGCACGAGGAAGCGCAGCGGGAGGAGAAGCGCCGTCAGAACGATCTGCTGACGGCCCAGCAGCTCGCGCGGGCGCGGCTGCGAGGGCGCCGCTGGCTCACCCTGGCCCTGGGACTCCTCAGCGCGCTGCTGGTCGCGGTGGTCCTGTTCATCCGCTGGAAGGCCGCGCAGGAGAGGGAGTCGAGCCGGAAGTTCGCGGACATTTCGAGGGACCTGAGTGCGGCCCGGGCCCAGCAGGAGAAGTCGGCCCAGGAGCTCAGCGACACGCGCGCGCAGCTCGAGCAGGGCCCGGATCACGGGCAGAAGGAGGCGCTGGAGCGGCGCCTGGCCCTGCTGGAGCGCGGCTACGAGCAGTCGGCCAAGCAGGCGCGGGAGGCGCAGGACAGGCTCGCCGACGCGCAGAAGTCGCAGGCGCAGACGAGCGACCACGCCGTGCTCGTCAAGCAGATCGCGGACCTGCAGGCGCAGCTCAACCGCTCCTCCTATCCGCCGACCCTCGTGGTGCTGCCTCAGTACAGCTACGTGCTTCTCGACCAGGGTCCGTTCGCGGACGGCACGCTGGGCCTGGCCGTCGAGGACCTGCGGCGGCAGAAGGGTGCCGACGCGCGGGTGTACGTCGTGAACGGGCCGGCGGCCGTCGGCAATGCCAAGCCGTTCCGCGACGACTCGGCCCGCGCGAGCCCGCTGGTGGAACGGCTTTCGAGGACCACACCCTGCCCGGGCCGCAGCTCCGACGGGCGGGTCGTGTGCTTCGTGGCCAACCATGAGCAGACCCTCACCAAGACGCAGGCCCTCGGACGGCTCCCGTACCGGGGGACGGACTACGACGTCACGAGCGTGGCCTGGACGCCGAACGCGGTCGGCGGCACCGACGTGCTCACGCTCCTGTTCACTCCTTCCCGGTCGGCCCCGGCTTCCGCCAGGTAGTACGAGGGCGCCCCGGCGACCGCTATTAAAAGAGGTGTCGCCAAAAGCCTCGCGGGTAGTCGTTTAATGAATTCTCTTGACACATTGCAGTCTCCTGGGGGAACCTTACGTCCCTCCTACGCACCTGCGAAGGAACCACCGACTCCCGGCTCCTGGTTCAAACCGTCGATTGAAAAGGAGCAGACGATGCCACGACGCGGCACTTTCAATTTCGAGGCGACCGGCAGCGGCCTGACGAGCAACCAGGCGAACGTCGACGCGCTGCGCAGGCTATGGCTCGACCGCACGCTCATTTCCGGCGCGGACCTCGGGCCGGGCAACCGCGGCGATTTCGACCATGGCGCGTGGCACGTCGCCTGCCACCTGGTGGCCGCCGGCGGTGCCCGGCGCGCCGGAGACGGAAGGCTCGTCTGGCTGGCTCTGTCCCATGACCCGGAGAGCGACGAGTACTACGCCGGCGCGACGGCCATGCAGGACGGCCGGGCCACGACGGTGGCGATCGATTCCGCGGAGGGCGATCGGCTGCTGCAGGGCTCCACGCTGCTCGGCTTCGTCGAAGGCAACTCGGTCGGCCACATCTCGGCGCGGGGAGCCCGCGACGAGGCGGACGAGTTCAACGGCTGGCGGCGGCAGGATTTCGATCAGTCCCCCGACAGCCCCCGGGACGGAGGCAAGGTGTGGGAGCACTGGTGCACGGTGCGTGACATCCGGGTCTCCCATCCCGTGGGCTCGTCCGTGCTCGCCGCCTACGTCGCGCTCGTGGCGGCCCTGGGCGATCGGTTCATGCCCACCGTCGCCCGGGGCCGCCGCCAGTATGGACACCCGAAGCAGCTCTGTGCCGCGGTCGAAGCCGGCCTGACGTCCGAGCAATCGGCGACCTGGGACACGAAGCCGTTCGCCATCCCGCCCGCGGCCGAGCCGCTCTTCCTCGAGGCGCGTCCGGCGGGTGAGCTGGCCGCGGCCGAGCAGCTCGCCTGGGATGAGCCGCCCCGGTACTACATGTTCACGCGCCGCATCGGCTCATGGAGTCTCGCCGCCGAGGTCCGACGTGATCTGCAGGCCTTCGGCCGCGGGTGACGCGGGGCGGCTCGACGCGAGATCTCGGCTGACCAGGAGGCAACGGCATGAGACGAACGGGCCGGGCGCGGCGGCTCCTCGAGGACACGCGGGTGTACTTGTCGGGTCCCATGGACTTCGTGGCGTCGCGGGCGGACGAAGAGAAGTTCGGGTGGCGCAATCGCGTCGGGGATCTCCTCCGCCGCATGGGGGTGACGGTCTTCGACCCGTGGCACAAGCCGGAGGTGCGGGGCTTCTTCGAGTACGGCGTGGAGAACGAGCAGACGACGGAGGCGCGGAAGCAGTGGACGTTCGCGCCCGGGGCCCGGGGCGCCCGCGCGCGGGCGAAGGTCTCCGGCGGGTTCTGGCCCCAGCTCCACGTCGACCTGCGCCTGGTGGACACGTCCGACTTCGTGATCGCCCATTGCCCCACCAACATCTACAGCGTCGGGACGCCGCACGAGATCGTCGTCGCCCGCCAGCAGCGGAAGCCGGTGCTCTTCGTCAGCCCGCCGGTCACGTTCCCGGCGTACGCCGCGCTGCGCAAGCACCTGCAGCGGGACGCGCGGGGCACGGCGCTCCTGGAGACGCTCGCGAGCGCGGTGCCGATCAAGGAAAACCCCACCGGGGCGCCGAGCCTGTGGTACATGCCCCTCGTCGGCGCGGAGAGCATCTTCGACGGCTTCGGCTTCGCGCCGTACCGCAAGCGCTTCGGCTGGCCGCGGATTCCGATGGACGACGACGAGGACCGCCGACGGATCCGCAAGCCGCTGTTGCCGTTTCTCGAAGGCGTCCACCGGGGCGATCTGCCCCGAAAGTGGGACAACCGTCAGGAGCGGTTCGTCGCGAGCGACGACTGGCTCTTGTGGGACATGCGGCCGGCCCGGCAGCGGCCGCGCCCGAGGACACGGCGGGCCTGAGGAGTCACTGGGAAGGGTTGTATCCCCAGGACGAGTCCCCCGCGAACTCCTGCGTGGGCAGCAGCTCGATGGCGTTGACACCCAGCTCCCTGCCGGGCGCGGGGGTCGATCCGCCACCGGTCGCCGACGATGAACTTGTACTTCTGGCCGACGGCGGCACCGGGCACGTCCACCGACCACCCCCATTCCCGGACGCGAGGAGAAGGCCATGGGTATTCCCGGAAAGCTCGTCAGGCCGGACGGAGCCGCCGCCCGATCTCGGCTAGATTGCCGCGGATCGGCTCGTTGTCATCCCGCGCGCGGCCCGGCCGTGCGTCGAGGAACGCGGTCACGTCGCCGAGCGTCCTCGAGACCACGTCGACGGGCCCCGGAGAGCGGTCCATACGGCTGAGCAGACCGCGGACGGCATAGTGCAGCGGCATCAGGCTCGGCTCGGCGGCGGTGCGCGCCCTCTCGAGCTCGCGGCGGACCCGGTCGCAGAAGGCGCGCGCATCGAGCGTCCGCCTGGCCTCGTGGACCAGATAATAGAAGATGCGATCGAAATCCCAGGGACTGTCCGCGCAGCGCTCGAGCCTGTCTTCGTCGACGCCCCATTCGTCGAGCCGGCTCTTCGCGATCAAAGTCTCGGCCGGGTGCACGATCTGCTCCTTTCTCTCTTCGGTGGTCGTGTATTGCGAATAGCGAAGGGACTGGGCGAGCACAGGGGGAGCAATGGGCTCCAGCAGGCTGGCGACGACCTGTCGGACGCGCACCCGCCTCCGCTCGCCGGGTGGCGGATCTACGTCGAACACCAGCCTCCCATCGCCGGCAGTCTCAACCGGCTTGTTGTCGACGAGCGTCGCCATCTCCATCTCGTATCCGTCGAGCAGCACCAATAGCTCGTCGAACAGCGACGCGATGTGTGGCGCCGCCAGGCGACGGACCCGGGACCCCTGCGGCGCCAGATCCTCTCTGGTCGCGATGAGACGGCGGAAGCGCGCCTTCCAGTCCTTGTCCTTGCACTCGGGCATGGGCTCGGTGAACGTCTTGTGCTGGAACAGCCGTCTCGTGTCTTCCCTGGTGCTGACCGTGCTCTGGAAGGACTGGAGCGGGCCTTGGACCTCTTCCGGCGCGACGCCGTGGAGGTACGTGAAGATGCTGCTTCCCCCCAGCGAA
>Ga0070706_100002298_pt1 | contig 19315 bp, 20 predicted proteins | sample KBSK5501metaG_FD_65476 | JGI IMG/M metagenome (GOLD analysis project Ga0070706, IMG submission 65476) | Corn, switchgrass and miscanthus rhizosphere microbial communities from Kellogg Biological Station, Michigan, USA - KBS K5-50-1 metaG | ecosystem: Host-associated > Plants > Roots >... | reverse complement strand
CAACAGTTTGTATGCTATAAGTAAGCAAGAAGTGCGTGAATCTTGCGATGAAATTTACAAGGGTCTCACCAAAAAAAGTGCGTCCTGGGTGTTAGGCAACGGCTACGTGAATATGTGGAAACTCATGCATCATGCGGATGAAGCGTTCATCAATTTTGAACCCGTTGAAGCAGTGATCCATAACGCGCTTCATGATGAGATGAGTCTGCAAAATTCGACACTCACAAACAGAGAGGATTTGCTCAAAAAATTGAGGAAAGCTGTCAAGATGCTTGACAAACGAGCAGCAACGTATCTCAACCAGCAGCCGCCTCAGGAAGAAGAAACAGAAGCAAACGGTTATGAGAAGCCCAATGGCTCTGCAGATCAGAGAGGAAAATCGAAAAACGTATTTGGTTCATTGGCCTTCCTTTCAGGCAATTTCCGAAGGAAGGTCAACAGAGATGACATGCAGAAGATGTTAGAATCTAAGCAATCATCAGACCAGAACAATAGTCGACCGAACGATCCAAGCAATGAGTTTTCTGACGATATCAATATAAGAACACAAGCAAGAACTATCATCCGTGAAGTTAGATATACACTTCATCAATTCCGCGATGACTGTTGGGAAAGGCTGGTACGTGTCCGCAACCATCTCGTGAAAATGACGCTCCTGACTGGAATAGCACTCTATTTACTGCTTGAGTTCGCCATCCTGGCTGGTGCTGATGTGCAGATGATCATAGCAGCAACGGTCTTCTACCTGGTTGGAGCAATTGTAGGACTTTTTAGTCGATTGTATGAACAGGCGAGAAGCGAAGCTTCAGTCGATGACTTCAACCTTGCTTCCGCACGCCTATTGGCTGCACAACTCTATTCTGGTATAGCCGCGATTGGTGGCGTTGTGATCGTTCAAAGAGCCATTTTAGCAAGCTCCACTGTGTTTAACCTCAACCTGTCTAATATTCTTATCGCAGCTGCTTTCGGTCTGACTCCAAGCCTTTTCACAAATGCCATTCAAAAAGAGGCTGAACAGTACAAGACCGATCTGAAAAGTACGAGTGCGCCAACGACTGAAAAATTGACAACTACTCCTCGAATTTAGGAGTGCTAACAGTTGAAACACAAGCCAAAGCGCATTCTAAAAAAGAAGTATTCCAAGCAGGGTCTAAGGCCAAGGGCTTCATACACATCTAGACATGGACAAGAGACCATGCTACAGGGAGTCAACAGGAAGCGAGCCTTTTGAATGAGGACGCAACTAAAGTGAGACTCACCCCGTTCGCGCCAGCGGCCCTTCGCGAGGGCCTCGAAGCCGCTCCCCAACGCTCATCACCAGCCGCCTGCCATCTGGCAAGGTAACGGTACCTGCATTCACGTTGCGACACACTTCCTCTCAATCGCGCACCAGCGCCCGGTTGTTGAAGGCACATACTTCAAGCTGCACCTCATTCACTGTGGTGGTGACCCACCCACCAAGCGAGGCCCTCCACAGTGCTGGTAGCTCTCGCCAAAATACTGGTCTCTTCCCCACATCCCCAGGTTGGCCAGTCCCACCTTCAACAGCGTCATGATCTGGTCCTTTGAGTGATCCAGTTCGTACATCTCTCGCGCTTGCGCCTCCAGATCCTCTTGCCGTCTGAGCACGTGCCGCAGTTCCCGACAGTAGCCCTCACATGTGTTCAAGAGGCGAAGGCTTCGCGTTGCATGCTTTTCCAGCTTGGCTTTGCGCTGGCGCACTTCCCACTCCGTTGCCACGAGCCGCGCTTTGATGGAAAGTACTCCCGCTTCTCCGTTTGGCCTGCTGCTTCCAAGTGAATAACCTGGACACCCAATTCGTCTTTGCGTTGCGCGTACGCCTGAGCTTGCTCTTCGAGGTGCTGATCCTGTTCCTCTAGTTGCGTTAACCGCGCACGACACGCCTGTGCCAGGCATTCCAGACGGTGTTGTCTCCCTTGCACCACGAGTTGGCGTTTGACCAGTTCTGAGTTCACGACGTGCTCTTTGGCATACCCGTGATTGCTATCCAAATTGAGCGGGATTAACCAGTCGCGAATGGCATTTTCCTGGCAGTTCCAGCGTCTCTGAAGTAGGTGTGGGCCAGTTCCACCGCTTCCATGCCGTGCCCCGTTGTAATCACCGGGATGAGTTTCGGGGTGGTGGGAGCAGGCGGCGCAGGCAGAGCTTGCCACTCTTCTTCCCAGAAGCGCTGGTGCTGCGGGGCGAGGTCAGCCTGCCAGTCCTGGATATCGGCTGCTTCAGCGGCTTGCTCAACCACGAGCAACTTGCGCCAGTCACGGATCAGCGCGACCTCGACCTGTAACGGAGGGAGAGTATCGTCTGGCCGCTTCAGCGCAAAGCGCGCTGCTGCTCCTTCGCAGATCATCTGGCCACTCCGGTTGTAGCGCCACGGCTGCCATGGCCCAACCTGCTCAAACGACCCTTCCGCTTCGTATTGGTCAGCTCGAAGCCTCGTGACGACCTGTCGTCCTTCGAGCTGGAGTTGCGCCAGGAATTCTGCCGCCAGCCCTTCTCGGTCAACCACGACTCGCTGCATCAACGTCTGGCCTGTCGCTTGCGCGATACGCAGTGAAGCATCTGTGGTAAGCCGATGGTCAAGTGGTGGTCGCCCCGATGCGTGGTTGCCAGGAGTGGATGCCCCTGGGCATCGTGTAACACCACCAGTTCGCGGCAACCCAGGATTTTTCCGCCGAGCTTGCCCACCGGTCCTCGCGGGACGAGCACATCACTGTAGACCGCGAGGCTCAGGCCGTCCACATAGAACATGGCGGAAGGACCTGGTTGTTCAGTAGTTGGTTGCTCCGGCTGCCACAGTGACCAGGTCCACTGGGCCATCACCTCTGTCAGGTGTTCGGCTGCTCCTGCATGGGCCAGGCGAGCGAGAAACCGTTCGGTGTACCGCTGACTGTAGGCCCGCTGGCGGCCGGAAAGCCTCGCCAACATCGTTGCGGTATAGCTGCGCAAGTCCCAGGTGCGCGCCAAGCCAGCTACCGGCAGCAACAGCAAGGTGAGGAGCAGACCTGCTCCGACGGCTGGATTGGGTGGGTTCAGTCCGGGAATCGTGGGATCAGCCAACTGCATGAGAGCGGTGATCAGCCTGCTCAGGAGCCCGGGAGGCTTCGCCGCCGCCAACAGTAACAAGCTGCCAATCCCTTCTTGCCAGACAGGCTGCGCCTCAGTCAGTTTTTTTCGTTTGCCCCTGGATCTGGCCACGCCTCTGCGTGCTGATCCCGAGCTTCGCCCGTACCCGATTGATCTGACTCACGCTGACGGTGACGCCAAAGGTGGTCTTGAGTTCAGCCTGGACGCGGCTCGAAGCAAGCTGTGGGTGCGTGGTACAGCACTCGGCGAGCCACGTTCGCGCTGGTTCGATCAACTTGTAGGGATGGCCGTGGCGATTATCCAGAAAAGCTAACTCAGCCTTGTCTTCGTCACGCGCCAGTTGCCTGAGGCGGTAAGCGGGAGAGCGAGCAATATGCACCTGGCTCTGGGTGACCGCTGACTGCCACGAGTGGCCTGCGAACATGGCCTCAAGGAGCTGCAATCTCGCCTTGCGTTGAGGATGATCTTTCATCCTCTTCGTCCCTCCATTTCGGGGAGCTCCCCCATACTTCTGGGCCGAATTGTACCACCTGAGCTTATCCAAGTCTAGACGCGTCCTCATTCAAAAGGCTCACTCCCTGGCGTGGGCCTTTTTGACAAGGACGCATTAAGATTGAGACGATTCCGTTGAAAACGCTGTTCGCAGCACTCGAACCAGTCTCATTTTAGTGGAGCGACTTGTTCGAATCGGGATGGGGCGCTTGCCTTGCCTCTTTGTTCTGTGTACGCACGGGAGCTCAGTCGAGCTTCGCGAACAGTGCCACCATAGGCGTCAGGCAACTGTGGCCCAATAAGGGTTTTCGGACAGTTGCCTACGACGAAGAGCTATGCTATACTCGTGCCAACAAGGACAGATGTTCGTCAAAGGAGTGAGATGCGCGCAGGCCGAAATGTTCAACCCTTAAGCTACGATCTTCGCCTTCCTGATGCGGTGCAAGCCGATGCCCTGCGGTTGCTCGATGTTTCACGAGAGGCGGATCAATGCCACGGTGGTTGCCCTGTGGGATCGGCTGGACGAATTTGGTGAGCGGGAGACAAAGTACGCCTATAAACAGGTCATGGCCATGATCGGATCAAGTGATCCTCATGGAGATCGGCAATGGCGAGGCGTCGCCGAGCAAGCAGGGCGCATCTTGCGTGGGCAAGCCGAGCGCAAGAAGCAATTTGCCCTGATCCTTCCTCTGCTTGAGCAAGGCATGATCCTGCCCAAAACAGAGAACAAACGGGCGGCCAAAAACCGCACAGCGATCAAAGCAGCCCTAGACCCCCTGCGCGAAGAGCACAGCGATGGGGGCAGTACTGTGGAACTGCAAAGCCTGATTGAACAGGCGTGTAATTACTACCTCAACAACGGCTGCTTTCCCGACACCTATGAAGAAATGCAGACCGTTCCCATCCTCAAAGTGGGTATCTTGCCCTACGCGGGAGATGACGGCGCAACGATCGGCCAGGCCTATCGGTTGCGCGTTGATCTGGAAGGGCGAGACTGCTTCTTTGCCTTCCGTTGCCCGGATGAGAGCGGAGCCTGGCCAGCCGCCTGGATCGAACCGCAGGTACGTCTGCCTTTGCCCGATCCGGTCGTGGAACGTCTGGTGCAAGGGGCCATTCTCGCTCCCACCTTGCGTGAGATCGTCGAACCTGCTGGCAGCCGCTACGCGGTGCTCGACTTCATCATCGAGTATCCTGTCACCGAGTTACCCCAGAGCACACAGATCCAACGCGTTCTTGGATGGGATTGGGGCGTGCGCACGCTGGTGACGGCGACGGTGGTGGACCTCTCAGGCAACCGGCTCTCTCCCCCGTTGTTCTTAGACACCGGCGGCTTCGATGGACGTCAAGCCCACACCCGGCGGCACATAGATCGCCTGAAATCGAAGGTCGCCAAACTGGAGGCCAGACGCGATCAGTTTCCGACCGGTGATCAGAGGCGAGCGCTATAGGAGAGGAAGCTGGCGATCTTGCGCCGGGAGATCGCGCGAGGCTTCAGGAAGTATGAGGCCAGAAACAACGACCTGGCCCAGCCTTTCGGCCAACATCCTCATCCTGCTGGCCACCGTGTGGGGAGCCGAGCTGATCTCCGGCGAATCGCTCAAATCGCTCAAGTCAGAGGGCCGGGGAAAATCCGCCCGTGGAAGCTTTCGTGCGCTGGCGCAATAATTCCCAGATCCGAGGGGCGCTGTGGCGATGCCTGCGCTACAAATGCTTTCTCTCAGGGATGCACCTGGCCTGGCAGCACCCCAGAGGCACGACCCACACCTGTCCCCACTGTGGCAAGCCTGCCAACACCTATGCTTCCCCTGCCCTTGATGCTCCCGTGCTTGATTCGGGAGCCTGGCTGCGCTGTGTTGCCTGTGGCTGGAATGGGGCCAGGGACTATGCCGCAGCCATCAATATCGCGCTCTTAGGCGTTGCCTTTCTCAAGCAGTCGCTTCAATCTTCCCCAGCAAAACAAGATGATCATCCGACCATGACAAAGAAAGGTCTCAACTCGGAGTCCTATATGGGTTCCGGGCTGGCGCTACGGTTGCCGCCAACGTCCCCTCGGGGCCGCCTGATCGAGTCAGGAAAGCTGTTCGTCAATGGCTGGGTCAAATCTGTGATGCTGCATTCCGCACTGCCACCAGATCACATGCTCCGCTTGTGCGGATAGCAGCCACTTGCTACAGATTGATCTACCTAGACGTTCTTCTTAGCAACGGTGGAAAGCACTATCCCATCGATGGATTGACTGTGGCTAACCCACACTCACTGCCCCTATCAAAACCAATCTGAAGACGATAGTCCCCAATGACGAGTGTTTTTCAGCGCAGTACATCGTCAAGCGAACCTCTCCCTTTTGTGCATAGATCGATGTGTGTCTTCAGCCGCTTTTGCAATATGATACTATATTTGAAGATGTTTGACGATGTTTTCAAAAACTGGTTTCGATACTTGAACTATGTTAACAGCAGCTCTTGACACACACCTCAATACCTTTCATCTTGACGTCAATTTCTCAGCAGGAAAGGGGAAAACCACCGTTCTGCTCGGCGAGAGCGGCGCAGGCAAAAGCACTGTGTTGCGCCTCCTGGCGGGGTTGCTCTTTCCTGAGCGTGGGAATATTTCCCTGGAAGGAATCACCTATTTTGATAGTGAACGGCACCTTGCTATTCCACCTCAAGAACGTCCTTTCGGCTACGTCTTTCAGGACTATGTGCTCTTTCCACATCTGAGTGTCTTCGAAAATGTCGCCTTTGGTCTGCGTGCTCAACACCTGCCGCGCAAGGTCGTGCGACGATGGGTTTGTGAGGCACTGGAACAGGTGCATTTAGCCGGATATGATCAACGTCGTCCTGCACAATTGTCAGGAGGGCAACAACAACGAGTGGCAATCGCAAGGGCCTTAGCGTTGCACCCTCAACTTTTATTACTCGATGAACCATTAGCGGCATTGGATGTGCAAACACGACGTGAAGTTCGTCAGGAACTGCGCCAGATCCTCTCTGGCACCGGCATCACTACCGTGATGGTTACCCACCAGTACCTGGAAGCGTTGCTCTTTGGGTATCACATTCTGGTCCTCGAGCAGGGTCGTGTCATTCAACAGGGCAGTCAGCGGGACCTCTTGCAATACCCTCGGTCTTCCTATGTAGCCGAGCTGGTGGGGATGAATTTCTTCCGTGGGCGTGTTGTCCGTTGTGAGACAGGCGCACTGTGCACCATTCAACTGCAAAATAATAGCCGACCCGGCATTGAGCTAAGCGCAGCACTGGAAGAACACATGCATGCCGGGAAGATGCCAGGCGCAGGTGATGAGGCGTATGTGCTCGTTGACCCGCGTAGTATCACGTTATATCAAACGCTGCCTGATAGCTCTGCGCGCAACGTTTTTCAGGGTACAATTGTCCAATTATTACATTTGGGAGCACCTTTCGGCAATAATAGCGAGCACGATGGACGTGTCCGTGTCAGTATTCTCGTTGCTGATGCAACTCTACAACTTACTGCTGAAATTACCGAAGCTTCGGCAAAGCGCATGCAATTGAGCGAAGGCAAAATGATGTATGCGACCTTTAAAGCCACCGAAGCTCGAGCATATACCTGAAGGAGTTTGTAAACAGTTCGCGTTTTTCGTAGCAAACATACTCCAATGTGTGAAGCCTGCACATTTCCGCTTTTGCCAGGGACAAAAAGAAGAGCTCTCTGGTACATTGACAACGGAAGAGTGCTTGCGGGTTCCACGGTAAATCGCTTCCGTGGGTAAAAACACTCGCGTGTGAACCAACGTACACCAAAGGCAGCGGAAACGCGCCACACTGGGACAAAACTGGAGCGATCCAGGTCTCTTGCCTGGCCGGGGCCATACACGCCTGATGACGTGCGATGTGCGGAGTTTTCACCGCAACCGAGTATGTTTTAGGACAAAAAGGAAGGCAGCAGCACATGTCACACATTGTGAAATCCCCGTGTGACGAGGCCGTCATTCAAGCGGCACCCGAACCGGTTACGAGTACATTAACAACAAGCACTACACAAGCAGCTCTGAGCGCTCAGGCGAGACACACTGGGAGTTGGGTTCTTGTTGCAACCATCCTCGGATCCAGTATGGCCTTCATTGATGGCACGGTCGTCAATGTAGCATTACCTGTGCTCCAGACGGACTTGAATGCTACCGCGACCGATGTGCAGTGGGTCGTCGAAGCATATTCACTCTTTCTGGCAGCCCTGATTCTTGTAGGTGGCTCGCTGGGCGATCATTTTGGTCGCAGGCGTGTCTTCGCTATCGGTATTGTTCTCTTCACAGTGGCATCTGTATTCTGTGGCCTCGCTCCAAATGTAAATTTTCTTATTATTGCGCGCGCTTTTCAAGGAGTTGGCGGCGCCTTATTGGTTCCGGGCAGCTTAGCGATTATCAGCGCTTCATTCGATAGTAAGCAACGCGGCACTGCCATTGGTACATGGTCGGGTTTCACTGCCATCACCTCGGCAATTGGCCCGGTCTTGGGCGGCTTTTTGGTGCAATACGCTTCCTGGCGCTGGGTATTTTTTATCAATGTCCCGCTAGCTGTAATTGTGCTCATCGTCTTGTTCTGGCGCGTACCGGAAAGCCGGAACGAAGCATTAGCCGAACATCCACAGCTAGACTGGTGGGGAGCGATCCTGGCAACGCTTGGGCTGGGAGGTATTGTCTTCGGACTGATCGAATCGAACAACTATGGATTGAGCAGTGGGCTGGTGCTTCTTTCTCTGGGGATAGGCGTAGCAGCGCTGATCGCATTTCTCCTGGTGGAGGCGCGCAGCCAGTCGCCGATGCTACCGCTCAGCTTGTTCCGATCGCGAACGTTTAGCGGCGCAAATGTGTTGACATTTCTTTTATACGCGGCGTTAGGCGCAAGTTTGTACTATTTACCTTTCAACTTGATTCTTGTACAGGGCTACACTCCCACGGAAGCTGGAGCAGCAAATTTGCCGCTGATTCTGCTCCTGTTCTTTCTCTCTCGCTGGTCGGGCGGCCTGGTGGCCCGTTACGGAGCAAAGCTGCCTCTGATCATTGGCCCACTGATTGCTGCTCTAGGTTTCGCACTTTTTGCTCGGCCGGGGATCGGCGGCAGCTACTGGACGACCTATTTTCCGGCAGTGGTTGTCTTAGGCATTGGCATGGCAGTGAGCGTTGCACCTTTGACCACAGCAGTCATGGGCTCGGTGGATAGGCAATACGTCGGTACGGCCTCCGGCGTCAACAATGCGGTTTCTCGCACGGCCGGGCTCATCGCAATCGCTGTATTTGGCATCATTGTCCTGGCAATATTCAGCAGCAGTCTGGCCAGTCTCCTGTCTTTGTTGCATATCCCAGCTGACATCCAAAACACTATCATTTCTCAGCAGAACAAGTTGGTTGGCATCGAGATTCCTGCTGGCTTGAGCAGCTCAACGAACGCAGCGGTGCATCAAGCAATCTCTGAATCATTTATCAGGAGTTTTCGTGTGATCATGCTGATTGCCTCCGCATTAGCCGTGTGTAGTTCCCTCAGTTCCCTCTTACTCATCGAAGGCAAGAATCCACCCATTGACAAGAAAGCATCGTAACAAATCAGAAAGGAAACTTCCTATGGCTACACAATGTACACATCTTGACCAAATACGACCAGTCACGCCCAGTGCGAATGGCTGTGAGGATTGTTTGAGAATCGGGGACACGTGGGTACACCTACGCCTCTGTCTCGAATGCGGGCATGTTGGCTGCTGCGATTCTTCGAAAAACAAGCACGCCACCAAACACTTCCACGCCACAAACCACCCAATCGTACAGTCATTTCAACCCGGCGAAGACTGGCGCTGGTGCTACATAGACCAGCTAATGCTGGCCTAGTAAGCTGATTCATAATATAGTAGGAGCCGATCATGCACATGAACACAGTGATCCGGGCATTCGTATGGGTGACAGCCCTGTCATGCTGAGCCTTGTCCTGAGCGCAGCAAATGGAGCAGCGAAGCAGCTCTTTGCCCAGCGCGACAGGCCCTTCGCTTCGCGGAGGCGTGACAAGGTAGGAGCCGATTGATCGGCCCTCATACGCATCACTCGTGCACAATCTCGCTATCCCATCGACATGTCTCAGGGATAGCTTGCTTGAGAGCTTCTGCCAGCCTATCAATATCGGTTACATCATCTCGATAAACAGCCCAGGCCTTTGCTTTTTGTTCAGGCGTCGCAGGTTTGCGATAGGCGGTAACGCTGATACGTTTTCCATTGGGGAAGAGTTCCTCTTTAACGCGTGTTAAATCTTCCCAGCGTACCTCGATGACTTCTCCCCTTTGGGTACGCTTCACCAGTGCTTCCTGCTCAAGCGCAATCGTAAATGGAACTGGAGCGATAATGCGTAAATAGATAACAAAGCCGGCGATCAAAAGAATAGCGGCAATAGTACTACCTATGGCTGATATTCCCTGATACGTAGCAATCCATAATACAAGGGCGGTTATACCCATCACGCCAAGTATCGTCACAATGCGTTTAAATGGGCTGAGGCCTGGACCAATAAAGATTTGGCCCTGTGCTGCTGCAGAAGGCGCCATATAAATTTGCGCGACGGGAACTCATCCCGTTTACGGGATTGGGAGTAAGTCGTGCTCTCCTTTCTTGTGGATATAACCGTAGCCGTCGGCTCGTTGCAGGCTGGTACAATAGCGATGGTTGATATCCGTAACTGTTCCTGTTGCCGTCGTAATGGTAAAAGATCCACTCGCTTTCGCTGCCATCCGGCCCTCATGAGTTCCTGCATTTTTCAGATGGGCGGGCACCACCGCCCGTACGATATCGCCAGTTCGAAATGCATGCTTGGCGCCGCGTTGCTTGGCTTTGGTTCGTGGGAAGCCATAACTGTTCATGAGGCACATCTGCCTACGCTGGCGACCCGCCGCTATAATGCATAAGGGAATAACCTGATCAAGGGATACCTGCTCTGGAGTACTCATGCCGACGCAGGATGCATCGATCCAGTGAGCTTTGGGTAAGCCTTGTCGAATGCGGTTCCACCTGGTCAATCCCCCACTACCGGTTTCAAGAGGCAATCCCACCGCTTTGAGTTGCTCATAGAGCGCCCAACGTGTAGAGTTGACAGCGGCAGCGTCTCGTAGCGATGCTTTTGCTTGCGCGAGAACACGCGCCAAGACGTCAGGTTTGCTTGCCAAGAATTCACGAACATCCTGGGTGCCTTTTGCTCTGTTGCATGCTTTGCAAGCCAGTGCGAGATTACTGACTCTATGTGTACCGCCCCGAGTCCGAGGGTGAATGTGTTCGATTTGCAGCGGTACGCCCTCTCTGCAACAATAGGCACACCTGCGATGCCATTTCTCAAACAGATATGCCTTGACTTCGCAGCCGACCAACGTTCCTTGTTGGTACTCAAGGCCATGAACCTCAGGATTCTGCATAAGCTGCGTATCAAACTTCACGAGTTCAAGGCTGATGGTCGCAATCGGACTGACGCGCATGAGTCTCCTGACCCAGATGAGTATATTACCGATGCGGCTTTTCGAGGAAGGTGACAACCAGCCTTTGCGCTTCCTTCGGTTCTGAAAGCGCGGCTGGCGGTACCTGGTATGCCGATACCTCCTACTGCGACGGGCTAACCGACGAGCAGTTAGTGCCGCACGAACAGCCTGACCGCGATGGGTAATCTCTGCAGCGAAGACGACTTCACCTGATGCATCATTGAAAAGCGCGAGTCCTGTCGTTCCACTGCCTGGATCAATCTTGATCCGCAGTGGCTCTACTTGTGGTTTGTCCACGACACATTTCAGTACGATGGTAAACGGGCAACGCTTCAGTATCGCCGCCTTTCCCGCTGAGAGGAGGATACGTGCTTGCGCTGGATGGATAGGGTTCAATGCCTGTTTGCTGGTATCAACGACAAAAACTTTACTCAAGTGCCTGCTCCGTTTGCACCTGGAGGTGCCTCTGCTCACGCAGGTAATGTCTTCCTCGACCTGGTTATCCGGTGGTTTGGGATGTGAACCACACTGGCTTCGCCCTGTACACCTGTTTAATGGTTCATCGTAGAGCGGAGGACTGGAAGCGTCATCCTCCGGTACCTATGTACATTCACCGGTAACGTCTACTCGCGGCTTTCGAGTGGTCTGGTCATGTTCGGGTTTGCGGTAAACAAACCCATCCCGTTTACAGGTATAGAGCACATGACACCTTTTCTCCAAATCACCTGTACATCGTTCCTCTACAAGCTATTGTAGCAACAGGCACTATCAATAGCAAGAGTATGTCTTTGGTACGGGTTTCCTGTACGTCTGTGTTGCAATTATGATATACTGAAGCCGCTATCACATAGAAGCTCTCTCCATATCATACAATAACATGCAGGGTCTTTCTTTGTACTAACCCGAAGTCGAAAGTCGTAGGCGCAACGCGCTGGCATGGCAGTCCCCTGGACGAGGATGCCGGCTCTCGAAAAGAACGGAGATTACAACCGTGTCTGTGCAACCTGGGCAACCACAATGGTCAACTCAAGAGGGGACATCTGGTGTATCATCCGGTTCCCTTTCACCTTTGGGAGCAACGAGGACAACAGGTAAATTACTGGCAACCCAAGGCTATGTAGTGGGGATTGAGATAAGTAGCAGTGGCGCACGCCAATCCGTAGCGCTTGCCGACCTGGGAGGCACTATACTGCACCGGATGCGGCATCAGTTAGAGTATGTGCCGGACGCAGAGACTGTTCTCAGGCTCATCGACGATATGCTCGCTGAGGCATTGACTCAAGAGCGTCTTCACAATGGCCGTGTCCTGCGTGTAGGCGTTGCTGTAGGTGGGCCTGTGGATGCAACTCACGGCATAGTTCGTACTTTGCATCATGCACATGGATGGAATGACTTTCCTTTACAGGACTATCTTTCTGAGAAACTTGATATACCTTGTATAATAGATAACAATGCAAATGCGGCAGCATTAGCGGAAGTGCAGTATGGAGCAGCTTCTGTCACAGGCCATAGTCCTCGCAATGCTGAGCGTGTTGTACTCTATATCGGCCTGGGGCGTGGTATCGGTGGTGGCTTAGTGATCAATGGCAAGATTTTCCATGGAGAGACATGCACTGCAGGTGAAATTGGCCACGTACTCGTCAAAGAGAATGGGCCAGCATGTTCATGCGGTGGCTACGGGCACCTTGAAGCTATCGCGTCGGCTGAGGCGATCTCGCGTGCGATGGTCGAGCTTTCAAATGAGTATCCTGAGACTGAAGCGGCCATGCGGCGTGTCACTGGAGCCGGGCCCGAACGTATTACGGCAGAGCAGGTTTTCCGACTGGCGGCTGATGGTGACAGAGTAGCACAAAGCATCGTTCAGGATATCCAGACATATTTGGGTATCGCCCTGGCAAATATCGTGCAAGTGATAAACCCGGGTGTCATTATCTTAGGTGGGCAGGTTGCGCAAGCGGGAGACTTATTCATTAAACCATTGCAGGCGCGTGTACATGAACTGTGCCTGGCAGCAACAAATTCTTCACTGCGCATCGTACAAAGTTCGTTTGGATCAGAGGCAAACATTGTAGGGGCGGTAACACTTGCCCTACAAGATATAGAATAGATAAGTCTCTCTCCCTGATAGAGGACTTGGAGACACATGGGTATCTACAAACAAAGGTACCCCTACGAGGCAAACTGTGGAAACAGGGCGAATAATAAACAGGCGCTATCTGTTGCAACGCTTCATTAAGCATGGACAGGTTTGTGCTATCTATCAAGGAACGGACCAGGTATTGCAGCGCACTACCGCAATCAAAGCTGTCCCTGCTACCGATATCACGGCATACAGAGCTGCCATTAAGTTGACGTCCCATTTTTCTCACCCCAACATTGTGGGTATTTATGATCTTGTCGTCGAACCTGAGACGCTGTACATCGTACAAGAGTACATCCAAGGAGTTACCTTTTCTGCACTGCTGCAAAGACAGGTATCCCCATATGAGGTTGTTGATATTGGTATGCAAATCTGCCAGGCTTTGCTCTATGCCAGCAATACTTCTCCCAACGTGTGTCATGGAGATCTGATACCCTCTGCTATCATGCTCGATCCTCATGGGCTGCTACGTGTCAATAATTTTGCCCTTCCTGGTGATTTCTTATACTTCCACAATTGGTGCAAAATGGGTGGCGATGACATACCTTTCTCTGATACTGAGCTACCCTATGGTCAGCAAAGTGAGGGACGGCGATCTGACGATACCCGTGCTGTTGGTCTACTGCTCTACCAGTTACTTGCCGGGCGAGCGGCGGGTGCTTCTGTCGTCGAACCGCCACCTGACGGGCGCCTGCGTTTCCAGCGCAACATTCCTGCCCAGTTATGTGAAACGGTTGCTCGCGCTGTAGTTCGCCAGCACCCACAGCGTATCTCCACACCCGAAGCGCTGTATACAGATCTCAAGACGCTGAGCGAGACACTCGCAGAACCTGCTCCTCTGGTTGTGCCGGTTACCGGCGGTGTCTACCAGCAGCCAGAAGAGCCACTCATCGTCGGCCAGGCAGCTTCATCTGGCGGGGGAAAGCTTGCTTCCGCCTTGCCAGTGCGTGATACTGACCAGCCTGGACTGAATCTCTCTCCCTATCGCCCAGAACAGAACATACAAAATTCCTTAGAAGAAGTCATGCCTGCTTCCCCGACCGTAGCTGACGTGTCCCTTAAATTAGCGGCAGCGCGACAGGCAGCTTATCCCGACCCAGTACTAGAGCAAAAAGGGCGTTCTTCTCTTCTCCCCATTCTACTCATTGGCCTGGTTGTGTTCGTGCTGCTCTTCATCATCGGCTACTTCGCCGGGCATTTTCTCCTCCAGTGACCAAGAGGGGCTTCAGCCCGCCGCAAGCCTCGCCTCTTAAGAGGCAGAGGTGAGGCGTTCCTGGCTTTAGCCCTTGCATCTCTTGTCTTTCCACTTTTTTGCTCCTCGGTGAGAATATCCTAGGAGTACCTTGAAAACTGAAGAGTGTACGGGTTGGCTAGCGAAGGGCTAGTCGTAAAAACACTACCGTGTTCACCAATGTATGCGCTATTTCGACGTGCGAAGGCCGGGTAAGCAGTCCACGGCTTGAGGTAGTGCCACGTCTCTACAAAATAGCGCAGGGAAAGCCTCCACCCTTGTGGGTATGTTCCCAAGGGCTAAGCATCGAAAGCTGTGGGTGTTGCTGCTTTCCATGATGCCAACTACAAGCTGTGGGCCATTCTTCCCTTTGTGCGAGGCATGAAAGCCGCAACGGGCCTGGCACCGCCCAGGAAACACTGGGTCTGCATGGAGATCGTGTTTCCGTGCTTTTCCTCCTCCACTAAAAACCCGCTACCGGTCCTTCCATCCCCTCAGCGATATAGGCGTGCTTCATAGATTTACTATTCCAGGCAAAGCCAATGTTCCCCTTTCGGTCTACCACAATCAGGCCGCCGGTGCCGCTGGCCTTGGCGCCGAGCAAGGCAATGGCCGTCTCCGCTCCCTCGCGGGCGGTTTGTCCCCGTGCAACAAAATCGGCAACGCGTTTGGCCATGAGCAGGCGGGTGAAATCTTCACCGTGCCCTGTGCAGGAGACGGCTGCATGGTCATCGGCGTAGAAGCCACAACCGATGAGGGGCGAATCGCCTACACGCCCAGGGTATTGGTTGGGAATGCCCCCTGTCGAGGTCGCTGCGGCCAGATTGGCCTTCATATCGACGGCTACCGCGCCAACGGTACCATGTTTCTGCTCGCGCGCTTCTCTAGAACCTACCTCACGCCGGAGATAGCGCGGCTCCTCGTCGGCTTCAGATTCGCCGCTTGCCTGTGCCTGGTGCTCTCGCCAGATGCGATATTGTCGCTCGGTCACCAGGTCCTCTAACTCGCACAGGGGAATACCTTGTGCCAGCGCGAACCCCTGCGCACCCTTCCCCACGAGCAGCACGTGGGGACTCTCCAAAACCTTGCGTGCCAGCGAGATAGGATTTTTGATCAGTTCGACACAGGCCAAGGCCCCGACCTGGAGTGTGTGTCCCTCCATCATGCCGGCATCAAGTTCGATATTCCCATCGCTGGTGAGGCAGGCTCCCGTGCCCGCGTTGAACATGGGATTGTCTTCGAGCGAACGCACCGCCGCTTCGACTGCATCCAGCGCGGAGCCGCCCGCCTGCAAGATGCGCCAGCCCGCAAGCGCGGCTTCCTTGCACCCTTTCTGGACGCCTTCGGCGCGCTCCTTGGTCACATCTCCCGCGCCCCCATGAACCACTATGGCTATTGGCATCGCTGCGATCTCCTCTCAAGTTGTCTGTGGGCATTGTATCACGCAGTGACCGCTCAAGGCGAGACGCACACGTACCGCGTGAGGCGAACACGTACCGCCGCCAAGGTCGGGTTCCGGAGCGAAGCAAAGCCTTCTCTGTTTGCTGAGATTCTGTTCGAGCGTTTTATCGCCTTCCAGTTTTCTGCAAGGCAGAAAGAATAAGTAAGAAAATGCTGATCGTTTCACCTGTTTCATGCGGGTAGAAAGACAGGGACACATCCATGGTGACACTCCGCTTCGGTTGAAACCGAGCGGCTTCTGCCACTCCTCCATAGTCGTTTACCGGAGATATGGAGCGTAGCCCCTACTCCTGTGGCAAACGTAGTTGGGTAGGAATAGCTGAGGGGCGCTCATCCATCCAGAGTGTCCCCTTTTGCGCGGTGCCATGCGCGTTGTCGTCTCCATGCCAGGCATCAGAGAGAGATGGTCCCTTTTTGCGTTTGGCTTGCCTTAGAGAGGGCAACACCTGTGGATTTCTCCACCCTCCCTGCACGTCGCACAGGAGCAGGAGGCTTTTCCTTGAACGGTTCTTGAGAGCGGGCAATGAGCCGTTGCCCAATGATCAGACTAGCATTTCTATCGGCATTTCCGCGCATCTGACACTGCTGACAGAGGCAAAGCGGCGTGCCAGGGGTATATCCCTCGATGGGGTGCCCTTGGGCATAGCGAACGATCAGGCTATGGCAACGAGCACATTCTCTGGACGTATGGTGAGGGTTGACGCGGGAAGTCAAGATACCCAGGTTCCACGCCTTGTATTTGGCGAAATTGAAGATCCTCCCCTTCATCCGTGACGTGCTCGCTTGTTGTTTCCACGACGGCTATACGTGCCTCTCTCGGGTTTGAGGTTGCCGAGGTGGTTAGCTAGACGAGCAGAGTCACCCCTGCCCGCCCGCCTTCAAAACCGGGCTTGCTGATTTCTCCGCACCCGGCTCCTCAGGTATCTGGTCCGTTGACATGGATACCTCGCTGGCCTGTGTGTCACATTTGGCCGTTTTCTGATCATGGCAGTGTCCGTGGAGCAATTGTCGCTTGGATGGAATATCCAATCCCCCATGTGCGAGGGACAAGATATGATCTTTTTCGATGCTCTCTCCCATTTTGAAACGTAGTCCACACCAGGGACATGTCCCTTGGTGCTTCTTCAGCAGTGCTGTCTCGGCATTTGTTAACAGAGGGTACCGCCCTAGTCTTGTACTCCAATAAGCCCAATCTCCATCGTAGGGGCTTTTTGTCCCTTGTACTTTCACATGACGGCGGATAGCCTTTTCACTATGCGTGATCAGCCGGGGTCCGTCAATCACTCGAAAGTCCCATTTTCCTTCACTTCCTGGGTGCCAGTATTTCTCAGTCACCCAGGTCCTGCTTTTGGTGGGGTGACGATGGAACGCCCATCTTCGCAGTTTGCTGTACATCTGCTGGCGCATCCCAGAGAACACGCTCTTGGATGCTACCGCCGAGTGCTAATTGGTCCAGCCAGTAATGATCTTGTTCAGATCATGGATCAGTTGGCTTTGGGTTGCCGTCTTCTCTTGCTGGATCTTTTCTCTCAGGGCTTGTTGATGTTCCGCTTGTGCTGCTTTACTGGGCGTGATGATGGTTTTGAAACCAAGCAGTTGTCCATTGACTTTTCCTGAATGAGCTTTGCCAACTGGATATTGGCGTACGGTCCATCCAAGAAAATCACATCCCACGTTTCCTTCGTAGGAGTGGAGCGTATGGGTGATGCGCGTTTTGCTTGGTTTCAGCTCCAACCCTAGCTCACGTAGCCATTGAGTGGCAATACTTTGCACCTCTTTGCTTGCTTCGCTGTCGTGGTGCGCGACCACAAAATCATCGGCATAGCGTATGACCTGGGGTTTCCATCTGATGCGTTTCCCGTTGATGTATGTATCGCGGGGGAAGGTCGAGCAGATGGCCGTTTCCAGTCCATGCAATGCTCTGTTCGCAAGGAGCGGTGAAAGCGGGCCACCTTGTGGCGTTCCTTCTTTGGTGGGAAAAAGTTCCTGTCCGTCCATGACACCTGCTTGCAGCCATCCTTTAATGGCTCTTCGCATGACAGGGAAGGTTTGGAGCTTTCCCAGGAGCGCCGTATGACTAATTCGATCGAAGCATTTCGCGATGTCGGCATCAAGCACGAATTTGGGCTTCTGTTTGATGCTCTCGAAAATGGCTTCCATCGCATCGTGGGCCGAGCGTCCCGCTCGAAATCCCTAACTGTTGGGCTCGAAACGGACTTCCCATTCTGGTTCGAGGGCCAGTTTGGCAAGCGCCTGTGTAGCCCGATCCCACATGACGGGCATCCCCAGGCCGCGCTTTTCCGTGGTTCCACGCTTGGGTATCCAGACGCGGCGAACGAGGCGGGTCTTGGCCTGGAGATGCAGGATCAGAACAAGTCGCATCCGCCTTGCTGGCGAGAGGTTTTTCACGCCGTCAATCCCGGCTGTTTTCTTGCCCCGGTTATCCTGCGTCACCTTCCGTACTGCGAGACATTTGGCTGACCAGGAACTCATGAGGAGTTTTTGGAGTCTGTGGACTGTCTTGACATCACCACGACGAGAGGCTTGATAAATCCGCGGATTGCGAGCTTGAATACGTGCTTTTCGATTGCTCGCCAGTTCAGCGTGTTCCATTCATACACTGACATCGCTGTCGTGCTCATGACTTTTCTACTCCTAGCTTCGCGTCTTTATCTTCCAGATAGCCTTGTCTCCGTCAGCATATCCTGGGCATTACCCCAGGCATTGGCTTCTGAGACAATCCCTTCCGTTCTCATGCGTGTGGCTGACACCTGCTTCAAGTATCGACCTCCTTGAAGAGCATGAGACGGGTTATTCCGTTCCTGCTAGACGTTTTTCGCGAGCTTTAGAGCCACACTCTCCGCCGGGCATATCGGGAGTGAATACCCATCAGTTTGAGATCTGAGAGCCCCTACTCCATTCCCATTTTGGGCAGGCCCAGTTCCCTTTGGCCTGTTCCTGGTTACGACGGTTGTACCGTGTGTTCACCATGAAAGGTTCCCCTTTCACTTGCCATTGCTGGCTTGGTTACTCGTAGCCGCCTGCGTCGGACATGTGCCAGTGGAACTCTGGCACGTTTATTCCGTTGCCACCCGCTTCTTGGATTGAGAATCAGTCGCTACCAAGGGGCAGCACGCATTTCATTGTTCCCCTCAACGGTGAGGAATTTCGCCTCACATCGTCTATCAAGTTGTCACAGGCTTGTTAGCCTGTGCGATCATCCCCCTGCGGGTTTTGCGCCGTAGGTTTCAGATCAACGGATCGCACCTCGAAGACCAGGATACTCGCTCCCTGATCTTGGGTGAACTGGACAATGCGAGCGCTGACCAGATGGGCAATCTGCTCATCTGCGTTTCGGATTTTGCGCCAGAGGGCGGCATTGTCCAGTTCGTTTTCGGCAAGGATGC
>Ga0070706_100002296_pt1 | contig 19323 bp, 9 predicted proteins | sample KBSK5501metaG_FD_65476 | JGI IMG/M metagenome (GOLD analysis project Ga0070706, IMG submission 65476) | Corn, switchgrass and miscanthus rhizosphere microbial communities from Kellogg Biological Station, Michigan, USA - KBS K5-50-1 metaG | ecosystem: Host-associated > Plants > Roots >... | reverse complement strand
GCCGTCGGGTTCGCCATCTCGTTCGCGATCTGCCTCGCCGTTCCAAAGTTCGGAGCGACCGAATTCGTCGGGGATCCGGAGATCTCTCTCTCCGTGGCAGCGCTGACCGCGGCCGTCCTCGGAGCGACGGGACTGCTCGCCGGATACTTTCCCGCCAAGGAAGCCTCGCGGCTCGACCCGGTCGTGGCGATGAAGCTGTGAGCCGCCAAGACCTCCGCGTCATCCTTCACCTCTTCGTGGGGGCCGCGCGGCTCCAGAAGAAGCGCGCCGCCTTGACGATTGCCTCGATCGCCTGGGGAACGGTCACGATCCTGCTCCTGCTCGCCTTCGGCGAAGGCTTGAAGCGTCAGTTCGCGCGCAACCAGCGCGCGATGGGCGAGAACCTCGCGATCTGCTGGCCGGGCGAGACCTCGAAAGTCTGGAAGGGACTGCCGGAGGGGCGGCGGATCCAGCCTCGAATCGATGACATCCCGCTTCTCCAGCAGCGGATGCCCGACGTGCAGGCCTGGGGCGAGATGAGCAACAGCCGAACGCTTCTTCAGTACGCGCGAAGAACGGTCAACGGCCGCGTGATCGGAACGAATGCGAACTACGGCGATCCGCGCAAGCACTACCCGCGGCCGGGGGGCCGCTTCTTCGGGCCGCAGGACGAGGAGCAGAAGCGCCGCGTCGCGTTCTTGGGTTTCGAGATCGCGGAAGACATCTTCGGCAAGGAAGACCCCGTCGGAAAGGCGATGTTGTTGAACGGCTCTCCATTCACGGTCATCGGCGTCATGCAGAAGAAGACGCAGACGAGCGCCTATGGCGGGCAGGACCGCAACCACGTCGTCATCCCGATCTCGACCTTTCGCGCCCTCTTCGGGCGCGACAAGCTCTGGGTCGTCGTTCTCCACACGGAGACGGAGGACGAGATGGAGAGCGCCATCGAACGCATGAAGCAGTTCTTCGGGGCCAAGTACGCCTACGATCCGAAGGACGAGCGTGTGTGGGGAATCTGGAACACCGTCAAGGGTCAGAGGATCAACACCAAGGTGTTCCTCGGAATGGAGATGTTCTTCGGCCTGATTGGGGCACTGACCTTGATCATCGGCTGCGTGGGCGTCGCCAACATCATGTACGCCGTCGTGAAGGAGCGTACGCGCGAGATCGGCGTCAAGATGGCGTTGGGCGCCCGGCGGGGCTGGATCACCGGACCGTTCATTCTGGAAGGGTTGATCTACACGCTCCTGGGCGGGCTCGCCGGCGCGGTGATCGCGATCCTGATCGTCACCGCGCTCGGACTTCTGCCGCAGGGCAACATGAGAGTTCTGGAATTCCTGGGAAAGCCCACGCTGTCCTGGCCGATCGGCGCCGCCACGGTCGTCATCCTCGGCACGGCCGGATTGCTCGCCGGATACTTTCCCGCGCGCCGGGCCGCCGCGATCGACCCGGCCGCGACGCTGCGTTATGAGTGAGAGGAGTTATCAGTGATCAGTTTTCAGCTATCAGTTCTGATCGCCTGTGCGCTCTTCGACTGAGAACTGAAAACTGACAACTGAAAAACCTTGGAAGGACAGACGATGACCCAGCCAATCATCCTCATGGAAGGTATCCGCAAGGTCTACGACACCGGCAAGATCAAGGTCGAGGCACTGGCGGCGATCGATCTGGCCGTGAATCCGGGGGAATTCGTCGCGATCGTCGGCCCCTCCGGCTCGGGCAAGTCCACGCTGATGAACCTGATCGGCTGTCTCGATACCCCGACGGCCGGACGCTACAGCCTGGCCGGCGAGGACGTGTCCAAGCTCGACCGCGACCAGCTCGCCGATGTGCGCAACCGGCGCGTCGGCTTCGTCTTCCAGGGATTCAACCTGCTGCCGCAGATCTCGGCGTTCGAGAACGTCGAGATGCCGCTGGTCTTCGGCGGCGTCCCGGTCAGGCAACGGCGGGAGCGCACCGCCGAAGTGCTCGCGCGCGTCGGCCTCGCCGATCGTATGGACCACAAGCCGACGGAGCTCTCCGGCGGCCAGATGCAGCGGGTTGCGATCGCCCGCGCCCTGGCGATGCAACCGGACGTCGTGCTCGCCGACGAACCGACGGGGAACCTCGACACGACGGCCGGCGGGGACATCATGCAGCTCTTCTCCGACCTCTGGCAGCAGGGCCGCACCATGGTCGTGATCACACACGACATGACGCTCGCCCGCCGGGCTGGCCGTGTGGTGGAAGTCCGCGACGGCCGGATCATCTCCGACGGCGCGGCGGCCGCGTAAGCTGTCGGCTCTGGGTTTTCCGCTTTCCGCTTCTGGTTCCCCGCGGAATCGCGTAGCGTCTCCGCTTCGTATTAGGACCAAGAAATGCGATTGTCTCCGTTCCAACGCTGGAGCCTCATATGGATCGCGTTTTCGCTCGCGTCGGTCGCGACGGTGCGGGCGTCGCAGGAAAGCTGCCACGCGGAGCAGCTGGAGGCTGCCTTTGCCAACCCGCGTGCGACCGAAGTGCGACAGGTCCTCGCGGACTGCGCTCGTGCCGATCCCCGCGATCCGCGGGTGATGGTGGTCCTCGGGCGCGGCTACCTACTCGAAGGGGACGAGGACCGCGCCGCCCTCTGGTTCGAGCGGGCCGCGCGGCTCGACCCGGGAAGCTCCGAGACCCAGCTCTGGCTCGGGCGGGCCTACGGTGAGCAGGCGATGCGCGCGGCTCTTCTTCACCAGGCGTCGCTCGCCAAGAAGGTTCGCCGGGCATTCGAGCGCGCCGTGGAGCTCGATGCGAACAACTTCTCGGCGCGGACTGCTCTGCTCGAGTACTACTTGAGAGCGCCCGGCTTTCTGGGCGGCAGTCCCGAGAAGGCGCGCCGCGAGGCCGAAGAAATCAGGCAGCGCGACGTGCTGCGCGGCCACCGGGCGTTTGGCCGCATCGCGGAGCACGAGAAACGGTTCGACGCCGCGGCCCGCGAGTACGAAAGCGCGCGCCGAGAATTCCCCGACTCTCCCGAGCCCCTCTTCTGGCGCGCGCGCCTGGCCGAGCAGCAGAAGGACTACGAGGCGGCCTTCGAAGCCCTCGAGACTCTCGCCCGCACGACGTCCCAGCCCGAGGCGCTCTATGAAATCGGTCGGCTTGCCGCCTCGTCGGGCCGGCGGCTGAATCGCGGCGAGGAGGCCTTACAGACCTACCTGGAGCGCCAGACGACCGGGCCGGAAGAACCCTCGCTCGCATCCGCGCACTACCGGTTGGGATCCCTCTACGAGCGCAAGAAGGATCGCGCGCTCGCCCGCCGCGAGTATGCCGCGGCGCTCGAGCTCGATCCGATGCTGAGCGAAGCGCGGCAGGCGCTGGCCAAACTTCGCTAGCTCTCAGCTTTCAGCTTTCAGCTCTCAGCTAGCGCTTTCCGTCCGTCCGGCGGGGAAATATGTCAGCTTTGACATAACCATCGGCGCCACTCGCAGATCAGAAACGTGCCTAGAGTGACTGATAGCTGATAGCTGATAGCTGACAGCTGACAGCTACTTCACCTGCAGCACCGCCCCCGAGGAGAACGCGTTGAACTCCGGCGCGTACATGGACTGAACCGTGGCCGGGGAGACACGGAAGGTCCCGGCCATGTTCGCGCGCAGGCGATACTTGAAGGTGTATTCCCCGACGGGCAGCTGTTCGAAGAAGAAGTTCGTCCCCGAGTCGCGGGTCTCCTCGTACCAGGAGATCCCGAGGTCCCACTTATAACGGGACAGCACGTTCTCCGGCTCCAGGCCCGCCGCGCGCGGATCGCGCAGGTGGACATACTCGGTCGCGTGCTTGGACTTGAGCGAGATCTGGGCCTCGATCTGATCGCCGACCGCGACAGAGGCGCCTTCCGCCAAAGGTTTCAGGACGAAGCCCGACGCCGTCGTCTCGCGCACGAAGTAACGGCGGGAGACGGAGAAGAAGTCGCCGCGTCCTTCCGAGGGAAGCTTCTCGGTCGAGAAATGCCAGGTCGCCGAGGCGAACGCCAGTCCCTTCCCCTCCTTTTCGACGACGATCGTCGAGGAGGTCTTCGGATCGATCTTTTCTCCCGGCACAACGACCTGGTTTTTCGCCCCCGTGTAGCGGTCCGCCTCGAAGACGAAGCGAACCCGCTGCGCGCCGATCGCGACCGAGACAGCCTCGCGCACCGAAAGAGCTCCCTGCTTCTTCAGGTAGTGAGCGAGCGAGGCGATGACCTCCGCCGTCGCCTTCGTCGACTTCCACTGGTTGAGCTTCTTGTTCAGGAAGAGCCACGTGACCAGGCCGTCGGCGCGGGAGTCCTTGGGTGTGACCTCTTCCAGCGCTCGCAGCGCGAAGGCCTGCGTCTCGATCGTGTCGTTGTACCAGAGCCAGGAGCGGTCCTCGCGGGCCCAGCAGGTCCCCAGGTCCGGATCCGTCTTCGCCGAGTCCATCACGCTCGCCCACACCAGCTCGGCGTCCGAACCGCGCCCCATCCGCTTCAAAGTCATCGCGAGCTGCGCCTTGGAGTAGGGGGAGTGCCGTTTCCAGTGCTTGAAGGAGAAGTCCAGAAGGCGCTGCCTGTCCTGCGGTGAGAACGCCTTGGAATACCAGGAGGGGTCCGGATAGGAAGAGAGCGTGTAGTTGATGAAGGTCGCGTATTCCCAGCACCCGTCATGCGCCATGCAGCGTTCGAGATCGTCGCGGACGTAGCTGCGCACGTAGCTCCACGCCTTCTCCACCATCTCCTTGGGCGGCGCGGCGCTGAACTCCAGAGCGTTTGCGAATCCGTGCAGGATGTAGATCGTCATGTACGGAGAGGGCGGGCCGCCCGGCCACCAGGGAAAGCCGCCCGAGGCGGTCTGCGCCTTGGCGAGCTTGGCCAGCGCCGCATCGCGCTCGGCCTGCGCGATCTTCGGATCGAGTACCCGCACGAGCTCGCCTCCCGTCTCGCGGCCGCCGCGGGCCTCCTGCAGCCAGGGAGTCTCTTCCAGAGCCATCTTCCGATTCGGATCCTGCGAGTCCCAGGTCTCGAGGCGCGTCTGCCGCTTGGAAAGCTCTTCCGCCATCCTGGCGATGGCGGGGTAATCGCGGAAGAGCGCCGACACGATGGCGGTCGGCACGAAGCGATTCAGGGTCTGCTCGGTGCACTCGTAGGGGTAGTTCACGAGGTAGGGCAGCGCGTTCAAGACGGACTCGAAGAGCTGAGCGTCGACTGTCACCACGAGCTGCTCGTCGACGCGGGTCGGATCGTCCGCCTTGCCCATCTCTTCGAATTTCATCGTCCGCGGTGACCCCTCCTTGACCGCCACGAAGCGCGACTCGATCAAGTGCATCCGCCCCGGCAGGACTGGAACCGGACGCAGTTCTCCGTCGCTGACGTCGCCTGCGACGGCCGTCACCTTGAACGCGTACGTCCCGACGCGGCGCGGCGCAGAGACCGGGAACGTGACGTTGGCGGCTCCGCCGGGCTCGGCGGCGAAGGAAGCCGACCCTCCAGAAGGAGGTAAGCCGAACTGCGCCGAGGCGCTGCTGTTGGTCTCGGCATCCAGAATCTCGATGGAGACCTTTCCCGCCAGCCTCACGCCCGACGCGTTGTTGACGACGACCTTCAGCTCGGCCCGATCCGCCTCGCGCAGGAACCGCGGCACGTAGGGGCGCACCATCAGGTCTTTGACGCTCTGCGTCTCCTTCTCGATCGAGCCCCCCTTCAGGTCCGCGGTCACCGCGTGAACCCAGACCTTCCAGGAAGTCACGGAGTCGGGGACGGTAAACTCGATCGACGCCGAGCCCGATGCGTCGGATGTGAGATGCGGCTGCCAGAAGGCGGTCTCGGAGAAGTTGCTCCGCAGCTCGGGGGCGGGAGCGGCGGCTTTTGCGGGGGTTGCCTCTTTCTCGTCCGCCCTTTGCAGATCGCCCGCATTCTTTTCTTCCCTCGCCTGATTCGCCGGAGCGGCCTCAGCGGCGACCGTCATCGGCGGCGCCCTGCCGGCAACCGCGCTCTCGAGCAACATCCCTCGCCGGCCGGGCCCTCCGATCGCGTAGCCGCCGAAGAACTTCAGGTGATCCCCGACGAGAACCGGACCCGTGGAGGTGACTCCGAAGCCGTCGCTGGAGACCGACTGTCCGTAGGCCTCTCCGAGGCTCGCCCGCTCGAAGCCGACCGCCGTGTGGTTGGGATAGACCGAAAGCGGATCGGGAGGCGTGTGCGGGCGGAAGGCGTCCAGGCTGCGGTCATACATGTAGGCGAGAAGCTCCGCTGCCCGCTGCTCGACCGGTCTTCCGTCGGGTGACTTCAGCGTCACCCGCCAGGTCTCCGAGGCGCCGGGTCGGATCTTGTCGCGAAAGGTCGCGAAAGAGAGAGACAGCTTCTTGTCGTCCCACGGGACGAAGATCGAAACGGTCGGCGCGAGGTATTGATGATCCCTCAGGAACGCCAGGCGCACGCCGAAGCCGCCCCGGTCCTTTTCCTCGATCGGGATCTCGATCAACGATCGCTCGGCGCCGGTCAGCTCCCGGCGTTCTTTCAACCTCCCGTCGCGGAAGATCTCCAGAGACAGCGGCTGATCGGAGAAACCGGAGCCGACGAAGAGGCGCGCCATGCCGCCGACGGAGACGGAAGAGGACTCGGCCAGGAGGACCGCCGCCGCCCGAAGCGGCGTCCGCCGGCCGGCCACGAGAAACTCCTTGGCGATCTCCCGCTTTCCGCCGAACTCGTCCACGGTCTCGTAGCGAAGCCGGTACACTCCGGCGGAAAGCTCCGGGAGCTCCACCCGCGCGATTCCCTTCGCGTCGTGTTTCGCGATCCCTTTCGCGCGTTCTTTCCCGTCCGCCCAGTCGTGCCAGATCGCGTCCAGGTTCTCTTGCGTCTCCCAGCGCGCCCTCTGCCGGTCGCCGGGCGTGGCGTAGCGCTCGACGGCCGGATCGACCGCAGCGGGGCGCTGCGAGGGAAGCAGGGTCTCGGGAGGTTGCACGACCTCGACCAGACGCCAGCTTCCCTCTCCCGGACGGGCAACGCCGTTTAAATCGCTGCGCAGAACGGACATCTGCACCGGGGTGCCTTCGCGGTAGAAAGCGGTGTCCATGCGCACGGCCGCCTCGACGGCAACTGTTCCGATCCGCAGTGACTGGGACGCCTCCCGCGTCTCTCCCCCCTCATCGGTGACGTGCGCCGTCACGGAGTAGCGGTAGATCAGCTCTTTCTGTTTTCCCTTGAGTCGCTCGTCGGCTTCCGGTGTAAATGAGATCTCGAAGCTTCCGTCCTCTTTAACGGGCGTTTTCCCCTGGGCCACCGTTTGCTCGTGCTGGAAGGAAGGACGGATCCATCCCGAGTGCCACCACCACCAGGGGATCTCGGGCTGCCGCGTCATGCTCCAGACGACGGTGCCGTGCGCCACGGGAAGACCGAAGTAGTAGCGAGCGGAGCCCGTGAGGCGGACCGGATGGTTCAGCCGCAGCGTGCCTTCCGGATCCTTCCAGGTCACCTCGAAGGTCGGGCGCTTGTACTCCTCTACCGAGACGGAGGCCGAGCCGTTGGCCGAGCTCTCGACACGCCAGTTGCCGAGGATTCGGCCGGCAGGGATTCGGAATTGCCCCGACGCTGTGCCGAAGGAGTTGGTCGAGACGGTTTGCTGCTCGACTTTCTGGTTGTTCGCGTCGAGCAGAGAGACGCTCACGGCGGACGAAGGCGACACCGCGAAGCGCCCGAGATCGCGGCGCCCGGCAAAGACGAGCACCTTCCAATCGAGCGTCTGCAGCGGGCGATAGATGCTCCGGTCGGTGTAGACGAGCGACTGCGTGTTCTCGGAAGGCTCCGACCCCCTGGCGAGAGAGAGGTAGTTCGCGTCCAGGGTCGCGTCTTTCCCCTTGCGCGCGAGGAGGAAGTAAGACTTGCCTTCACGTCCCGGCACCCAGTCGAACCGTACGAAACCGTCCGAACCGGTCTTCTTGGCTTCGACCGGGGCATGTCGGCGATTCCAGTCGAACCGGTAGAGAGTCACTGTCGCTCCGGAGACCGCCGCACCCGAACGCCCCGCCAGGGCGCGGGCCTCGATCGTCGAGTCCTCCAGGCGCGTGACGAGAACCAGGTCTGTCACCACGAGGTCGACCGACAGGATCCGATTGGCCGGCTCGGCGAAGTCTTTGCGCGCCGACGCGACGACAACGTAGAGACCCGGCTCGGAGAGGGACGGCGTGACGAACGTGCGATGGAGCTTGTGGTCCGCCGTGGCCGGCAGGTCGAGGCTCCAGGTCCTGGCGGGCGACGCCTTCGCGATGAGGTCCTTCGCTTCGCGCGTGGCGGGCAGCAGGTTGTAATCGGTCGCGGATTCGAGCCGCTGCACCAGGTCGACAGCGTAAGCGCGGAAGTGGAGCGCGGGCAGGTTCTTGTGCATGAGCTGGATCGACCGGCGGCCGGGGCCGTCGGTCGACATCGACGCGAGCTGAAAGTCGGGAGCCTTAATCGCGGCGGCGATCGAGCGGCAGAGCCTGCCGCCAGGCGACTCGGGATACCCCTTCGCTCCGGCTCGCGCCACTGCGAGCGCCCGAATCAGGTTGTCCGGCGCGTCCTCCGCTTCCAGGAACTGAGCGAAGGTGGCCATCCCCGCCGACCACCACGGAATGTCGCCGTAGCGCGCGAGGCGCTCCTCGAGAAAACGGCGGATCGCACCGCGATCGCGCTCCTGCGTGAATGCCGTGTGCAGCCGGCGCAGCCGCTCGAGCCGGGCCTCCAACTCCGCCCCGCGCCGGCCAGCCGCAGCATGCCACGCCTCGAGGTCGGCCAGAACCGCGACGATCTTTTCGACCGGATGGAGCTCCGGCTTCTCGAGCTGACCCTGCGCGGCCGCACCTTCCTGCCCGAGCAAGCGGGAGAGATCGAGGCGGTGAACCTCGTTGGACTGTGCGGGAGTCCAGCCCGTGGTGTCGGCCAGGAGCTCGACCAGCAGATAGGTGATCGCGTCGCGCAGCGTTCCCCGGATCTCGGGCGGGTAAGTGCCTCCCTCCAAGTATTCCGACAGCCGCCCGACGGGCGTCGAGCCGAGCTCGCCCCGCTTTCCCCACGCGTCGAGATAGGCCCTCGCCGCTTCCGCGTAGATCCGCTCACGCGTCCACGCCTTGAGATCGACCGTCGCGGACGACTCCACTTTCTCGCGCTGACCGATCTCCCAGGAATATGCGCGCGTGTACGTCACGAGCGTCTGGCCGTAGAAGAGGTCGAGCGTGACGCGAGAGAGAAGGCCGGAGGGCCATTTGTTCTCTTTCAGGAATCGGACTGCGGTCTCGTAGCCGTGCAGACCAATCTCCAGCTGAGCGTGCCGAACCAAAGCGCGGGCCCAGTTCTCTTCGTCTCCCCGCTTCTGCGCCGCGGCGAGAATGGCGTCGACCTTCTTCTGGGCTTCGTCGAATTTCTGCTCCGAAACGAGGCGATCGACTTCCTTCCAATCCGCAGTCCCGCTTTGGATCGCAACGCTTCGGCGTGCCCCACGACTCGGATCCGGCGCTTGCCGCGACGCGACTCCGGCCGCGGAAGCCCCCAGCAGCACGAGTACGAGCGGCCAACGCCGTAGCGATCCGCTCCAAAACACGGGGTTCATTCTGCAGGAAGAGAAACCCACAGGATGCGAAAGTTCCCGAGAATCGGGCTATTTCTGAAACGCGTAAGAGACTTTGAGGAAGAACTGCCGGTCCGCCCGGGCGAGCTGTCCCGACTCCTCGAGCGTCCGGTTGTCCCCGTAGCCCAGGAAGAGGACCGACTGCCAGTTGAGCTTGTAGGAGAAGAGCGCCGAGCCCTGAAAGTTGCCGCTGCGCCGGACGACCGAGAATGTGTAAAGCGTCGGATCCCGACGCGTCTCGACATACTGGCCGATCGCCCTCAGAAAGGCGCGCGCGGAAAACGTGTACGTGGCCTTGAGCCTCGCGACGGAAGCCGTGAAGAGCCGCTCCTGCCTCCCTTCTTCCGATGTCACGTTTAGCCACTGCCGGTCGCCATTGAACTGCAGCGCCAGATGCTCCGTCGGACGCGAGGTTGCCTGAAGGCTGACCTGGCCGCCGCGACCCTCCCGGGCGTTAGCGAAGTCGATCTGTCCGCCCAGAAATCCGCTGATCGAAACGCGGGGGAAGAGCGCCGAGGGGCTGACGGAGAGAAAATATGCGAGCTGTTTTCGTTGAAGCAGTTTGTCTCCGACGCGGACCGCGTCGAAGTTGTAGTCGAGCTCGCCGTCCACGTTGAGCTTCCCCTGGAACTGCACGCCCGGGAAGACGCGGCGATTCAATGTTCGGCTCTCGCGGTCGAAGAACTCGTTGACGACGACGATAGGCTCGACGCGAGAAAGGAAGAAGTTCGTCGGCCAGAAGGTATAGCCGAGGAAGTTTCTGCCCTGCCGAAAACCGACCTGCGGCACGAAGCCGTCGTTGGCGCGGAAGGCGTCGCCGATGTCCTGATACGTCGTGCGCCAGGTCCACGTGCGGGTCGAGTGGAGCCACGAGAGAAACCCGGCCCCCGTCGAGAATTCCCGGCCGGTCCATTCGAAAGAGAGGTCCGGCCGATCGGGCGTTTTCGTGAAGCTGTAAAGGAACTGCCCCGTGACCTGATCATTCTCGCTCGGCCGCCACTGAAAATCCGGTCCCAGCACGCGATTGAAGCTTCCGCCTTCGTTCTCGCGATCCGTCAGAAGCAGGCCGGTGAAGGAACGCCCGAAGTCGCGCCGGAGCCTTCCGATCGCGGCGATCGAGGAGAAGTCCTGCGCCGCAAAATCGGAGGACTGCGGTCCGGGAACGATGACACTGCCTCCGCCCCGGTCCTGCGTCACGAGCAACGTGTAGGCGGTCGCTCCAACCTTTCCGGTCGCCCGCGCGCCCCAGCGCGGCGACGTGACCGTGCGCGTGTAGACCCCCTGGATGGGCGTATCGAACAGATCGACTCCCTCCAGAAAAAAGGGCCGCTTCTCGGGAAAGAAAAGGGCAAAGCGCTGGTTGACGGAGATCTGTGCCACGTCCGATTCGATCTGCGAAAAATCGGGATTGAGCGTCGCGTCGAGCGCCGTGTCGGCGTTGGGAGTCCACTTCAGGTCGACCCCGCCGTCGCCGCGCAAGGGTTTGTTTCGAAACTCGGTGCCGGGACCGTTGCGCGCTTCGCCTGTCTCTTTGAGCGTCGCGTAGGGCGCCACGACCAGATGGCCGCCGGAAGGAAGCTCCGTTATTCCGGTCAGCTCCATTTCGCGACAGACGAAGCAGTTGCCGCCGCGCGGAAGCACCACGTTGAAAATCTGGTAGCGGAAATCGCGCGGGTAGTTGCGGTAGAGGATCAAACCCCACGTCTGTGGATCTCCTTTTCCATACCGCAGGGAGGACAGGGGAATGCGGATCTCGACCTGCCACCCATCCTTCGTGATCTTTCCCGCGGAGTCCCAGAAGAAATCGGGGGCGGGATCCTCGTTGCCAGTCGCATCGTTGACGACGAAGTCGTCCTGAATTCCGCGAGGGTTGACGAAGAACTCGATGGCGGATCGCCGATCGTTGCGCGCGTCGAGAATGACCCCGACGAAGTCCTGATCGGAGAAAACGTTGTCGCGGTCGACGAAAGGCGCCCGCAACCTGGAAATGTCGGGATCGTCGCAGCGGAACGCCGCGTAGAAAAACTTCTCGCTATAACCCAGCCAGACCGTGGTCGGAACCGGAGGGGGTCCGTTGTCCGTGACGTTGGACTCGTAGAACGTCGTGACCTGTGCGGCCTGCTGCCAGCCAGGATCGCCGAGGTCCCCGTCGATCTGGATGGACGCGGAAATGCGAGGAAGCGGCAAGGAGGGACGGGAATCCTCGGCCGGTAGCCCGGCTGCGGCGAGAAAGATGATCCCGATGAGAAGCCGTTTTCGCACGCGACGTCTTACGAACGAGTCGACGAAAGGTTTCGTAGATTACTCCTCCTCCACCGGGCAATGCCTCTTGAGACGTCGGCCGAACCGGAAACGTTGGCAGCGTCTAAGGCTCGGCCTGGCCTGGCTGCCGGTCGTGTCTACCCCTGAAAGGCGTAGGAGATTTTCAGGAAGAGCTGCCGCGCGGCGGGAACGAGGTCATATCGCGAGCTCTGCAGGGGGGCGCTCATCTGGGGAAGCAGGACTCGGCTGTCGCCGTAGCCTAAGAAGAAGACCGTCTGCCAGTTCAACTTATAGGAGAAAAGCGCCGAGCCGTCGAACTGTCCGGTCCGGGCGGGAACCGCGAACGTGTAAAGAGAGGGATCGCGCCGTGTCTCGACATACTGGCCGATCACACGAAGAAACATGCGTGAGGAAAAGGTATAGGTCACCTTCAGTCTCTCGATCTGCGCGGTAAAGAGCCTTCCCCCGGAAACGTCGAGCCAGCGGCGATCGCCGTTGAACTGGAACTCCAAGTGGTCGGTCGGCCGTGCCGTGATCACCGCGGCCAGGTCTCCGCCATGTCCCGTTCGGCTGTTGTCGAAGTCGATCTCGCTGCCGAGGAAGCCCTGCAGGGTCACACGCGTGAAGCGGCGCGACGGATCCACCTGCACGAACCAGACGAACTGTGTGCGGTCGAGAACTTCGTTGCCCACCCGCACGGCGTCGGCGTTGACGCCCAAGAAACCGGTCAGGTTGTACGCGCCGAAGAAATCGACGCCGGGAAAGAATCGGCGGAATACGAGGCGGCCGTTACGGTCCACGATGTAGTCCTCCCCCACGCGCGGGAAGAGACGGCGGAAGAGCCCTTCTGGAAAAAACGCATAGCCCAGTTGCCCGGTCCCTTCCCGTATACCCACCTGGGGGATGAAGCCGTCGTCGGCGCGAAATCCGTCCGCAAGATCCTTGTATTCGGTGAACCAACCCCACGTGCGGGTCTGATGGTTCCAGGCTAGATCGAAGGCGCCGCCCGAAAGCTTGCGTCCATCCCACTCGGTCGCCAGATCAGGATGATCGGGCGTTCGCGTGTCGCTGTAGATGTATTGGCCGGTGACCTGATCGGTCTGGCTTGGCCGCCACTGGAAATCCGGACCGAAGAGCCGGTTGTGACCGCCCCCGGAGATCTCGCGGTCCGTCGCGAGCAAGCCGGCGAAGGACTGACCGATGTCGTGGCGCAGCCGGCCGATGCCGAAGAAGGAGGAGAAGTCCTGCGGCGCGAAGGTCGAGAACTGCGACCCAGGCAGAATGACACTTCCACCACCGCGATCCTGGCCGATCAAGAGCGTATAGGCGGCGGAGCCGAGCTTGCCCGTGACGCGGCCACCCCAACGCGGAGACGTGATGGTGCGCGTGTAGACCCCCTGAATTGGCGTCTGGAACAGGTCAGTCCCTTCGAGAAAGAAAGGTCTCTTTTCAGGAAAAAAGAGCGCGAAGCGCTGATTGACCGCGATCTGGGCGACGTCCGACTCGATCTGCGAGAAATCGGGGTTGATCGTCGCATCGAGTGCCGTGTCGGGACTCGGAGTCCACTTGACGTCGCCACCGGCGTTGCCCCGGGCCGGCTTATTGACGAAGGAGGAGCGGGAATCCCGCGGGTCCCGCGGATGTCCCTCCTCCTTGCCCGTGACATACGGCGCCGCCACGAAGTGCCCCGCGGAAGGGAGACCCGCGAGGCCGGTGATCTCGCGCATGTGGCAGATCAGGCAGTTCGAGCCCCGTGGGATCGGGCTCGAATGGAAGGCGTAGCGGAACTCGCGCGGATAGTTGCGCCAGACGAGGATCCCCCAGGTCTGTGGGTCCGCCGTGCCGTAGCGCAATGAGGAAAAAGGGATTCGCAGCTCCGCCGTCCAGCCTTCGGCCGTGACTCTCGCGGCCGTGTCGTAGAAGAAATCGGGGGAGAAGTCTTCGTTGCCGTTGGCCTCGTTCCAGATTGCGTCCCCCTGGATCCCGCGCGGATTGACGCGAAACTCCATGGCGGATCGGCGGTCGTTGCGCGTGTCGAGAAAGATCGCGATGTTGTCGTCGGTTCCGATGACCTGATCGCGGTCCACGTAGGGCGCCCGGATTCTCTCGGGACGAGGATCGTCGCAACGGACACCGATGTAGAAGGCCCTGTCGTCGTATGTCAGGAAGGCGACGGTTCGCGCCTTCGCCGGCACGTTGTCTCCGGGCGAGGTTTCCCAGAATGTGTCGATGACCGCTGCCCCTTTCCAGCCCGGATCGGAGAGGTCGCCGTCGATCGTGATCGTTCCCGACGCGCGCGGAATCGCGACGGAGGCAGGCGCGGAGGGGGCCTGGCCGAAGGCGAACGGGGGCAACGCGAAGGCAGCCAACGCCGGCGCGAGAAGCAGTCTTCTTCCCACTCTTCTTCGTTTACGGCCGATCGGAGGAAAGGTTCGGCGCTGGCGAGTGTTCCTGAGCTCTCCGTGCTGAACTCCGATCCCTTAGAGTTATGTGCGCCGTTACGAGGGGGGGGACCGATGCCCGAAGGACCGGAGATCGAAACCGAGAAACTCCACGAAGCGATCCACGAGGAGGTCGAGCACGAGGGCGGCTCGTTCCTGAGGAGGATCGCTCTGACGACGGCGCTCTTTGCGGCCATCGCGGCGATCGCGGCCCTGCGGGCGGGTGCGACCGTCAATGAGGCGCTCGTCTTGAAGACCGAGGCCGCGCGATTGCAGGCGGAAGCCAGCGACCAGTGGGCGTATTACCAGGCCAAGGGGATCAAGGCGGCAACCGCGGAGGCGGCGCGGACTTCCTGGCTCGCGATCGCCAAGGAGCCACCGGCGGAGTACGGCGAGAAGCAGAAACGCTACGGGGAAGAGCAGAAGGAGATCGAGAAGAAGGCGCGCGAGCTCGAGAAAGAGCGAGACGCCAAGTCCTCCGAGGCGGACCACCTGCTCCACCGCCACCACGGCTTTGCCAACGCGGTCGCCCTGTTCCAGGTTTCGATCGCGCTCGGCGCCGTGGCCGCCCTGACCAGGAGCCGGCCGGTATGGTGGGGATCGATGCTTCTGGGTGGCGCGGCGACGGTGCTATTCGTACTCACCCTGCTCGGCTAACCGTCGCTTCCGCTTGCTCGGGACCTGCGCCTGCCGGCGCACCGGCACGCGGCTCGGCCAGGGCCTCGACCGCGGGCCTGGTCCCTCGCGCACTCTCGCTCCCGCGGCGCGAGGCTACTCCCCTCTGGGAGACTCCTCGCGCCGCGAACCAGAGCAAAGAGAAGACGCGAGCCGTCGGCCCTGAATTTTCGTATCGCGAGGAGTCTCCCGAGGGAACCGAGGGAGGAGCCTCGCGATGCGGGAGCCCGCAGCGATCGCGCACCAGCGCGACGCACGAAGGGCGACGTGCAGCGATCGCGCACCAGCGCGACGCGCGAGGGCGACGACTAGTGGAAATCGTGACTGGGGACAGCCTCGACCTGTGAGAGAGGCCAGAACTTCTCTCCCTTCACGGACAATGTCCCGTCCGTCTTCTGGAGCCTGCCTTCGACGATGAGGCTCCCCGAGCCGACGATGACGGCGCGGTTGTCGCGGAAGAGGTCGGGGCGCACGATCGCCTGGCACATTCCGGTCTCGTCCTCGAGAGTCAGGAAGACGAATCCCTTGGCGGTGCCGGGCCTTTGCCGCACGATAACGGTGCCCGCCGTCGTCACGCGCTCTCCGTCGGGACGCCGCAGAAGCTCCGCCGCGGAGAGGATGCCGCGCTGCTCGAGCCGCCCGCGCCAGTGCTCCATCCAGTGTGGCCCCGTCGTCATCTGCATGGCCGCGTAATCGGCCGCGGTCTCCTCCTCTCGGCTCATCTCGGGAAGAGGCGAGGGATCATCCGTTGGCAGATCCGCGTAGAGCGCGCCTGCCGGGCGCGCGACCTTCGCGACCTGCCAGAGCGCCGCGCGACGTGTCTTTCCGAAGGAGGCGAGCGCTCCCGCCTGCGCGAGCAGCGTCAGCTCGTGGGGTTTCAAGACGCACCGCCGCGCGAGATCGTCGGCATCCCGGAAAGCCTCGCGTGACTGCTCCTCTTCAATGCGCTTTCCCGCGGCCTCGGAAAGCCCCAGCACAAACCGCAATCCCAGGCGCACGCCTCCCCGTTCCCAACGACACTTCCAGCCCGAAAGCGTGACGTCGATCGAAAAAATCTCTGTGCCGTGGCGTTGGGCGTCCTTGACCAGTGTCGCCGGATGGTAGAAGCCCATCGGCCAGCAGTTCAGGAGCGACATGTAGAAGGCCGCCGAGTGGCGGGCCTTCAAGTAGCAGCTCGCGTAGGCGATCAGCGCGAAGGACGCCGCGTGCGACTCGGGAAACCCGTAGAGCGCGAAGGACGTGATCGACTTGACGATCTGCTCCTGCGCCGACTCGGAGATTCCCCGCTCTTTCATTCCCGCCCGCAGGCGTTCCTCGATCGCGCCCATGCGTTCCATCGAGCGCTTGAAGCCCATCGCGCGCCGCAGCTCCTCGGCCTCTCCTCCCGTAAAACCGGCGGCGACCATCGCAATGCGCAGGAGCTGTTCCTGAAAGAGGGGGACACCCAGTGTGCGCTCCAGGATCGGCTCCAGGCACGGATGCGGGTATTCGACGGGAGCTCTTCCCTGCCGCCGGTCGAAGAAGGGACGCACCATCCCGCCCACGATCGGGCCCGGCCGGATGATCGCGACCTGAACGACTAAGTCGTAGAACTTTCGAGGAGCGTTCCTCGGAAGCGAAGCCATCTGAGCGCGGCTCTCGACCTGAAAGCACCCGACCGTGTCCGCCTCGTTCAACATCTCGTAGACCTTCGGATCGTCCTGGGGCAGGTGGGCGAGGTCGACGTCGATCTTCTCGTGCTCGCGGATCGTGGGGATCGCCTCCTCGATCGCCGCGAGCATCCCAAGGCCCAAGAGATCCACCTTCACGATCTGGAGGTCGGCGCAATCGTCCTTGTCCCACTGCACGACCACGCGGCCCGGCATCGAGGCGGGCTCGAGCGGCACGACCTCGTCGAGCCGGCCCGCGGCGACCACCATCCCGCCGGAATGCTGGCCCAGATGCCGCGGCAGGTTCTGGACGGCGAGAAAGCTGCGAAGGAAGTGCTTCGTGCGCGAGTCCCGCGGATCGAGCCCCGCGGCCGCGACCTCTTTGGAGAGCTCCGCGATCGGTTCGCGGATCTCACCAAAGTTCCAGGCGGAGAGGTGCTTGGACAGGCGGTCGACCTGCTCGGGCGAGTACCCGAGGGCCTTGCCCGTTTCGCGCGCGGCGGAGCGGTCTCGGTAGGTGATGACGTTGGCAGTCATGCCCGCGCCGTGGGGGCCGTACTTCCCGTAGACATGCTGGATGACGCGCTCGCGCTGGTCGCCGGAAGGAAGATCCAGGTCGATGTCCGGCCATTCGCCGCGTTCTTCCGAAAGGAAGCGCTCGAAGAGCAGATCCATCTTCACCGGATCGACCGCGGTGATCGAGAGCGCATAGCAGACCGCGCTGTTGGCCGCCGAGCCGCGTCCCTGAACGAGGATGCGGTTTTCCAGACAGAAACGGACGATGTCCCAGACGATCAGGAAGTATCCAGCCAGGTCCAACTTCTCGATCATCGTCAGCTCTTTGGCCAGCTGCGCCTGCGCGCGGCCCGTCAGCGGCCGGAAGCGCGAACGCGCGCCGTTCCAGGTGATCTGGCGGAGGAAGGAAGCGGCGGTCTCTCCCGGCGGGAGCGGGTACTCGGGGAAGCGATAACCGAGATCCGCCAGTGTGAAGTCGAGCCGCTCGCTAAGCTGCCACGCCCCGTCGAGAGCGGCGGGCAGATCGGAAAAAAGCGCTTCCATCCGTGTTGCGTCCTTGAAATGACGCTCCCGCTCTTCCTGAAGCAGCCGGCCCGCGCGGTCGAGCGTGGTGTGGTTGCGGATCGCCGTGAAGATGTCGTGAAGCTCCTTGTCCTTCGGGCGCGCGTAACGCACGCCGTTGGTGGCTATCAAAGGAAGTCGCAGCCGTCGGGCGAGATCGAGCAACGCCTGGTTGCGGTGCTCCTCGCGAGCAAGAGAATGCCGCTGAAGCTCGACGTGGATCCGCCCCGGAAACATCTGCGCGAGGCGCTCGAGCATCCCGGCTGATGCCTCCAGATCTCCTCCCTGGAGCGCCCGCGCGATCGGCCCTTCCTCCCCGCCGGTGATGCAGTGAAGCCCATCCGCGTGCGCGGCGACCTGCTCGAGCGTGACGGACGTCTCACCCTTGGCCTTTCCGAGTGCGCCGGCGGTGATGAGGCGGCAGAGGTTCTTGTAGCCAGCGCGGTTTTCGACGAGAAGCGTCAAGCGGGGAAGTTGCGGAGTGGGAGAGGGGGTGAGGGGGCGAGGGGGTGATCCCGTTTTTCTCCCACTCTCCCACTCTCCCCCTCCCCCTCTCAGACTCACTTCGGCACCGACGAGCGCCCGGACGCCAGCCGAGCGCGCGGCTTTGTAGAACCGAGGCGCGCCGTAGACCCCGTTGCGATCCACGAGCGCGACGGCGGGAAGCCCGAGCTCGGCGGCCTGCGCGATCAGATCTTCGGGAAGGCAAGCGCCTTCCAGAAAGGAAAAGGCCGAGGCCGCGTGCAGCTCCGCGTAGGGGCGCGATCGAGCCCGGAAAGAGGCAGGTTTCCACGCGCGCTGCCGCAATCTCTCCTTGCGCGCCCCCGCCGCGACGATCTTCGGAAGATCCGCGCGACTGGAAACCCCCAGGTTTCGGGAAGGAGGCTCCTCTTCCGGATTGCTCGATGGCCGGTTGCGGGAAGGGTCACCCATTACGCCAATCTATGGCGTAAATAGGGCGCAAGTCAACGCCGACGGGCTACTGCGATGAAGCCGCGCGCGCCGTCACGACCACGTTCTTAGCCGCGAACCAGGGGTGGAGTTCGAAGCGGAACCGGCCCGCCTTCACGGCCGGATCGGACTCGACCAACGCGCGTGCCTCTTCCATCGAATCCGCGCGAAAGACGTAGAGGCCTCGCAGATCGCCGTCGTCGGTAAACGGTCCCGCGATCAACAGCTTGCCCGCTTCCCCCATTCGCCGGATGTTCGCCATGTGACCTTCTTGGATCGTTTTGACCTCCGGCGTCTGCTCGGGAGACCACTTCGGACCCTTGTAGAGAAATCCGACGTAGTAGGTCGTCATCTCGAAACCGCCAGGACCGACGATGGTTTGCGGCTTGGGCGTGCCGGTGCTCGTCCGCCATCCCGGCGTTTCTTTCTTCTCTTGCCCGAGGGTCGCCGACCCCGAGAGAACGATCGCCACTGTCGCCGCAATAAAGAGTCTCGTCATCTCTTACTCCCTTCCAGAATCTGGCCTCAGCCGGCTCGTTTCTGAAAATCTCTCAACGGCCCGAGCGTCTTGCGCATCAGGATCTCCGAGTGTCCCCTGACCACGTAGTCGGGGAGTTCCCCAACGACACGGTATCCCAGTCGCTCGTAAAGCCGGCGCGCGCCGGAGTTGAAGGAAGACACGCAGAGGAAGACGTTGGGGCTCTCCCGAAAGATCCGCTC
>Ga0070706_100002295_pt1 | contig 19329 bp, 15 predicted proteins | sample KBSK5501metaG_FD_65476 | JGI IMG/M metagenome (GOLD analysis project Ga0070706, IMG submission 65476) | Corn, switchgrass and miscanthus rhizosphere microbial communities from Kellogg Biological Station, Michigan, USA - KBS K5-50-1 metaG | ecosystem: Host-associated > Plants > Roots >... | reverse complement strand
CTCCCCGGGCGCCCTGGTCACAGCTGGGCCTCGGGGCCCGCTTCCATGCCCCAGTCCGCGAGGATCTCCGCGATCTGGGCTCGCACCGGGTCGGGCAGGCTGCGGCTGGGCGGGCGGACATCGCGGCGGCAGAGCCCGAGCTGGGCGAGTGCCTCCTTGACGACGCTGACGTTGTCCGCGGACGAATCGGCGGCCCGCAGTTCCTCGAACGGGCGGCACAGGTCCCACACCTTCATCGCCGCGCCCAGGTCGTTGCCGCGCAACGCGTCGAGCATCCCGAGGGACAGCTGCGGCGCGACGTTGACGAGACCCGAGGTGAAGCCGCGCGCGCCGGAGGCCCAGCAGGTCGGCGCGGTCAGCTCGGCCAGTCCCGCGAGCCAGGTGAAGCGGTCCAGGCCAGCGTCCCTGGCCACCGCCGCGAACTGCGCGGCGTCACGCACCCCGTACTTGACCGCCACGACGTTGGGGCACAGCTCCCCGAGGCGGGCGATGTGCCGGCCGCCGATGCGGGCATCACGGATATAGAGCACGACTCCCAGGTCGGCCACCGCGTCGGCGATGGCCTGGTGGTAGTCGACCCAGCCGTCAGCCGACGTGTACGGGCTGACCGGCTGGTGAATCATGATCATGCGGGCGCCTGCCGCGCGCGCGTGCTCCGCGGCGGCGATCGCGGCCGGGATATCGTGGCCGACGCCCACCAGCACCTCCGCCCGGCCGCCGGTGGCGGCTATCGCCGACTGCGTCGCGGCCCGGGCCTCGCCCGCGGTCAGCGTGTAAAACTCGCCGGTATTGCCATTCGGCGTGATCATGGTGACGCCGGCCTCGATCATGCGGCCGATCAGCCTGGCGTGGGCCTCGGTGTCGATCTCCCCGGCCGGGCCGAACGGGGTGACCGGGATGGCGGCCGCCGTGGCCAGGATGGTGCGCATCTGCTCAGCGGTGGCGGGCTCAAGGCGCATCGGCGCTCCCTGTGGTCGGCGGGGGTGACGGGGCGAAGTGTCGTGCGGCGAAAGCGCTGATGTGCGCGCGCAGCAGAGTCGCTGCCCGGCTGGAGTCACCGGCCTGCGCGGCGGCGAGGATTGTCCGGTGCTCGCGGGCCTCGTGCTGCCACGACGGCTCCTGCTGCCAGGCCACCGCCGACACCAGCGCGGTCTGATCCCGGAGATCGTCCAGGGCTGCGACCAGCAGCCGGTTGCCGCAGGCCAGGTACATGCCGCGGTGGAAATCCCGGTTCTCCAGGCTGCGCTGCGCCCGTTCGCCAGTCGCGTCGGCCCGCTCCAGCGCGCGCCGGGCCGGGTCCCAGTCGGCGCCGCGGTCCACCGAGCGCCGGACCGCTTCCGGCTCAAGCAGCATCCGCATGTCGTAGATGGCGGAGGCCGTCTCGCTGTCGATCGCCCGCACGGCGGCGCCCCGGTACGGGCTCATGGTCACCAGGCCCGCGCCGGCCAGGGTCTTCAACGCCTCGCGGACCGGTGTCTTGGACACGCCCAGGACCTGCGCGAGTTCCGTCTCGACCAGGGCCTGTCCGGGCCGCAGTTCGCCGGCCAGGATCGCGTGCTTGATCGCGTCGAGCACCGCGACCGTCCGGGGCGGCACCGCACCGGCGCCACCGTCCAGGAAGGTCCGGCCTGCGCCCGGGGCGGATCCGCTCACCGCTGCGCGTATCGCGTATGGCATCTCATATATGACTTTACGCTATGAGTACCGCGCTGCCGTCACCATGTCCAGGGCCGGCCGGGGGGCCCGCTAAGCGGATCGGGATGGTCACCAGGGTCTTCGCGTCTGTTGTTATCTCGAACCCGCGGATGTCGGAGGCAGGCAACGACGCTGAGGCCGGGTACCACACATCATGGTGACCGCGGGCGACGGTCCAGCTCCCCGCGGCGGTTTCCTGCCCGCGCGCGTTCGTTACCCATACCTGGCAGGCGGTCCCGACGGGAATCCCGCTGATATGCACATCCATCTCGGTTCCCCATGCCTCGGGCCCGTAGTCCACGGTCGCGCTGGCCAGCGTCACGTGGTTGCGCGCTGAGACCGTCTTCCAGGAGGCCTGGCTTGATTGCGAGGACCCGGCCGGTCTCAGCACTCGTTGCAGGGTGACCGAGCCGCTGGCGACAATGGCGAGCGCGGCGGCGGCCACGGCCACGCCCCGCCATCTTCGCTGGCTGCGGAGCCTGACGGCCTGGTCAAGCAGCCGGGGCAGCGACTCGGCGGGGAGATGACCGTAGCTGTCCCACCTGGACTCGTCCCTGGCCAGGGCCTCTGCCTCGGCGGCCGAGACCCGGCCGAGCAGGGCTGGCAGGCTGGCCAGCCCGGCTAGCTCTTCCCGGCAGTCATGGCACCGGGCCAGGTGCATCTCCACGAGCGCGCGTCCGGCCGGATCGATGGCGCCCAGCACATAGACACCGAGCACGCGCCGGATCTCACCGCAGTTCACCGCGTCTGTCATGGCCCGAGTCCCTGCTCGCCCCGTGCCGGCTTCGCCGCGCGTAGCGCATCGAGCGTCGGGGACTCCAATGTGGCCATACTTCTTACAACGTCCCGCCCTGGCCTGCGGGTTCATTGCCTGGGCGGCCTAGACGGGCCGTTCGCGTCACGGCTGGCGCGTTTCCGCGGAAACGCTCGGCCGGCGTTTCCGCGGAAACGCGGTCAATGTGACACTGAGCGAGCTATGGACAGCTTAATGTCACATTGACCGCGCCGGGAGGGGGCTCGGGGCGCTGGCCCGCGTCAGTACATCTCGACGCAGTCGTAGCTGTAGCCGGGACTCAGGTAGCCGCCGAGGCCGGCCGAGCCGCTGATGACGGTGATGGTCATGGTGTTGGTTCCGGTGACGAAGGCGCTGGCCGGGACGTTGTAGGTGTACAGCGCGTTGTTGCCGCGGTAGGTGCCTATCGTCAGGCTGCGTGAGTTCGGCTGGGCGGAGGCGGCGGGCCCGGGCGAGGTCCAGTTGTTCACGCTGATTTGCGGCCGGCCGCCGGCGTAGGCCGCGGTGATCCCGATCCGCACCGTCCGGGCGGCGATCTGGCTGGAACTCAGCGTGAACCTGACCGTGGTCGGGTTGTTGATCGATTTCCACTGGTAGGCGGGGAACTGGGCGGCGCTGCTGCTGCCCACGGTGTAGGTGATCGGCCCCCAGTGGGCCATCCGCGTGTCGGATGGGTGCATCCAGGTCAGGTTCGCCCAGTTCAGGAACCCGCTCGGGGCGCCGTCCCAGGTGCCGATCCGGAATACCGGCGAGGCGGGCGTGACCCAGGCTGAGGCGATGTTCTGTCCGGACGTCGTGGAGCCGGCGTTGACCGTCACCGTCCTGGTGGCCACGCCAAGTTCGCCCTGGTACAGCGTCTGGGTGTAGGTCCCCGGCTTCATGGCCGGGCTGGTGAAGTTGCCGTTGGACGGCAGCGTCGTCCAGTACTGCGCCTGGCTGTTCGCCCAGCCCACCGTGACTCCTGCGCCGCCCGCGACGCCCGACGCGGTCCCGCTGACAAAGCCGCGGCCGGACGGGGCCACCGAGCCGGCGAAGCCGAAGTTATACATGAAGCTCATGTCGGGCGCGGCGGGCGTTGATGTGCCGCCGACCATGAGTGCGTACGGGCCGTAGAGCACGCCGAGGCGCTGCGGCTCGGTGTCGTTGTGGCCCGACCACATGTAGTTGTAGACCTCCACCGAGGCGCTGGTTCCCTGTTGCTCGATGTCGCGGAAGAACGGCCCGCCCGAGCTGCTCTCCCTGGTGCCGTAGGCCATGTACACGCCGATACCGCTCCCCGTCACGCCCCGCGGCGTCAGGTTCATCGCCTGGCGGTTCGAGTAGTACTTCGACCGGGTCTGGCCGTTGACCAGGTCTATGTCGGCGGACTCGATCACGGTGCCGCCTCTGACGTCCGACGGCGTGTTGATGTTGGTGAGGACATTGCGATTCAGGTACTGGATCCAGCGCACTTCCCCGGCCGAGCCGACGTAGGTGGCCATGTAGACGTTGTTCTGCCCGTTGACCGCCACGTAGTAGTGGTGGAGTGTGCCGCTGCCATACCAGGTGCTCGTGGACGCGGTGATGATGATGTAGTTCCCGGTCTGCCGCGCGCTCACGGTGGGACTGGGTATCCCGGACTCGACGTGCGACTCGTTGGTCCCGGACGGCTGCAGCTCGGTGCCGTTGATGTTCAGCGATGTCATGCCGCCGGTACTCTGATGGATCTTGAATACGAGACCGGCGCCGGTGGTGACCGTGTAGTACCCGCCGCTGCTCGTGTAGCCGAACGAAGCCGCGCTGGCCGCGGGGGCCCGCTCGCCGACGGCGACCGCACCGATTCCTAGGGCCAGGCCGCCGACGCCAGCCCGGGTGAGGAACTCGCGCCTGCCGAGCGGCCGGGGCTCGGGTGATATGCCGGGCTTGGTCATTGAGGTGTCCTTCCGCTGAGGGGAGGGTGGCCGGACCGCCGCCCTCCCCTGTTCGGCTGGTTGAGGGCTACAGGCCCGGGTAGCTGGGGAATGTGCAGGAGGGAACGCTGCCGCTGCCGCTGATGGCGGTGACCGTCACGTCCGTGCCCGACGGGGAGATGTTGGTGTTGAAGGTGCCGACGCTGGCGAACTCGGCGGAGGTGCTGGTCGCGTCCAGGCTGACGTTCTCCAGCGTCAGCCCGAGCAGGTGGGAGGAGTTGTAGCCCTCGAGCACAGACTGGGCACTGGACTGCGAGCTGACCGACTTGAGGCCGTTGACCACGATGTTGGTGTAATAGGGCGTCGTCGAGCCATTGCCACTTGAGTAGAACGGGTTGAACTCCATCGCGTGCTTGATCCCCGTCAGGCACGTGCCGTCGTAGGTCACCTGGTTGACCGTGCCGCCCTCGCTAGAGCTGGTCTTGATGCGGATCCCGTTATTGTCGGTGCTCACGTTCCCCGCGCTGTCGACCCCGCTCACCGTGTTGTTCGTGACCAGGATGTTGCTGACTCCGTGCTGAGTCTGGCTGCCGATCGATATCCCGTGCGTGCCGTAGAAGTGACTGTTCTCGATCGTCATGTTGGATGCGGCACCGGAGTTGGTCTTGATCGCTATCCCGTCGTCGCCGTCCTGGATGTAGGAGTTGTTGACGGTGACGTTGGTGGCGCTGTCCGGGTCGATGCCATCGGTGTTCCGCGCGGTGGCTGGGGTCTTGATCCGGATTCCCCAGACGGTGAGCCCGTTGCCGCCCTCGAAGTAGAGATGGAAGATGGGCGCGTTCACCAGGTCAACGTCGTAGACGACCAGGTTGTTGACGCCGTGCGCCTCGATCAGGCGTGGGTTGTTCTGCTTCTGGCCGGCGGTCTTGGCGGCCTGCGCGAGATCCCACCAGGTGCCGCTGGTGCCGAGGATGTCCTGGTCGCCGCGGCCGTTGATGGCGCCCTGGCCGCCGCCTGAGCCCTGCGTCCCCATGATCGCGGCGCTGGACCCGGTGACGGTGATGAACGGCCTGCAGCCGTTGTCGGTGGAAGCGACAGTCCCGCAGGTCGCCTGGCCGCTGACCTGGTAGTTGACTGGGTTGCGGGAGGCGTACAGCGTGGCGCCGTCGTCGACCAGCAGGGTGACGCTGGCGGGCAGGGTGAGCGGGCCGCTCAGGAAGGCATTGTTGCTGCCGGCCGGGGCGAGCACCACCGCCCGGCCGGAGCCGCCGCAGCTGTTGAGGGCGGCCTGGATCCTGGAGGTGTCCGGAGGCAACGACTCAGCACCGCTGCTGAACTGCTCATTGCTGGTGGCGAGTTGCGCGCTCAGCGTCGTGCAGGCGGCCGGCACGGTCGGCTGGCTCACTGTGCGGCTGTCGCCGGTGGCCAGCATCACGCCGGGCGGCCCTTGTGTCTGCGTCGGGGTCGGCGTCGGGGTCGGGGTGACGGTCGGCGAGGTGCTCGGGGTGGGGGTCGCGGTGGTCGCCGATGGAGAGGGCGAGGCACCGCCGCACGCGGCGCCGTTGAGCGTGAACGCGGTGGGGTTCGCATTCGTGCCGCTGAAGGTGCCGTTGAAGCCGACCGTCGTGGTGCCGCCGGCGGTCAGGGAGCCGTTCCAGCTCGCGTTGGTCACCGTGACCGTCTCGCCGCTCTGCGACCAGGTGCCGTTCCATCCCTGGGCCACCTGCTGGTTGCCGGGGAAGGTGAAGTCCAGCGTCCACGCGCTGACCGCCGAGCTCCCGTTGGTGATCGCGACGCTGGCCGTGAACCCGCCCGGCCAGCTCGACGGGACGGAGTAGCTGACCTGGCACGCCGTCGTGGCGGTCAAGGCCATCGGGACGACGACGAAACCCGTCCCGGCAATGAGAGCGCTAACACCAAGCGCGCCAGCTAACGTGCTGGCCGGGTTGCGCGGGTGTGGCATCCGGAATCTCACGGACGTTCCTCCTCGACCACAGCGGGGGTAGGCCGGCGTACGACCCCCCGCCGCCAGGCCGGCCCGACCGCGGAGTTATGTCTCCATGTGGGCACGTCCTGTGCAGAAACGCACGCTCCGCGCGATGGTAGGGCGGCCGTGAGGGCCGCGTCCAAGGCCCCGGGATGGCGCGGCTGCTGTGGGCCGTGTCGATGCTGGTGACACGGGGCCCGGCGGTCAGTGCCGCATGAAAGCCGCATGAAAGGCACCGGACGTCCGGCTTGCGCAGTAAGCCGCACCGGAAGGCCCGCGGCGGTATGCCGCACCGGAAGGCCCGCGGCGGTATGCCGCACCGGAAGGCCTGCGGTCAGGAAGCGACGTGCCGGACGGGCTCATAGCTGGCGATGTCGGGCATATCGGTAAGAATGTTCCTCATAGCCTGCGAGCGCGAAGGAGTCAACCATGAGCTCGTCGACGAAGCCGGACCCCGCGGCCGACGGGCTGGTAGCTCGTGCACAGCGACGTTGGCGTAGCCGGCAACTCGATGATACGGAGGAGGGCTACCGGCAGCGAGCCGAACTCCAGGCCCGCAAGCTCGGCCCGGATCACCCCAAAACGCTGATAACACGAGGTAAGCACGCTATTGCCCTGCGCTCACTGGGCCGGGTTGAGGAGGCCGAGAAGGAGCTTGCCGAGGTTGTGACCGGTCTGGCCGCGATCGGCGCGGACCACCCTGACACGCTGAAAATGCGCCACTTGCACTGCCTCGTGCTGACCGATCTTGAACGCTTCGGGGAGGCCGAGCCCGAGCTGCGCCTGCTGGCCGCGGCGGAGAGCCGCGTTCTGGGCTACCGGCACAGTGACACACTGGACGACCAGGCATTGCACGCCCTGGCCCTGTTCGAGCTGGGCCAGATGCGAGAAGCCGAGGCGAAGTTCGCCGACGTGTCCGCGACGCAGGCAATAGTGACTGGCGCCGACGATGCCAGGACGCTCATGTGGCGGGCCTTTCACGGCGTCGTGCTGACCGAGCTTGGACGCTTCGGAGAGGCCGAGGCTGAGCTACGTGACGTGGCGGAGGCGAGAGGCCGCATTTCAGGGCCGGATCATCGTGACACGCTGGTCGTGCGCTGCCGGCTCGCCGCGGCGGTGCGCGAGCAGGGCCGGGCGGAGGAAGCCGAGGCAGAACTCAGTGAGGTGGCGGCGGGCCTGAGGCTCGTGCGTGGCGAGGATCATCGCGACACGCTTTCGGCGCACGGTCAGCACGCCCTGGCCCTGCGCCAGATGGGCCGGGCGGAAGAAGCCGAGGCAGAACTCAGCGAGGTGGTGGCCGGCCTGACCGCCGCGTGCGGCGACGATGACCCCGTCACCTTGCGCTACCGGGCCTGGCACGGAGTCCTGCTCCACGACCTGGGCCGGCTCGACCTGGCCCAGGCTGAGCTGTCGGCCGCGGTGGAGGCGTTAACGCGTGTCCAGGGCGCAGATCATCCATCCACTCTCCGGCATCGCGGGCATCTCGCCGACCTCCTGCGCGACCTCGGCGACCCTGGAGACGCCGACCACAATGCGTGAACCGGCTCTCCCGCGAGCCGCACAGCATCCGCAGGTGGAGGTCCTGATTCCGGACATCGCGGTCCTGACCGTGCTGCGCCGGGACGTGCGAGCGTCGCGCTTCCCCAGCGGCTGGAACCGTTGTCGCCGGGCTGAGAATGGGCCGGGCCAGGTCCGCCCCAGTTGCCTGCGATGGAGACTGCCGACGCCATCGCCGTGGCTGGCCTAGCGGCGCGCTCCTCGATGCTGGGAGCGGCCTCCTGGTGTTCATGGCCCGGCGTTGTTGCCCGGATCGTTGTCGGCTGTCTACTGTTGGCTTGCCGGATAGATGAAGGGCACCGCTGTTAGAACCTAGCCGCCCCGCATAGGGCCGAGCCAGGCATGGCCTGGCTGTCGGCCCGGTTGGTTACGCCCGGAACCTTCCGATCCCTCATAGCGCGGCGCATCGCTGGCCGCCCTCGGGAAGCCCAGCGACCCGGCGGCGTCTCATGCCTGCGAGGCCGCGGCACGCTCACACTCACACTCACACTCACACTCCCGCTCACACTCACACTCCCGCTCACGCTCACGGCACGGTGCCGCTCACGGCACGGTGCCGTCGCGATCCCGCGCGGTCCAGGTCCTCCTGGGGAAACCGACATGAAGCGCCGACGCTGGGATGGCACTTGGCCGCACGCCTGGAGCGTGCACAATCTTCGAGGAAGGGAAGATGATCATGAACAAGGAAGAGCTGCTCGAAAGGTACGAGGCGCTGGGCGAGATGGACGACTTCCTGGAGGCCAAGCGGTTGTTCGAGCAGGACCTTGGCGAGCAGGCCGACGAGCTCCTGCTCCGTCAGTATGGCTACCTGCTCGAATCCCATGGGCGTTACGCGCTCAGGCGGGCGGTGGAGCTGTATGAGCGCGCGATCGCGGTCGACCCGGACGCGGACCTGGTGCGCTGGCAGTGGATGAACGCGAAGGCGGCGCTTCGCGAGTCGGACCACGCGGTCACGCTGTACAAGAAGCGGGTCGCCGACTCGCCAGGGGACGTGCGGGAGCTGCGTTTCCTCTCGTCCGCCTACCTATTGGCGAACGACTTCGAGGCGGCGGGAAAGGTCATCGACGCCGGTATCGAGCTCGCGCCCGACGACGCGACGCTGATGTCAAATCGGGGAGAGGTCAAGGCGGCTAGGGATGATCCGGAGGGCGCCCTCGCGGACTGGCGCCGCGCGCTTGAGCTCGACCCCCAGAACCTTGGTCCCGTTTACCTCAGCGCCTTCCTGTTGGAGCGCGAGGGACGGCTCGACGAGGCCGCCGAGTCATGGCGTTACATCGTGGACTATTGCGACGTGCGCGACTGGGACTTGACGGCCGTCTGGCCCAGGCAAGAACTCCAGCGGCTGCGCGGGTTGCTCATAGAACACTGAGACCTGTGCGGTGAGTCTCCCCCGTGAGGCCGGGTGCGGGCGTGCCCGCCGCGCCTTCGACCCCGCCACGGCGCAGATCACCTGGCGGCGGCAGGACTAGGTGCCCCGTGGTGGATCATTGCCTGAGGCGTGACAGGGAAGGGCATCGCGTCGCACCAAAGCAAGCACGTTCATGACCGGGCTGGCGGCTAAGCCATGCGACGTTCTCGCGCGCTGGCAGCGGCCCGCGCCGTGAGCAGGGGGATAGCGGCGATCTTGTCTTCGGTCAGGTGCTCCCAGTAGAGGCCGCCGGGGCGCCGCGGAGGTCCGCACTCGATCACTTCGTCTGGCGTGACGATCAGGTCGACACTGAAGTCGTGCTCGGTCTCCGGAACTGCTTCGTCGACGACTTGCAGGGGGTGAACGGTCGTAACGATCACTGTCTGCGGGCCGACTAGCCCAGCCTCTTGAAGCAGCGCGACCTCGATGTCTGAGTAACCTGCGCCTTTGCCCAGCCGCGCGCCGTTCCGGTTCACAGCGACGCTGCCGCAGATCACCACATCGACGGGCCGCATCTCATCCACGCCGATCTTCCGGGCCGTTCTGGCGGCTCCTTCCCTCGATGCTGCTTCGGCGAGTGGCGCGGTGAGGCTGGCAGGGTCTAGGAGGTAGAAGGGAAGGTCGTCGGCGAGCATCGGTACCGCCATGTAGAGCAGCTTGCCGTCCCGCAAGGCTCGTTCCCGGACGGGCTGTTGTGCCCGGTCCGGGACCGCTTTGACGACGTCAGCAGTCAGCCACGCCGACAGCCCGGCGAGCCGGTCCGCCGCCGCGGCGGCGCCCAGGAAAGCGGGAATGTAGCCATGCACCCCGCGCTCAACGGCTCGTTCTCGTTCCAGCAGGTCCCATGTCTGCATGCGGATCGCCTGCTTGGCCGTGTCGATTCCGGTGGTCATGACGGCTCCCCTTACGCTGCCATCAAAGCCATGATCCGGTCGTACACATCCTGTACCTCAGCGCTGCGCCGCCACTGGCGCAACTGGCGGCCTGCGGTGCAGATGACGTTCAGTCCTCCCCCACCACGGTTCCGCTCGGTCACGTCGATAGCAAGGTTCAGCCGGGCAACCGCCGCGTCGAGTTGACCGAGCCGGATATAGGCGAGGGCAAGATTGCCTAGGACGACGGCTTGCGACTTCGAATGGTCCTGCAGGGCTAGGGCTGTCTCTTCCAGGATGGCTGCCGCGCCTTTGGCATCGTGGAGGAAGAGGTAGCACGAGCCCGCCAGGCGGCCGGGCTGAGTCGGGGAGAACAGGTCGATGGCCGGATCGACTGGCTGAACCTGAGCGAACTGCACGTCGGCAGCTTCCAGCGCTTTTTCACACTCGCGGCGCTCATCGAGCATGGCGTGTGATTCGGCGACGTGCAGCATGGCAAGGCCGGTGAGGACCTGGCTAGCATCTGCGGCCGTACGGGCTGCGTGCTGGGTCAGGCTGAGCCCAGCCTTCGGATCCCGTCGGCCGTAGAGGGCAACGAAGCTCTTGCGGAGCAGGGCGAGTCCTTCGGCGGACTTGTCGCCGCGCTCCTGGGCAGCGCGAATGGCCTGGTCGAAATAGGCAACCGCGGTGTCGTGATCACGCCGTTGGGAGGCATCCCAGACGAGCTGGCCCATTAGTGTCGCCGCCTCGGCTTCGGCTCCGTGCAGTTCCCGGCGGACGTAGCTCCGCCTCGCGTGCGAGCCGAGAAAGGAGATCTGGCCCAGATATTGCCCAGCCTCAGGAATCAAGGCAGTCGAAGGTGCGCGGTCGTACTGCTCGTCAAGCTGGCGCACCTTCTCGCGGAGGTAGGCGACGCTCATCAAGTCAACGGTGTCCGGATGCGCGAGAACGTGGCGCAGTCGCTCGCCAGATGGCAGCCCTGCTGCTGGTCCTGAATTGCTGGCCCGGCGAGCCTTGGCAGCTGCGGCTGCCCGGTCGAGTTCGGCAGCGGAGACCCGCAGGACAGTAGCCAAGTGAACGCGCCAGTAAGGAGTGGGGATGCGCCGCCCGGTCTCCCACCGCGCCACCATGCTCCGGTCAGGGACGCCATCGCTACGCCCGGAAACTTCCCGCAACGCCTCAGCCAGGGCGTACTGCGACTTGCCCAGCCGATCACGCACCCGGCTGATTAACTCGCCGACAGTCTCCTCGCCCAACCACCAGTCAGCCATGTGACCCCTCGTCGCCGCTATAGAACTGGTTGTGGCCCCTATGGTGGCCCCCTCCCTGGCCCTCCGCCAACCCGGATCGTGGGTGCGAACCTTCCGGAGTGCCGCTGTGATGCAGGCGGCGCTGGCCCAGCCGGACTGGCAGGGAGGGCTTTCATTGAGCGGCAGCACGAGCGCATATACGCCACGAGCCCCCGCAGGCGTTGCTCGTGCTGTTGGAGGCGGAGCCGGCACTGTGCACGGGAGCGTGTTATCTGTGCGCGGTCCCAGGAAGAGCGGTGCTCCGGTGTCGGTTCTGCCTCGCCAATGTCAGGGAACGGTCATTGACGACGTATGGCCGCTGCGGGACTTCATAGAACTGGGCGCGCTGCCTGGCGCGGTCCCCTGCGCCCGGCTGCACGCTCGCCAATTAATGTGGGAATGGGGACTCACCCGATTCAGCGAAAGTGCCGAACTCCTGGTTTCCGAGCTAGTAACCAACGCGGTATACGCGTCACGCGCCATAGAGCGGATCACCCCAGTACGGCTGTGGCTGCTGGCGGATAAGACACGGGTACTGATTCTCGTATGGGATGCCAGCTCGCAGACGCCGACACTCATGAGCATAGGCGAAGACGCGGAGAGTGGCCGGGGGCTGCTGCTGGTGGAAGTTATCAGCGATAGGTGGAATTGGTATTTCCCGCAGGACACAGGCGGGAAAGTGGTATGGGCATTCCTGGAGATGCGATGAACACAATCAAGACAGCAACCCGACGATTAATCGAAACCGTCCGCTACACCGCCGGCATCGACCTACCTGCGGTGGAGGACACAGTGCTCCTGGAGCCGTACAGGCTGCGGTGCTTCCTTGAAAGCGCGCTGGCCGGGACCGCTGGCCGCGTGCGCGTGGCGGGCACACTCGACCGCCGCCTGGCATGCATCGAACGCCAGGACGGGCGGTGGGTCGTGGCTGATCTTTCTGGGCAGCCGCACCGGACCCGCATCTGGCCTGCTTGGGCACGCGGCCACCTGGAGCCGGAGGACCCCGAATCCTGGCTGTCGCTGGCCACCATCGATGGGCAGGCCACATACCGGCTCAGCAGGCCCAGCGTGCTGCTGGTGGCGCTGTATCACCCGGAATACTTTCCGCTGCCGCGGTTCCCGCTCGCGATCAGCGATGTGGCACGCGCCGCCCGCTCCACTCTGCTCGGCGTGGTCCGCCTCGCTGACATGCAGCTCGGCGTGATACTGGAGGATCTTGTCCAGCGGGCCAGGGCCGAGCATCCCGACATCCTCGGCATCTCTGCCACCTTCGGCCAGCACGACCTGATGATCCGCCTGCTCGATGCTACCTACGGCGTGCCCCGGCCCCCGCTGATCGTCGTCGGCGGCAGCCTCACAGCACGTAATGAGGGCCTGCTTCTTGACCGCTACCCACGGCTGCTCATCGCCCGGGGTAGCGGTGAGGCCACCATGGAAGGGCTGCTCGCCCACTGGCACGGGGACATTGATCTCGATCACGTACCGGGACTCGGCTTCAACGGGGCCGCGCGTGGCGGCGGCCTGGCGGTCGCGCGGCGCCGGACCGCCCGGCCCGTGACTCGCGACGCCACAATCGATATTTTCCCAGAGCTGGACTTGCTGCCCGCAACTTTTGAGCACCACGGCGTGGCCCAGTTAGAAACCAGCAGGGGATGCACTAATTTCTGCAGCTTCTGCCCGCGCGGCCACAAGGGCATGTGGGCTGGCGCCGCATCGGAACGGCTGCCGTGGATGCTCGCGGAGATGCGGCGCGTTTTCGACCGGTACCCGCAGGTCTCCCGCACCGTGTACCTGGTGGACGAGGAGTTCATCGGCCGCGGCACCGACGCGGCCAGCCGGGCCCTGGACGTCGCCCGCGTCGTACATGACGCTGGGTTCCGCTGGGAATCAAGCTGCCGGGTTGATCAGGTGGTCCGCCTGGATGAGGAGCCGGCCTGGCATGTGGGGCGTGCTGAGATGTGGCGCACGCTGGTGCGGCGGGGGCTGCGCCGGATGCTGTTCGGTGTCGAATCCGGTGTGGACTCGATCCTGGACCGGTTCAACAAGGAGACCACCGGGCAGCAGAACGCCCTCGCTATCCGGACACTGTCCGCGCTGGGCATCCCGACCAGGTTCACCTACATCACCTTCGATCACCTGATGACGCTGGAGGAACTGAAGGCCAGCTACGCCTTCCAGGGGCGCACCGACCTGCTGCTGCGCCCGCTGCCGCACCTGCCGGCGCAGGAGATCGTCCGGGGTGTCCGCGATGAGGCATTCGTGGCGCAGACAGCGGCGGGCCGACCGCTGCACACGGCGATCTCCTACATGCTGGTGTCGATGGAATGCTTGATCGGCGCTGCTTATACCCGCAAAGTCCAGGCCGCCGGGCTGGCCGGGGCGGTCCGGCCGTCGATGGGCCGGGTGGATGCCCGGTTCGCGGACTGGCGTATCGGTGTCGCATCCCATTGGGCCCAGTTGTGGGTGGACCGTAACTTCGCGCTGGACTACACCCTCAAGTCATTGGAGAAGGTGGTCGACGGACAGCCTCGGCACGCGGTACGGCAGGCCCGCGTGGTGCTCAAGGACGCGGCCTATACCGTTCTGGGGGAGATGATTTCCTCGATCGGCAGCCAGCCGCCCAGCAGTGCCGCTGGTGCGGAGATCCGGCTGTCTGCGCGGATCGGCACCCTCCTGGAGATTCAGATCGACCTGTTGCGCGCCCGGATGGAGCACGCCGTGCAGGAAGCGGCCACCAGCCTGCCCGCAGAGCATGCTGGGATGCTGTACCGCGAATATGAGCGCTGGCAATCGGCTGGCGGATGGCGGCTGATCAACGCGGCGGACCCGTGTGGCACCTGACGGGCTGGCCTTCTGGGCTGCTCGCTACGGCGGCGGGCAGCCCGGGAAGCCGTGGGCCGTCAGGTGCTGGCCTTCTCCGGGATCGGCACCCAGTTGAACTCGGGGCAGAAGCGCCGGTAAGTGACCAGCTTCCACGCCGCGTACTCCTCCAGCCGCCCCTGCTGGCCGAGCAGGTGCTTAACCCAGGTATGGCAGACGCGCTCTTCGTGGGTCATGATCTGGCCGATCTGGTCGAGCATCCGGCAAGCGACCGCGAAGTCGTCCTCGGTCAGGGCACTCATGTCAATCTGAACGTCATCCACGGTGAAGGAGAACACCAGGCGCGTGGTCGAGAAACGCGTGTACCGCTCGCCCAGGAACTCCGTATAGCTGGCGAGGGTGGCCATCAGGCCGCTTCGGCCCTCCACCGGGTACCCGATCCCCAGATCGAGGTCGGAGGTTTCCAGGTTGAGCCTCGTGCCGAAGGAGCCGACATCGCGCGGCCGGCGGCCGGTCCATTGCTCGATGAGACCGGACGCCCTTTCGCGGACGCAATAAAGACGGTCATCATATGCCCGCATCGCCTCATAAAACTCCAGGGCGCGCCCGTACTCTGTGTCAGGGAAATCGTCGCGACCGGCCCAGCCCTTCACCAGGAGCGCCGCCAGGTCCAGTTCCGTGCCCGATGGATTGGTCATGGCGGCACACCATACTCGCGCCGGGGCGGCTTCGTTCACGAATACGACGATAGGAAACACCATGAGCCAGGCTCCTGCGCAGCGGACCCTTGCCCAGGGACTGACCGTGCACCCGGTCGGCATCGGATGCTGGGCCATCGGCGGCCCCGACCACAATCTCGGCTTGCCGATGGGATGGTCAACTGCGGACGACCGGGCCTCTGTACAGGGCTTGGAGGCCGCCTGCCAGCTCGGTGCGAACCTGTTTGACACCGCCGATGTCTACGGGCACGGCCGCTCCGAGCGGCTTCTCGGCCACCTGGTGCGCCAGGTCGGGCGGGACAGCCTCGTTCTGTCCTCCAAGGTCGGGTACTTCGCCGGCACCGCCGCTCACCCCTACCTGCCATCAGCGATGCGCCGCCAACTGGAAACGACGCTGGAAAACCTTCAAACCGATCATCTGGATATTTACTTCCTGCACAATGCCAATTTCGGTGATAACGACCGGTACCTGGACGGGGCCTTAGGGCAGATGCGCGCCTTCCAGGACCAGGGCATGATCAAGGCAGTCGGAATGCGCGGCCCACACCGTTTCGCCACCGACCGCTTGAACGTTTCCAGGCAGCAGCGGGAAGACAAATACGCCCGGTTCCGCTGCCTCTTCGACCGTATCCGTCCCGACTACCTGGCCGTCCGGTTCAACGCGCTGACCCCGCCCCCGCCGCCCGGCCAGGTCGACATCTTCGCCTTTGCGGCCAGCTACAGGGCAAGCGTGCTGATCAACAAGCCGCTCGGGCAGGGCCTGCTGACCGGCAAATACGATCCCGGCCAGCCGCCCCGCTTCGGGCCTGGCGACCACCGGCTACGCAAGGCATGGTTCGCCCCGCAGGCCCTGCGTATCATCCGCGACGGCCTCCAGCCCCTGCGTGACAGGTTCGGCACCAGCCCGGCGGAACTGGCGCCTGTCATGATCAGCTACTGCCTGCACCGCGCCGGCAACGCCGCTGTTCTTGCCGGGTTCACCACCCCGGAACAGGTCACCCAGAATCTCGCTCCGCCCGCTCATGCCCTCACCGGAGGCGACCTGGACTTCATCCGTGACACCGCAGGCCGCGTCCAGCAGCGCCTGGACGCGGCCGGTGAAGTCTTCCTCGATGAGATGCGGGCACCCCGGCCGTGACCACCAGCCGCCAGCTCCCGCTAACCTCCCCAGCCGAGCCGACGCACCAGCCAGCCACCGACGCTGTGCGGTTGCTCGTCTTCAACGCCCAGCACGCATCGCCCAGCCGCGCCCGCCGCCAGGCCGAATGGATCGCCAGCCAGGAGATCGCCGACCTGGTGATCCTCACCGAAGTCGGCGCCGGACCCGGCGGCCATGCCCTCATCGGGGCACTGAACGATCGCGGATACCCGAACATCCTTGCGCCCGAACCCACGGTCCCTGGCTACCGCACCGTCCTGGCCTCGCGCGGCTCGGATCTCACCCCGGTCCCCAGTGGCATCGACGTGCTCCCCCATCGCGGCGCTGCAGCGGCGGTCAATCTCGCGGGCCACACCATCGGGCTGCTCGGCCTGTACGTGCCCTCACGCGGCCCGCAGCAGCGCCGCAACCAGAACAAGCGCGCGTTCCAGCAGGCTGTCACCGCGGCGCTGCCAGGTTTTGTCGTCCGGTTCGGCGGCCCCGTGATCATCGCTGGCGACCTGAACGTCGTTGAACCCGGGCACACCCCGCATCATTCGGTTTTCGGTGGCTGGGAGTACGACTTCTACCGCAGCTTCTCCGACGCTGGGATGACCGATGCCTTCCGGGCTGTGCACCCGCACGCCACCGAGCACAGCTGGTTCGGGCGCAGCGGCCAGGGGTACCGCTTCGACCACGTGTTCGTCACCAAACAGCACAGCGCACAGATCCGCAGTTGCGGCTATCTCCACACACCTAGGAAACAAGGCCTCACAGACCACGCGGCCATGACCCTAAGCCTCACCCTGATCACGCAAGACAGCCAGGTCATCGTGTCCGCCAGGTAGACGGCTTCCGCCGGGCACCCCCAACGACGCAGATGCGGGCGGCGCGCTGCAGCCCAAGCCGAGGCGGTCGAGCCTCTGCAGCCACAGGTCCCTGCGCCCGGCGTTACGGTCGGCCTGGGCACGGCTGCTAGCCCGCAACCGGTCCCGTGACGACCGGTTCGAAGATCGACTTGTACTCGACCTTCAGCTTGCCTGCCACGTCCACGTAGTTATAGAGCCGGTCGTATACGGCGGCACTCGGCCATACCAGCGGGCTGGTGGCCACCTGGGTCAGGAGTTGCTTGTTGCTCCCGGTCGCCTTGCGTGCATCCGACACGATGACGGCCTGAGCGGCCGGGACGGCGCTGATGTAGTTGATGGCCTGGGTGAGCATGGCTGCGATCTCGGGCCGGTAGTACCAGTCCATCAGCAGCATCGCGTCGACCGGGTTCTGCGCGTACTTCGGGATCATCATGTTGTCGGTCCAGATCGTGCCGCCCTCCTTGGGGACCACGAATTGCAGGTTCGAGCCCGAAGACAGGTTCTGCTGGAAGATGTCACCGGACCAGGCCATGCTGATCCACGTGTCGCCGCTGGTCAGAGCTTTGATGTAGGACTGCTGATAATACTGGCGCACGATCCCCGCTTCCCGCTGCGCGGTGAGCGTGGCTGCGGCGGCACGCCAGTCGGCGGGCTTCGATGTCTCCGGGTTGATGCCGAGCTTGATCATGCCGAAGTTCCCGATGTCCTGGATATCCGACATCATGCCGACGTGGCCCTTGTAGGCCGGATTCCACAGGTCGTCCATGCTGGTGACCGGGGTGGTGATGTATTGCGGGTTCCAGGCGATGCCGGTGCTGCCCGATGCCCACGGGATGCTGAAGGTGTTCCCGGGGTCGAATGACCGGTGCCGGAACTTCTGCGACGCGTAGATGTGGAAGTTGGTCAGCATGCTCTGCTCTAGCGGGATCAGTTCACCCTGCGCGACCAATTCGAAGAACTCGAATTGGTCAGTGACGACCATCACGTCGTACCCGATGGATTCCCCGGCCCGGAGGATCGGGTTGATCTTCGCGAACCACGACGGGTCGTCCTGGATGACCGCGGCGTAGTTCACGCTGATGCCGGTCGCCGCGGTGAATAGCTTCAGCGTCTGGTGATCCGGGTCGATGTAGAGCGGCCAGTTGGCGATGTCAACCTGCCCGTGCTTCTTCTGGCCAGCCCAGAACCTCTCCGCCGCACCCTCGGGCGGGCTGGTGCTTGCCGCGTTGCCAGCACCTGATGCGCCGCAGGCGGCCAGGCCGAGACCCGCAGCAGCCAGCCCACCGAGTGCCAACGCCTCGCGGCGGCTGTAACGAGGCGCGGCGGCCGGTCGTCGGCCGACGCTACGCAGGCGACGCTGGGTTATCCCGCGCAACAACACCGGGTCGTTAGACGGGTTGTCCTCGCATGCGAATGCGTCAGTGCCGCTCATGCAGGCGCATATCCCCCGTCTCGGCGCGTTATGAGGCGGCCGCCCCCCGATCAGCGCGGCAGGCCGCGATGAGTGGGCCCGATCCTCGCAGACAGGTACGGCGAAATCAACCGAATCAGTTGTATCCGGGGTGTATCGCAACGAATCCCGTCAACGCCCTCGTAACAGGAAGCGCGCGCGGACAGGCAGCAGGCGGGTGCAACCGCAGTGCTGCCCGAAGATCCGGGTGATGCCCGTCTTGATCTCTGCTTTCATGTTCCGGAATGGCGTGAGGGTGGCGCCGGTGCTGGGGGTACTCTCGCCACATATAGACAACATACCTGTGGCCGTCCACGCAGTTTCAGCCGCTAAATTCGGGCCATATCCTGTCAATTTCTGGCAAATATATCTGATTATCGTTCAGTATGCCGGTAATCTCGTGACGATAAAGCGCGCGATAAGCATGACACATAATCATAAAGGGTGATATCAAGTATGCTCTCTTCTGGCTCATCCTGCGGCCCGAAGTGGCCGCCCGCGCATCCGCCAGCGGCTGCTGTGCGGATGGATACTGGTCACGAGTAGCGGCCATGCACAGCTCAGGGCCGACGGGATCACTGGGCGGCGAGGTGGCGCAGCCGGTCCGGTCGGGCCTGGTGCCTCCGCTCGCCGATGGTTTCGTTGCCAGGCAGGAGAGCGCGCCCGCCCTTGAGGCCACGCTGGTCCCGGGGGTTGCGGTGGTGCTGGTGCCGGGCTGGGTAGGCGCAAAGGAGTCGCCGGACTGGCTGGGGTCGTGCGGCAAGACTCAGCTTGCGGTGTCGTTCGCGGAGTCGTTGTGGCAGTCCGGCGGGGTGGACTTGCTGGTCTGGGTCGTCGCCACCA
>Ga0070706_100002293_pt1 | contig 19335 bp, 21 predicted proteins | sample KBSK5501metaG_FD_65476 | JGI IMG/M metagenome (GOLD analysis project Ga0070706, IMG submission 65476) | Corn, switchgrass and miscanthus rhizosphere microbial communities from Kellogg Biological Station, Michigan, USA - KBS K5-50-1 metaG | ecosystem: Host-associated > Plants > Roots >... | reverse complement strand
ACTGTCCTTCGCGATCCCGCGGCACGTTCAAGTCTTCGATCACACCCGAGGTCGTCATCAGATCTCGCAGGTAAAAGCCATTGCGATAGCCCTTGCGGGCGGGAGTACTTTCTCCCCAGGCTGCTCCGAGAAAGTGGCTGAGTTCCTCACGCATGACTTCTTCCATCACCACGCGCGTGGCATGGCGAATCTCTGCACGCAGATACTGATGAAAGTTCTCTGGCTTTGGCTGTTCTGAGGCGACAATGTTGGGGGTTGCTCCACGACTGGGGGCTGTGGTAGTGTGTGTCTTGTGTACAGGCATAGTGTTCTCCTTTCAAGATGCGACTGAACGAAGAACGTCAAAGGACGCTCTATGCCTGTAGTATTGGCTCACAGCAGGCTGGTTTCACAACTCGTCGCTACTCAATTATCGAGATGGGATCAAAAAGAGTGGACGCTCACCTGCCAGCTCCTGCTAGACGTGCAGTGGAAGCTGTGCACGTTTCCTTCCAAGAAGGCCTCCAATGGCTCCGAACACTGCCCCCAGGAGCAGGACCATTAAGAAGCTGATACTGTACGCCATGATAAACTGTTGATCCAGCTCTGAAGTTGCATGTGAGAGTATCTGGTGGAGTGTGGTATCGAAGACGAAAATCTTGGTCAAGATCAAGATGACTCCGAAGAGTAAACTGATCAGTTGCATGATCAGACCTGCGAAGGCACCTGTCCCTACTCTTCCCGTCCGTTGTGATGCACGAATACCCGCAAGCAGATTCAATGCGATGGTTACAATGAGTAACAGCACTCCGATGATGTTCCGCAACATATCCGAACCCACGAAATTTTGCAGCAGATTGCCAGTGCTAGCAATGATCCCAAGGGTCACGCCAAACACGAGTCCTTCTCGTAGAGCTGGATGACCTGGACGTGATGCACTTCCTTGCATATATTCTCCTGGATCTTTATTTGATGTTGTTTGCCTCCCAAACGCTACCATTCGTAGTCAGATCGGCAACACAGTGGGAGTTTCGTTGTTGGCTGTTTCTACTCTCTGAACGGGAAAAGCAGGGGTTTTTGGGACACCAGTCAGAAGGATGCCGCTGAGGACGTGAGCCTGTTCGCAGAGAGAGGGAGTTTGCTCTTCACCTCTTCACATGTGAAAGGCAAAAAAGCTTCAATTCTGCTGCCTCTATCCAGTTAATCGATGTGTTCTATCGTTACACAATAATCGGCATGGTATCATGTTATAGGTGTGGACACGAATGGTTGCCCCGTATGCAGGAAGACGACAAAGCGCAACCAGACTCACGCGCCTGTCCAAAATGTAAAAGTCCCTACTGGAACACCCCTAGGAAAAGTGCTGCGAAGATAGCACAATAAATTTGTATTTTTGCATTGGTTCCGGTAGAGATAAATATATACTGTACAAAGTAACGCTTGACAACATGTAGCAACATATGATAACACTTATATGCATATACAAAGGCGCACCCGACAGGATTCGAACCTGTGACCGGCCCACCGTACCAAGATGGCTGCTCTATCCACTGAGCTACGGGCGCGTGAGTGGAACCTTCGGTACTGACAATACCGAAGGGATGCCTCAGGTGAGATTCGAACTCGCAAACCTAGCCGGTACCCGGTTGACAGCCGGGCGCGTTTACCAGTTTCGCCACTGAGGCAAGTTATAGAAAATTCCAGGGAACTAGTTTGCAGACGGTTACCCTGGAATTAGCTTTTTATGCTCTTCTGTTTATCATGTTCCGATCTTCACATCATGCACTCGAAAGAGATAGTCTTTCTCGTCTCCCCCTTCGTCTATCTTAGAGAAAATGCGGTAACTGCCCGGCCCTGGAAATACCACGTTAAATGTAGCTGCCACCAGAATATGCGGCACTGTATTCTCAGTGGCGATAACGGGTTTACCGACAGTGATGGCAGAATGATTTTGAGCGAGCACTTGAGAGTCACCCAGTTTTTCTAAACTGATAACAAGGTGGTATTGTCGATTGGCTAATTCCGGGGGGAAAGAAAGAGAAATCGCAACGCTGAAGCTATTCAGGTATAATGTGCCTGGTTCTGATACCACGGGCCGGAAGAGATCGGTCCAGCCTCCCCCATTCAGATAGAGCATCCCGTTTGTCACTTCAGCATGGTTCGCCAAAATCAGGTAATCTATACTCGCCCGATCATTCATACACCGCCTCCTAGCTTTTGTTGTCTTTATCATAGGAGATATCAACGTGCATTGTCAATAGGAATTTTTGGTGATAACGATGTTTTCAATTGTTTTACATCCTCTTCCTTTATCCTTGCTTTTTTCACTACTAGTAGAGTATACTTGCACAAAGGAGGACGATAAAAATGGAGAAAGTACCACAGGAACCATCAGTATCAGCAGGTAAAACGAGGAAAAAAGCTGATTCGCCTAAAACAGCCTATTTAGGCTTTAGGCTCCCTGAAGAAGAGATCCAGGCAATAGAAGCTGCCGCTGCCGCTGCTGGCGAGTCAGTATCGGAATACGTTCGCAAAGCTATTGTTCTACGCCAACAAAAGCAGATACCTCTAGTACCCATTGTCAGTGTTTCTTATGCTAATCCGTCTATGACGATGAGAGTCACTGATAACAAAAGTTCCGTATCTGAATCAGAAGCAAAATCCGTGAGTTTGCCACAAGAGAATTATCTCCCAACAATTCTTTCAAATGATTGACCCCTCTTCAATCATCCCTGGAATATGCGTCCATACAATTCTAAACGCACTGAATACGCTTTCAGGTCTAACCGCTCATAAGAGCTAGTGCCGGACTTCCTGGAGAATGAGCCACCAATATGTACAAGAATGTACAAGAATGTACAAGCTATCGGAGATTCACGAGTACTGTGCGGTATGGATACCTTACCGATCATGTGAAGTAAAGGAGCAAATCATGAAGCTTGGTGATTTTGTGATGGCAACCTGTACAGAGAGAGCATGCACAGAATAGGAAAATGAGTGGCTTAACGATACGGCGAACCATTAGGAAGTACAAAGAGGTAATAGGACTCTTTGATTGCTAGCGAATAAAGTAAGGTAGCATGTGGCTCTAATCGCTTATGTGTTACCTTTATCGTGTTCGTTGGGATATACTATGGTAAGCGAGTATCAATGAAAAAGGAATAGCCATGATGGATGTATCAACGCTTCGCATAGGTGTAAGTGGTCATCAGCAGATAGGTGATGAGGTCACTATCGAATTCGTTTCTCAGCAGCTACGTGAACTCCTCCAAAAATTTCAGCATCAGGCTTGTGAGCGAGGGCAGAGTATAGTAGCTTACTCTGCTTTAGCTATTGGCACTGACCGTCTTTCGTTAAAACTGCCTTAGAGTTGGGTGTTCCTGTAGAGTTAGTGATATCTTGAGCATATTATGATGAGATTTATGATTCAGCTGAAGTTCGTTCTGAGTATCATCGCTTGTTGAGCCAGTGTCAACGAGTACATAGGCTTTCGTTTCAAGAGTGTTCTGAAGATGCCTTTCTTGCTGCTGGCCATTGGGTTGTTGACCATAGTGACCTGGTAATATTGGTATGGGAATGGCTATCCGGCGGGTGGTAGGGGTGGTGCTGCCGATATAACTAGCTATGCGCGATTGGTACACTGTCCGTTCATTCATATACACACTCGTTTGCGTGTTGTGAAGCAGTATGGTTCGCTGCTTGATAACTCCCAGAGAAGACGCATATCAGCAAAACGAGAATTTGCTGTTGAAAAACGGATTGTGTATCAGGGGTCCGTTTTAGAAATCGACCATCACCGCTTGCAGATGCCTGATGGTAAGGTAATCGAGCGTGATATTGTAGAGCGTCCTGAAAGTGTACTGGTGCTGCCTGTTGGTCAACAGAATAATGTGATATTGATTGAGGAATACGACTGGGGTGCAGGTGCTTGGCAACTGACATTACCAGGTGAGAAAGTGATCGACTCTTCACCTGATGGAATATGGCAGCAGGCGCAAAATGAGTTGCGGGAAGAAACTGGTTTCCGTGCCGGATCCGTTTATCTCGACTTCTTGAAGTTTTTACGCTCGTTCTACGTCTTTGATATAGCAAGGACGATACTGATTTATCCCCGCAAGGTGTGCGCTTCGCACCACTGCCTGCATTAGTTTGATATAGCAGTAGAAGTAGTGAGGCTGATGTAAAGAGCAAAGTAAGAAACGGCTAAGGCTGTTGTATAATTGTTGGTAGTCACTTTCGTAACTATTCACTCGCATCAAATCTCAACAATAACCTCTGAAGGGATTTTTATGATATCTCAGTTAATAGTGCTAGGTTCTGTAGGTACCATATCTGATCCTGCTTTAGTTGTCACAGTGCTCTCATTCCCTCTAAGATCAATGTATTTTTCTCAGTTTTATGGGGGTAAGCCTCCTGAGCAAGGAGCGACCTCTTTTGATCTCAGTCCATATGTTAATCTTGCCTCGATTACAATAACAACTTTAGGGATTGTAATTACATTTTTAGGGATTGTAATTACAATTTACTTATTTTATCGTGGTCGGGCGGAAAAGCCAGTTAAGGTTGAGAAATCGGTTGATCCAGCAATTAACGTATTGGAAATACATAGATATCCACTAGAAGACAAGCTTTGGAAGGCAATTAAAAATAGAAGAAAATTGATTTACTATTTTCTAAGGATTGATTTAATATACTGGGGAGTGTTAACGGCAATAACTTTAATATTAGTGTACCTTACTATCATTCTATTTGAAGCTTTCGTAGTTATCCCACTGGTTCTACTTGCAGGTTCTCTGTTCCGCTTGTTTATTGCAATCATTGCTTATCAGGTCGTGCAAGTTAGGTATATGGAGCTGGGTGCAACATCCGAAGAAGGGAGTAGGTTTGTGTTGGATCATGCAGAAATGTCTGTGTGTGCTGATTATAATTACTTACTGGCTAAAGGGCGTTGGTCACTTAAACAAATGGAAGCTTTCGCTATTACTGTTAACAGTAATAGCATCGAGGGAATTCTACGTACTCCTCCATTTTTATCTGGTAATGGTACCTTGAAAGCAACCATAAAGGCAGATCAGGGCGAGAAAGCTACCTTCATCATAATCGTTGAATGTAGCCTTATCCTAACTAATGAGCTTATTAAAGGCAAGTATATTAATCGCTTTCTTGATCTAATGGGGAGCAACGGGTTTAGTCCAAACCCAGTTACTGATATTTGAAGCAAATCGTATGAGACTGGAACATCTGAATACGTAAATGGAACTTAGATTAAAGAAGGATCAAAGGGGAAAGGTTAAGAGAAGGTATTCTACGTAGAATACCTTTCTCAAAGAAGTCGTGATAATGCGTCAACAACGTAAATAAAAGGTACTGAGAAGATACGTCGTATACGTTCTGGACTCTCTAAAAAGCTGATCGAGATAATAGGTTTGAAAAGTTGTTAGACGTCTACAGTCATCCTGGTTATATGGCTCATAAAGTGCATCTATTGATTGCTTATGATTTGGAGTGGGACCCGTTGCAGATGGAAGATGGAGAGGAGATACGGGTATATACCTTCACTTTGGATGAGGCTCTTGGCGCGACAAGAATAGATTATCGCTGCGATCCTAAAGCTGCGCTAGCTCTATGGCTGTATAAAAGCAAATATTAGTTAGCTGATTTTCGTGAAGGCTGAGAATTTGAGTTACTAGCATATTCATGCCATCTGTAAAATACGGTAAGAAACTCAGCAAGAATCCGGTTTAAAATACAGCATCACTGATGTATACTCTACAGTACGAAAAATGCTGTGGAGGCAAAAAGGATGCTGCAATTTATGGAACGATCAACGATTTACTATTTGAAACACAAAGGCTGGACCAATGTCCAGATCGCGGAATTTACCGGTCACCACCGAGACACGATCGCACGTGTGCTGCGAGAAGACGTCGACAAGCACCCACAAACGCGCAATCGGAGCAGTGCGGTGGCGGTCTTTGATGCCCAGATAGCGGGCTGGCTCGACCAGAATGTTCTGGTGAGCCGTATGCTGGAACTGGCGCGAGCGGATGTGGAACATCCCTACACCGGCGGGGACACCGCATTCTACGATTATGTGCGCAAGGAGCGCCGAGCGCGCAAGCAGACGCCACGTGATCTGGCGCTGCGTTTTGAGGGCGTGCCAGGCGAATACTTGCAAATCGATTGGGGCGAGGTACGGAATATGGCGTTCAGCAAACCAGAGTTGGAGGGACACACGCGCTACTTTTTTGCCGCACGACTCAAATACAGTCGCTTCATGTACGTGAGTTTTCACCCAGATATGCGGGAAGAGACGCTCTTACGCTGCCTGATTGGCTGTTTCCAGACGATTGGTGGCGTGCGCTGGGTGGTGGTGACGGATAATATGAAAACAGCGGTATTGGGTCGCAACGCCCAGCACGAGCCGGTCTGGAATCCAGCCTATCAGAAACTGGCAGTGGAGTTTAAATTTCATCCTGAGGCCTGCGCTCCCGCCTCTGGGAATCAGAAGGGAGCCGTCGAGAACCTGGTCAAATATGTCAAAGGAAACTTTATCGCGGGACGCACCTTTCATGATGACGCGGACCTGGCAGAAGACTGCACGCAGTGGTTGAGCCACGTCAATACGGAACGACCCTCCGATGCGACCGGCCAGGAGCCAGTCGTGAGGCTGATCGAAGAGCAAGCCGCATTCGGTGCGTTGCCCGCCACGGCGCAAGACTACGGGTTCTTTGATTGCGTCGTGGTCAGTCGCGAGGGATTAGTGGCCATTGAAACCAATCGCTATTCGGTGCCGGCGCATCTGATCGGCCGTGTATTAACGGCGCGCATTCACGCCACGCGCATCGAACTGTTTTCCGGCCACGAACTGGTGGCAACGCATGTCAGATCGGGCCAACAGCATGCTCGTATCATCACTCCGGCCCACTTTGAGGCGGCTTTCGGGACCAAGCCACGCGGCCGGGTCATGGTCTACCGCGACTGGTTGTGCGACCTTGCGCCTGTCGTGTCGAGCTATGTGCGCGAACTCTGCCACAAGCGCAGAGCGGACATGAAAGAACAACTCATTGCGCTGTATGAGCTGGCGCAGGACAGCGGCCTCGCCGATTTTGTCGCGGCGTTGGAATTGGCAGCCGAACAGCAGATGTACGGCGCAGAATATGTGCGCGCGATTCTTGCGCCGCCAGTTCCTCCTGCGCCTGATGAAGCAGCGCAAGAGCGTGTGAACCACTTGCTCTCCTGTGTGCCGACGCAACAGGATGTGGAGCGTGACCTGGCACAGTATGAGCGCTATGTGGCCAATCGCGACCGTGTGTTGGACCCAACGCTTGTGGGCAGAGGAGAGCAGGCATGACCGAGACGCTTGACCACAAACTGGCCACCCTCAAACTCGGACGTATGCGGCAGGTCTATGCCAGTTGGATTGAGCAGGCTGCTCAGACCGAGATGGGCTATGGGGAATTTCTGGAGCAACTGGTCACCGAAGAGGTGCTGGCTCGTCAAGAGAACCAGCTGCGCCGCAAGATGCACGCCGCTGGGTTTCCGTATGCCGCCACCATTGACCAGTTCGATTTCACCCTGCGACCCGAACTCAAACGCACGGTCATGCTGCGCTTCTTCGATAGCAGTTTCATTGCGACGGCTTCCTCGCTTGTCCTCATCGGAGCAAGCGGCTTAGGGAAAACACACCTGGCGGTGGCGTTAGGGACCAAAATGGTGCAGTTGGGCTACAGTGTGCGGTTTGTGATGGCGCAACACGTTGCCAACGCCGTTTTAACCGCCACCACACGCAGCGAGATCACGCGCCTGATCGAGCCTCTGGTCAAATGTGACCTGCTGATCCTGGATGAGTTCGGCTATTTGAGCATGGAACCGCAGGTCGGGCCAGTCTTGTACGAGATCATCAGTGGACGCTACCAGAAAGGGGCGACCGTCGTCACCTCTAACAAAAGTCTAGCCAGTTGGGGCGAACTCGTGGGTGATACAGCGTTGATGATGGCCATCATCGATCGCCTGGTACATCACGGGGAGGTGTTTTATTTGCGGGGTTCTTCGTACCGCATGCGTGGCAAAGAACCAGTCACACTCAATGCGAAAGGAGAAGGCTTCCTGGAAGAAGAGAGGGTCTAACAAGGCTTTCGAAACACTGTGCCGACGAACGGTTCGTTGGCTGCAGAGAGCTTGTGTGTCATTTTCATGAACACTTGATGTCGTATTTTAAGCCGCAATCCTGCCTACTTGACAGCCGTGATTTACACCATCTTTCTATTTTGTAGCCAACCTCTCTTTATGAGCATCTAATATTGCTCTGGCACATTGAGTTGGATTCTGCATTATATCTGTCTCCCAAAAGCGCATTACCTTCCAACCCCCCTCTTGGAGAATCTTATTTACCTCTATATCTCGCTTCATGTTCCTGGGAATTTTACGGTACCAGTAATCTTGATTGCTCTTGAACCTTCCGCGTTTGACCCTTTCTTCAAAATCCCTTCCGTGCCAGAAATCACCATCGCAAAATATTACAATTCGAGAGCTAATTAAGGTATAATCGGGCTTACCTGTGATAGGGTATTGTTTTCGATACCTTAGCCCCATAGTCCACATGGCTTTACCTAGCAGCGTTTCTGCTTTACCGCCTTTGCTACGGATTTTTGACATAATGTGGGATGTCACCTTGGGGTCACGTTTGCCATTCATTTACACTCGCCTATATCCCGATAACCACTTCGTTCCATCTCTGCCTATGTTCATAGGAAATAGATCGATCACTCGAAAGCAAGTCTACGTATATTGGAAATATGCTTGAAGGAGTTTTTAGAAGCCTCAAAAAGTACTTTATTGTGGGTAGGACTCCATTAACAATCACCTCTGCCCCATGGCTGTTTCTTATGCGTTGGATCATGTCTAGCGATTCTTGATCCTGACCCCCGCATATTTGAGCAGTGGTCAATATGTAGCACCTCTGCAATGACGGGTGACTTCGAAACTTGTCGTATACAGTGCGAATTATCTCTCTATCGATTGTCGTTTCATACTTGATCTCAAAAGCTTCAAAGATTTTATCTTCTCCATCGAATATTTCAATGTCGCCAACTGTGCCGGTTCTTGCATCAGCCGCTTCATGCCTCTGTAGAGGAGCTAGATGAAATCCCCCGTATCGTTCCATTTCAGCTACCACACAACTATAGACAGCATAAATTGCTAGCACGGGAAGTCGAGATGCGCCCTTGCGTGAATAGCTCGCAAATAAATGCCTTTCAAAAAATGACATGATTGTTTGGATATTGTTTATGCTAGGTGCGGTAAGTTGAACTCTTTGACTTTCACGAAAGGCGATTTGCTTGAAAATCAAATATTCGAGCGCTTCTGTTGCAAAAGAAGCATTGCCAGTTTGAGCCTCATCTAGGATTTGCAAAAATTCAGCTTTAATAGCATGGATATTTTCGGGATAATCTAGAGTATAAGGTCTAGGCCTTTCGAATGTGCGTGTTTGCCAACCAGAATTGGCCGTTACAAAGTCATGGTTTTTGAGCCAGGGGGCGGTTAACTGCTCGCTGATTTCTCTTCCAGAAAAGTAATTAGAATGGCCACTTGGTGGTTGAGGCATTTGAAACTTGGGTGGCCTGTGATAGCGGCAATCAATATTTGGTTCGACTGACTTAGCTAAAAGACAAGTCGTCAGGTTGGTAATAGCAGTTTCTTCCTTGCCTAAGGCTTTATCCCAGAATGTGTCAATCAAGCGGATCAGTTCTGCTGAAAGTGACCAATTAACAGCTTCGCCATCCCTTTGCTGAGCGTGCTTTTGATCCGCTTCCTGATAACGCTTGTCGAGAGCATTGTTTATTTCATTTCTATGCGTGCTCGCAGTTACTGGGCTTGTCATCGCTGTACCTTACTATTAAATCAAAAAAACTGGATTCCTGAACTTAGGGCTTGGAATCAATAAAGGGATGCTTTATCTTCGTCTTTTTAGTTACTGCTGAAACAACAATATGGCCGCTTTTAGTTCGGTTGGAGCATCAGTCATTGATGAAGAAAATATAATGGCTCAATTAAAGAGCCAATTTTTACTCAGGTGATACCTTCTCATCCGCTGAAGTTTCAAGGCTGCTTAATATCTTAGCCCAGAGGGTGCGGTGTTCAGGTTTCGTGTCCTCATCGTTCTGCACTTGTGCAGTGTAGTGCTTTAAGAATAAATCTGAATTTTCAAGCATGCGTAAGTAATACCAAAGGCTTCGGTTGAGCCCATTGACGATTACTTGGCATCCTGTCTGTTGACGAACGTCTCTGACTTCGATGTTGATTTCGTCGATCTCGTCTTCTTGGATGTACTCCTTCTCTGTTGAAAGAATATAATATCGATCAACAGCATAGCCTTGAAATTTCTTCGGAAGTGATCGGACCATATCGCTTGTAATTTTTTTGCCAGCTTTTACCTCGACGCTCTCAAATGGGGTGCCGTCAAGTCTGTCTACCTGTATATCACCAATCCATCCTTCCTTGTCGTTGCCTGTATGCCTGTTTGGAGGATTGCGTAACACTGTGTTCTTGAAGCGAGAGAGTTCAGGGACTAGACATTGATACGCTGCCTGCAGCGCGAGTACTGGAAGCCTTGCGCGACCATTGCCTTGTGCCTCGTTATAATGTCGAATGACAGCATCAACAGTATCCTGAATTGAAATCCCCACTGGCTTGGGATAGTCAAAGATCACATTTTGCTTCGTGGCTAGATCTAATGCCATTAGATAAACGATGCACGGGAAAGGATCAATTTCCTCCTCCTGCACGGCATGAAGTATACCAAGGTAGGCCTCTTTACTGCCTTTCCCTCTGGGCTTACCGCCATAGTTCAGTTTATGAGGTTCCGGCCTTTCAAAATTTCTCCCACTTTCGGCGCCACTTGCAGCGCATGAGGTTAATCCGTGGCGCTTAAGAAAAGGAGTGACTTGATACTGATCGGTGCTACGGTTAGAAAACCCCTTGATGCCTTCGGGGTAGAATTGAGCTTGAGTGTATCGAACATCCTGAGCGGGATGGACTAATTTTTCCACTAAACCGGTTATTAGCATACTAAACAAATATTTGCTTTGTTGCAGATTCCCTATGAGTGTTTCAATCCCTTCCGCTACTGTTTTGTGGAGCAGTTCTTCTCGGTTATGTAGTTCAGCCATTAGTTGATGGGACAAGGCTTGATGTCTCTTATAGCTTTGTAGACGGTCAGGTTCGTCTACTAATGCATGTGCCTCATGATATGCCTTGGATAGCCATTCAGTGTAATCGTTATTACTCATCAAATCGCCTACAGTTCTATCAGTCCACTTCACCGAGACTTGTTTGTTGATATTCAACGTGAATGGATAACAGCAGCGAAAATGGTCTGGCGGTATTGTCAAGTTAGTCTCATGCACTCGAATATCGAAGCGTAGTTCTCTTAGCTCTCGTGCCACTGTTGTTAAATCGAATTGTTTGTCTGTGTTGCCAGCATAGATATCTTCCAGGACCTTCCCAGGAAACACTTTGCTTGTTGCCTCAAAATTGCTAAACTTTTTCGCGAAACGAAGAAGGAAAGTATTTTTATCAGTCAATGTCTCCATCTTTAAATGAAATATTGGATGAGGTTCCGTAAAATGCCCAAATATATCCATCATTGTCTGATATTTGGAGTTTTTGCTAATGCAATCCTCGATGGCGTCCCAGGCAATGGGAATGTCCTCTTCAAACTCGGATAGGAGCATGCATTCTATCGTTTTCAACCCGTTCCCTATAGGCTGAAGGAACTGCAAAGTATATTTTAAAAGTGCATTTTTTGAAAAAGCCCTACCGTTGTAGCGTGAGGCATATATTATGCATTTGCTGCTCTCACGTAAAACGCGAAATTGATAAATCGCTCCTACCTTTGTATTCGAAGCGGCTGCTACTGCTACCCTATGTCTTAATGTCATGTAATGAAATAAGTGTTCAGAGGAATCGGCTATTTGAGGAGCCGCTATTCCTTCTTCTGCAACATCAAAAAGAGAAACTTGATATTGTGAATTGCCCTTTTGATTCGTGCCAGATTTTTTCCTCATGTTTCTTGTTGACGTTGCTTTTTTTCGCTTACGCTCGTCAAAGGATAATTTGTTGTCTATCTCAATGAATTCCAAGCCAAGTTCTATGCAAAAGATTTGCTGTAAAACAGCTTTAGCTAGCTGTTCAGCAAAGGTTGGGGGGACTGAGTTCCCAATTTGTCTTAGTGCGCTGTTGAGACCTCCAGCGAAATCATATTCATCGGGGAATGTTTGTAGCCGTTTAAACTCCTGTAATGTAAACTTTCGATTTAGCCAGTGAAAAGGGCCTGAGTAGGCGCCAAGTTGTGCAACAATAGTTCTTACTGGTTTATGAGGGTCAGCTTTGTATAAAAAGTCGGAAAACCTTGATCGCCAAGCGAATCTCGGTTCAGGGTAGCCCATTTCTCTAGTGAAGTACAAATAGTTTCGTCCGGGTGGGACCTCATTTAGTAAGTCACCGTATTTTCCATTATATTTGTGTGGCTGTTCATTTGGGTCTTGAAGATCAACAATGGCTTCCATCGCTGAGACGTGATTTCTACGTTGAGGAGAATCAGGACCATGAGTGGGTCTGGGAAATTTGAAGTTTGGAAGCCCAAACTTAGTGCCTACCATTATGAGACGTTCTCTATGTTGTGGCACGCCATAATCGGCCGTGTCAAGAATGCGATAAGAAAGTTCGTATCCAAGTTTAGCGAATTCCCCAATAATAAATTTCCAATCCTCACGCTTGTTCGAGCTGAGTATGCCCCGCACATTTTCAAATAAAAAGCCCCTTGGCTGATAATACCTTACTAAACGGCAATATTCTTCAAATAGGCTTCCTTTTCCGGCATTTCCTGTTCCCTCTGCACCACCCGCCCTTCTGCCAATAGCAGAAAAGCTTTGGCATGGAGGGCCTCCGATGATGAAATCCACATTATCAGTGGTGATATGCTCCGGGTCAACTTCATATATGTCTGAGTTTAGAATCTGGCAATTAGCATCTAGATACTTACCAGCATTCAATTGTAGCGTTTGGCTAAATGCTTTTTCTATTTCAACACAAGCGACGATTTTAAAACCAACTTTGTGAAAGCCAAGGTCTAATCCCCCAGCCCCAGAAAAAAGCGAGAGGGTCACTGGATGAATCACCTTTTCAATACGTTCAGAGGAAGTCACTTGAGACGATAAATCTGGAAAAACATGCTCTAGGATTGATTCTTCCACTAATATCCTCCTAAATATGGGTATGCCTTTTATTTCTCCCTGCAAGCTAATCAGAGCATGGTAATTGTCCGCTTTTGTCTGCAATATATCATGTCAAAAGAAGAGTTGCAATGAGCATCGCGTATAACAGCCTAAGTGGGGTATTTGGTTCTTTAGGGTTTGGAGGTATTGGTGTTCAGTGGATACAAATCTTGTTTTAGCAGTGGTTGTTTTTGCTCATCTAAGTGGGTATCATCCTCACATTTGATACCGGTGGTGAATTCAATTTTCACGCTTGGGATCTAGCGCATTCGAGCTCAAAATGAGCATCATTTTTTACTTCACCACCGGTATCTAATCTGTGGGAGAACCAACTTTGCTGTCAACCTGAAAGAGGATGGTAGGAGTGGTTGTATCTGTTAAACAGGTTAATGGACAAAAGCTTTAGTACATGCAAAATTATATTCTATAAGTGATATTTGCTCAATCGATAGGCTGCGGGATTATGAATACTTAACCACATTTCTACATAACCTATGCGTATAGGCTTAATAGCGATTTCAGATGCGAATGCCTGTACTTTATCCAATGCCTCGTTAGTATTCGAGTCCTCTTCACAACGAATTTCGACCTCTACGAAATCTCCAAGCTCTTTTACATGATCAATACTCAGATAAAAGTCATCCTTTGAATATACTTCGCGTATGTTCTGGATAGTGGCTAATTCAATGAGACCATTTTTGATTATTGCTGTTTCAAAATCGGATGTTGCAAACCAACTCGGTAAGAAACTTGTAAAGAGGTTGTTCATTTTTTCTGCGAAGTTTTGACAATTTTGCAACGGAATGACGCGTTCTATACTCTGAACATGCGCAATATCAACTTTATTATTGAATTTGAATTGCAATTGACTTTTATTTCGAACCCGAACGAAAACAGCCTTTTGCAGCAACTCAAATTTTTCGGTGTCGTAATAAACATCCAAGTTATGTACTTTGAAATTAAACTGCATTGATTGGAGCTTCTCTTGAAGCTTGAATTGTGATTCTGATGATAATTCAAACTTCAGTTCTACTTCGATCAAACTGGTTTCCTTCCTATGCTGATAAGATTTACCGCATCTGCAGATGACGTAAAAACCCTTCCTCCTTTCTCTCTAATCATCAACTCAATTTCTTGTAGACGCAATTTGTCTTCATATCGAGTCCAGACAGGTGAATGAGCAGACCAGGGAACAGTAACTTTAGTGCTTGGAACATTTTTTAACACTTCTGAAGGTATAAACCTTACAAATCTTCCCTTATCATCAGAATAGAGTGGACCTAAGATAAATCCCTCGCATCCTACTAACAAACCTTCATCGATAAGCCCTTCATACTCTGTATCTTTTATCATTGGCAGAATTGGCCGAACGGATATAAAAGTCGGTACTCCAATGGACTTAAGATTTTTAATGGTAATCATCCGTTCCTGGGGAGTGGGTGTATGAGGTTCTACAAAATTTGCTGACTCCCAACAGCTCAAAGATACGAGTGCACTTAAGGTTTTATTGAATAATTCCATCTTGCATTGTATCTTCTGAAGCGCCATGAGAGTCTGATCTCCAATCAATGCTTTAGTACTGAAGTTTACATGCTTGTCCATTTCAGCTAATTTTTGTAGTATCGTTATGCCTCGTTCTTGATTGGCAAAAGGATCGCCATCATAACCAAATTGAATTGTTTCAAAATTTTTTTGTTGAGCAAAAGTTTGTAAGGCTTGGACAATTTCTTCGATTTCTATTCTTGCTGGGCCAACTTCACCGCTGCGTGTGTAGCAATATTTACAATTGAAAGGGCAGGGTTCACCTACTGGGACAAGTACACGACCTTTTTCCACTTTAAATTGGATTCTCTTCTGCATAAAACATCTCCTAAATATTATTGGGTGTACGTCCAAAAATTTTTGGACGTACATAGCAAGTCTATCATGACAAATGTAGAAATTCAATACATTATCAGTAATTAGTTAAGTGATAGTACTTTTTCCTACTTGTGTTTTCTTAAAACATCAAGTATGCTATTAACAGAGCGATTTACCTATTAAATAGAACGCTCTTAAAGTATCAAATGTAGTAGTATGTTAACGTTGTAACTTATGGTAATTTGGTAATTAATTGCAGACATATGCTACATTTGAAAGGACTAGAAGCGGACAATGCTAATGGATATCTCTCCAAATAACATTTCTGAAGGAACCTTGCTTGAAGATGAGCGTTTCCTCCGTAGAATTGCTCATTTCTATTATGAGGCAGGGTTGACTCAGGAGAATATTGCTGCAACAGAGCATTATTCTAGGCAAACAATTAGCAAAGCTTTACAAAGAGCTAAAGATCGAGGCATTATACGTATCTCAGTAGTCCCTGAAGAGCGGACAGGATATCTGAGGAATCTTGAGCGTGATTTGCGACTTAAGTTTGGACTTGAGGACCTAGTGCTAGTACCCGGACGTAATTTGGATGAGTGGCCAATTGAAACAATTGCCGAAGGTGTACTAGCGGATGTCGCTACAAATGCTGCAGATTACCTTGATCAGCTCTTAAAAGATACAGATATTCTTGCCGTAACTGGTGGAAAGCATATCATGAGGCACGTTGTACGATATTTAAAACCCACAAAACGCCTGCCAAAGTTACGAATTGTATCAACTATGGGGTTTGTAAGGACTTTTACTAACTTTGGAGATCCTAATTTAATTGGCCATGATATTGCCACTGCTTATGGGGCTATGCACGCATGGTTGCCTATACCTGCAGTTGTTGAAACCAGAGAACAGTGCGAGCAAGCTCGCTCCTTGCCTCTTGTTAGAGATGTGTTAAAGTTAATGGAAGATGCTAACTTGATTATTATGGGTCTGTGGCCTTCATCTGAAAACGAATATCTTGTGATGAGAGGAATTGTAACACAAGAACAAATCGATGTAATAGATTCTTACAAACCTGTAGTTGATATTAACCATTGGGTTTTTGACGAGCTTGGAATTTGTATTAACAATATACTATCACCCCCTCCATATTATCTAACGGGTCTTGAAATTCCTAGTCTAAAAGATAGGATACGGAATAACGGAGCCAAAGTTATCCTTGTGGCGGGAGCTAGTAAGTCATACATACCTGGAATTTTGGCTATACTTCGAGCCCGTATTGCAAATATCCTGATTACAGATCACATTACAGCAGAATTGTTAAACGAACAATTGCCAACAGAGAGAGGATAATTTATAATGGAACGTACTTTAGTGCTTATCAAACCAGATGCTCTTCAAAGGGATCTAGTTGGTGAAGTCATTTCACGGTTTGAGCGCAAAGGTCTTAAGCTAGTTGGACTTAAAATGATGATGTTATCCGACCCTATTCTAAATTCTCATTACAGCCATTTAGCGGGAAGAGCTTTTTTTGAAGAGGTTAAAACATTCATGCAAAAAACTCCTATCGTAGCTTGTTGCTGGGAAGGAGTTGATTCTGTTGATACTGTACGACTACTTAGTGGCATCACAAAAGCTCGTGAGGCCGAACCCGGTACAATACGAGGTGAACTTGCTATGAGTGTTCAATCCAACCTTGTCCATGCTTCGGATTCACTAGAGACTGCGCTTGTGGAGATCGAACGGTTCTTCACACCAGAAGAACTCTTTGATTATGAGGATATACTGCAGTTGTTTATTTATTCGTCTAGAGAAAGATAATAAGGAGAATATTAATGTCAATAGCTGAACAAATTCGTGAAGCAGAGGCAGAACTCAAACTGACTACAGCAACTGAAAACTTTCGTAGAGCTGCTGAGGCTGCCTATGTTGTTGCTCGTCTTTATCGAGACGCAGGAAAGCCTGATGTATCGAAACAATATGCCAAACAGAGTATTGCTCTTTTCGAGCAAAGTAACATTCACACATTAGAGGATGCAGCACCGCGATATAACAGTTTGGGAGGAATTCTACTCCCAAACCTTGTCCATGAAGGAATTGTTCGTAATACTTTCCCTGAATATCAGTTGTAGGTGAAAGTTATCTATTAATCCAACCATCTAACTTCATTTTATTCTAAACATTAGCAGAAGGCACATTTGTCAAGTACCCGGAAAACTGAACATTAAAGTAAGGGTAAATAAGGAGCTGTTGGCAGGCCATGATCTCTGGCATAGTGATCAGGCGATTGCTGATGCAAGCCCTCATGTGGCCGCAGCTGGTTATAAAAATTAATCCAGCGCTCTGCTTCGCGGAGAAATTCTCCCAGCGTGCGATAGGACCGGCGTTCGGCTACAGCGAGCTTGAAAATGCCAACAAACCGTTCTGCATAGCTATTGTCTGTGGGTGTCCTTCTCGACTCATGGAGCGTTGAAATCCTTTCATCAAGAGCGCCGTGCGTGTCTGCTCGGCTCCATATTGGCTGCCTTGATCAGAATGAAAGATGGCGCCAGGAACCGAGAATTGAACCAGGTCGATCGTCGAAACGACGAGATCCGCACACATTTGATAGTCAAACGCCAGCGAAAGGCAATGACGTGTCCGTTTCCAGAGCGCAAAGCAACCGCGCAATTTCGTGCGATCTGCCAGGTGGATGCGCAAAGATATCTGAGAACAGCACCTCCGTATCTGCTGGCGTTTGGGGATCACGCAGGACATTTGGGGCAATGCTGCTCGCCTTGCCTGGATAGACAGAGCGCTTCTTTTTGCGACGACCTGCGATCCCCTATGTCTTCATCACACTCTTGACGCGGTTTTTCCCCATCTTGAGCAGGGCCGCCAGTTTGCGATGGCGAGCGCGTATCATCCTGTTCATGCCACTCTTCAATCGCTGTGGCAACCGCTTTATCTTTCACCGCTTGTTTTCCTTTGAGATAGAGGGTTCTTCGTGCGATATCCAACGCTCGCGCCACCTGGCTTTTTGCATAGGGGCTGTGAGGCAGACACAACTGGTGCGCCAGTTCGACCCGTCTCGTGCCGTTGTTACTTGCTCAGCAGCCCCGAGGCTTTTTTTAGAATGTCGTTCTGCACCGTCAATTCGCCAATGAGCCTCTTCGAGTCGTCGGGCGCTTCTCCCGGCTCATATCCCTGCGAGTGGGGCATCTCGCTGGGGATCGCGTTTATCATGGAAGATGCTGGCCGCAGTGGTCTGAAACTCTTTTCTCCAGCGGTGAAGCATGGAACTGGAGACCCCAAATTTCTTACACACCTCTTCTTGCGTGGTGTCACGCTGCATGCTTTCCAGCACCACCTTGAGTTTGTACTCTGGTGTATAACTCTTCCGTTTGTTGTCCATTTGATCCAATACCTCTCCTTGTTCCTATGTTGATTATATCAGGTACTGGACAATAAAAAAATAGCGTTTACAGGTAGAGGATAATTTGTTATTGATTGTTTATTTCTAATTGCCAGCAGGAGCAAATACTCTGCTTCAAAAGTAATAACTAGCAACTTTATCATATAAAAAGGGCATGAAGGAATAAAATGGACAATTTTAAGCATCAAGCAACAAGAAGTAATGAGTCTATGCGTATGTTAACAAAAATACCAATTTAATAGATATGTATTTTTTTTGGCATATTTGAGCATTTGCTATTAATTTGGCCTAAACAATAAAATGTATTGCTATTTAACACTTGTAAATCTATAATAGTAATCAAGAAAAGTTAGCTTACCTGTGGGCAGAGAACATATCTGCTGGGAAAGGAGAGTTCGAATCAAGTAGATTGAGGGAAACTAAATTTATAGAAAACAAGCTAGACAATCAGAATTGTTTAATACAGCCAAATCCTGTACAGTGCAGTCAGTCGGGAGGAACTATGAACGACTCAGTAAAACTTTTGTACTTGATAGCGCTCATGCTTAGTTCCATCGTTTTCACCTACCTTACCTCTGTAATTCTAAGTTTTATCAACACATTAGCGCCTCCTTTTCAAGCATTGGACTGGATCATTCACTTTATCGTAATCATCTTCGCCTGTATTCTAGTAATCTTTACTTGTTCATTGTATGTACTTGTGCTTATGGTAGGGATTACTGAGGCGCGTAACCAACTGCTCTCCTTTAAGCTGAAAAGGAAGCAGTTGCAGCAATCGTCACCATCAGTTTTCAGTCGTAACCC
>Ga0070706_100002291_pt1 | contig 19336 bp, 16 predicted proteins | sample KBSK5501metaG_FD_65476 | JGI IMG/M metagenome (GOLD analysis project Ga0070706, IMG submission 65476) | Corn, switchgrass and miscanthus rhizosphere microbial communities from Kellogg Biological Station, Michigan, USA - KBS K5-50-1 metaG | ecosystem: Host-associated > Plants > Roots >... | reverse complement strand
GCAACACGGGTTCAAATCCCGTTGGGGACACCAACACTTACGCGACTCGCGATTCTGAGCGTGACGCCAGCGTGACACTTGTTGCAGGCTCCGAAGCCTCCGATCAGTGATTGTAGCGTGCCTGACGGGCGTCGAGGGCCCTGATGCCCGCCCGCAGATGATCTGGCGCCACATGCGCATAGCATCGTCATGCGAATATCCTGATGTCCCGCCAGTGCTGCCACTTCGGGTAGTGGCCGAATTCTTGTACGAGCCGACTGATGAAGGTATGGCGGAGTGTGTACACTGTTAACGTGGTTCGTATGGCTGCGCGTAACTCTGGTATCGCAGGATTGCTCTTCTTGATGAGCGGTCCCAGGTTCAAGCGCCAGTGTTATTGATCATGAGCCGTATTTGTCTTGGCTTCTTCGTTCTCTGGCTGCTCATGCCGTTATCGGCTCACGCTAATCTTGTCGAATTGGAGAATCGGCGCCTGGGCACTTCCGAGTGGCAACTCGGGAAGCTCGCGACGAATGGAGAGATTGAGGGGTACGCTTCGCTCACCAGTGTGATTCGAGGCGCAAAGATTCGGCTGTTCGTCAACACGCAGGATCCGTCATACCGAATGGATGTGTATCGCATGGGCTGGTACGGAGGGGCGGGAGGCAGGCTGATCAAGGGAGGCATTTTCCGCAAAGGCATCCGACAACCAAAGCCGGTCACGGATCCGAAGACCGGCTTGATTGAGTGCAACTGGAAAGATCCCTATGTGCTAAAGATCTCGGATCCACAGGATTCAACAAATTGGGTCAGTGGAATTTACCTTGTGAAGCTCACCGCTCTGTCGAGCGGTGCGCAGAGTTATATCATTTTCGTCGTGCGCGAAGACGACCGCCGATCGGATTATCTGTTCCAGTCAAGTGTGACGACCTATCAAGCGTATAACGGTTGGGGTGGGAAGTCCCTTTATGCGTTTAATAGCAACGAGGAGCCGGCGAGGAAAGTCTCCTTCAATCGACCGTACGCTCAAAGTCCCAATCCTGTCGCTGCGCACGGCTTTGGAGCCGGTGATTTCACTGCATGGGAATACAACATGGTTCGTTGGCTGGAGCGGGAAGCCTACGATGTCACCTACAGCACCAACATCGATACGCATGCTAATCGCCAGCTCTTCAAAGGCCACAAGGCCTGGCTATCTGTCGGCCACGATGAGTACTGGACATGGGAGATGCGGGCCAACGTGGAGCAGGCCCGTGCGCAAGGCGTCGGTTTAGCCTTCTTCTCAGCGAACGTGTGCTATTGGCAGATCCGACTGGAACCCAGTCCGATCACGAAAGGACGGAATCGGACCATCGTGTCCTACAAAGACGACGCCTTCACAGCGGACCCGTATGCGCTCGATGACGACCCTCGGAACAATCATCTCGTGACAACGCGTTGGCGTGAGCCCCCGGTTAGTCGGCCCGAGGAGTCCTTGATTGGCGTGATGTTTGAAGGGGATCCCGTGGATGCGGACATTGTCATCACCAACCCGATCCACTGGAGTATGTCAGGAACGGGGCTTCGCGTGGGTGCCCACTTGCCCGGGCTGCTTGGCTACGAAGCAGATCGTATGTTTGGTTCTGCCCCAACCGGGACTGAAATCCTCGCCGAATCTCCTTTTATTCTTGGAGGGACGCAGCATGTGGCGAATATGACCAGCTATTCCACCGCTCAAGGGGTGGAGGTGTTCGCCATCGGCTCGATCCAGTGGAGTTGGGCTCTGGACGATTTCAATGTACCAGGGCTTCGTGCTTCCAGACTCAACGACGCGGCGCAACAGATTACCCGTAATGTTTTGGCGCGACTGGGTGGGGACGTGTTCCCAATCGCCAAAATTCGCGTCCCGCTCAGTGCCCGCCGACACACCTCGCTTCAATTTAGCGCGGAAGAATCCTTCGACGCGGACGGTCGGATTGTCCAGTATCGTTGGCATTTCGGGAACGGCCAGATCGAGCTAGGCGAAAGTGTCGTCCATGTTTTTGAAACCACGGGGAGGTTCGAAGTCAGTTTAACTGTACGAGACGACCGCGGCGCGGCGAGTAGTACGATGGCTGTTGTAGAGATTACTGAGTAGATTACCGAAGTCCAAAGTGCAAGAGAGGGAGCTGTTTCGAACCGACACAAACCACGAACGGTCACTGACTCGCAGAAGATGACTGGCCCAGACTGGACGGCCACCTCGGTGACAAGTCCGGATTGAGGAGTAGACTGTTTCGGTGATCGCAGCCTGTTCTCAGACGCGAGCGTGACACTAGCGTGACAGAACGGATGGAATTAATCGTAAGAAGCCGACATGACTGGAATGAAAATGCGCCCAAGGCCATGCATGGAACTCTTCGCAGGCCGGGAATCTTCGTGAAGTCCCATTTGTCGGATGTGGCCACGGAATCGTCGTGTCCTCGCGCTTGCGCGAAAACTTGACTCTCCCCCTAGGATGGATATACTCACTGCCATAGATATACTCACCGTCATAGCTACGGAGGGCCGATTACATGACGAACAGAGCGGATCTGATGCGGGCGAACGGCCAGGGGGACGGCATGAGCAAGACCGAGCACCGGCTCCTAGAGGAAATGCAGCAAACCGACGCCGACGCCCAGATTCGGCGCTTGACCCAAGAAGTCGCCGAATTGGTCATCGAGCGAGACTTCTATAAAAGAATTGCGATGCAATATGCCCGAGAGATTGAGGCCCGCAATTTCCTTTCCGGGGGATCCCCGCAAACACATTTCTAACTCTCGATACACAACAGCCCAACCTTCAGGCGTCGAACAGGTTGGGCCAGCGGTCTAAGAAGATGACAAATCCAGCGCGACATCTGCGATTCGTTATACTGACTCCAGCAGACGGCCTAGCCTAGGTCCCTCCATTAACTAGGCGGAAGGCTATAATTCGGCTGTTCACGGCCGATACTAGAATCTCCTCAGTAAGCGCGAACGGATCGACGTCCCACTCATAGTAAACCCCGTTTGGGGACACCAATACTTGGATTTCTATCGTTCCTTGTTACGTGGTAGACCTCTCATCATAACCCTCCTTTGACCGCGGTAGGTTTTTCTAGGGTTGATAGTGTAAGGATGTCCATGTGGCACAAATGTGCCATACAAAACGAGATATAACCGGCCGGCCCGGCACAATACTGCCCACTAAGTAGGTCTATTGGGGGGTTCGATCCTACTATTCGCTCCTACGAAGGGGGAGAGTTGTTCTAGAAATGAGGCACACCTCTACGATGCAGGAATTTCGGATCTAGGCTATAAGTTCAAGCCCCTACTGGGACTCAATGGGCGAAGCTGCGTTTCAAGCATCGGGGGATACATTTACTCGGGCGGAGATAAGTAGGTGCTTGTGCCGGGTGCAGGCGTCTTTTGTAACTGTCGAGGGATAAGATCTTCAACCAAACGGAACTGGGGATTTATGAATAATATTTACGAACAACATTGGTTTGCCCTTCGAACGCGCTTCAGGCATGAAAAAATAGTTTGTAATCGCCTGACCCAGCAAGGGTTGGAACACCTTCTGCCCACGCTCGTTCGGGTCAGTCAGTGGACAGATCGGAAAAAGCTAATTGAGGTGCCTCTATTTCCTGGGTATTGCTTTGCGCGATTTTCAGCTCAAGAGAGGTTAAGCGTCCTGGAAGCGCCAGGAGTTCTTCAGATCGTGAGCGGAGGTCCGGATCCAGAACCAATCCCGTATGAAGAGATCGACGCAGTGAAACGACTAACCCAAAGTGGCTTAGCCTACGAGCCTTATGCGTCTCTGTCTGAAGGGACGGCTGTTGAAATAATCAGAGGTCCATTGGCGGGTGTTAGAGGTCGCCTGATCCGTAAGGAGCGCCACCATTATGTCCTTATTGCGGTTCAGTTGATTCAGCAGGGTGCTACCGTAAAAATAGACATCAATGATATTTCGCCGATTGACTCTGCGGTGATGATCACGGGGGCACCGGTGACTTCAGCATTCCAAGTGACGTGATTCATGACGGTCATATCCATGGGACAACGACAACACGAGCGTGGGTGCTACCGCCAACTTGGTGAAATGCCGGTGAAGGTCGCTTCCGAACCCTATAAATTCTCTTGCTCTCTGCACGCCGTACAAGTATCATTCGCCGGCATAACTTACGTGCTTCACCCGTCTAACTATGGCGAAAAATATAAAATCTTATCCTCGCCGGGTGTTATGTCTCATTATTTTTTCCCTGCTACTGACCACCGCAGGCGAAGGCTGGGCCCAAGTCGCACCAAGCGTGGTGCCTCAAAGCCCATTGTCCCTATCGGGGGGAGCGGGGTTTACTTTGTTGTCACAGTTCGCAAGTCCAGCTCTAGTGGGTGCTCTTTACTTGACCCCGGATTGGCCCCTCACAGGTTATTACCCCCTCTACCCAGGAAGTTTCTCTCAAATCATTCCAGATGACGGGCTTTTGGTGGGGCCCCTGCGGCTACACCCGTTCATGGGAGTGGCCGAAATGTACACCGATAATGTGCTGAGAACCAACGCCAATAGAAAGAGCGACTTTTCGACCACCCTTGGGCCGGGCATACAGGCTCGCTTGCCTTTTGCCGGGAGGCATGATTTTGTTGTCGATTACCGTACGAATATTCAGTACTACGAGCGCACTCCGTCGAACGATGTTCAGGATCAAACCGCGTCCGGAAGATTCAGGTTCGATTTTCCAGGCGGCCTCAAACTTGACCTGGAAGGAGAGCATAAGCTCGGGCATGATCCACGAGGATCCGCGGTGGACACCCAAGCTCTCGACGTGAATAAATGGACGACCAACAGCTTTCTTGGACAGGCCGAATACCGTGGGGCACAGGCCGGCCTCAGCATGAACCTGCAAACGACTCGCTGGGACTTCATGAATAACGACCAGGGCATTTTTCGGGACCGGTTGAGTAACTATGCCGGGTTGACATTCTTTGCCGATCTCACAGGCAAAACGTCGGCACTTGTCAACGTCGGTGTGGACCAAGAGATTTATGACCAAAACAAGAATCTCGATAGTACCATTTACTTGATCAGCGGGGGAGCAACGTGGAACGTGACGGGGCTGACTTCCGCACAGATTCTGGTCGGATATCAGCATCTGAAATTTACTCACGCTCAGGTAAATCAGCCTGGTCCGGTTCTAAGTCAATTTCAGAGGGACAAGGATTCCTATTCGAATCTCTTCGTCATGGGAAATCTGAATTGGAAGGCGACATCCTTGCTGACGATTAATCTACAGCCGTACCGCACCTTCCAACCGACTGCTTTCGTAGGCTCTCTGTTTTTTGTTGCGACCGGGGCGAATCTCTCTGCCCGCCACGAGTTGACCAACAGCACGGCGTTAACTCTTAACCTAGGTATAGAGGAAGATAAATTTACGAGTTCTTCCGGGACAGGCGGAGCCAACAGGACCGACACCTTAAAGAATGTTGCTGTTGGATTGAACTATCGGGCCGTCAAATGGGTGGGGGTGGCTGTCCAATACATGTTTGAGGACAGAACTTCTACTCTCGATCAGTTCAAATACAATGCAAACACCGTCATGGTGTCTGCGCAAATAGTGTTCTGAAGTGAGCACTGCTCTTTCACTGTCGATTCGAGGCCCTCGATAACGTCGTCCATCTATTGAAGCCTGCCTCGGTTTTGCAGGACATCCACAGTCCACGCCGGGCATAATCTCGAAACGTCAGATCAGAAGCAAGGGCAGGGCGATAAACTTTCCTGGGCCGTCTCACTGAACGTCAATTAGGAGTGGGCCCCCATCCCAACATTGGAGCGAACATGAACCAGAAACCGGACATCATTGCAGTGCATCCAGTCCAAGCCGATAGGTCTGAAAACACCTTTGCCGAATACGTCGATATCTGCCGACGGCAGGTGTGGCTGATTGTCATTTTGACGGTGGGGTCCGGCATTGTCGCAGCGGTGTGGTCATACATGCAGACACCCGTCTACGCAGCAAAAGCGACAGTCGTCATTGAGCAGGAAGCCCCGGGCGCTCTGGAAAAGGATAGGTACCGTCCTGCGGACACAGCTCCAGATTACTTCCAGACTCATTTTGAATTGATGAAAAGTCATCATATTCTGCAGAAAGCAGCACAGCTTCTCCGTCTTTCGGAGCGACCGGAATACCAACCTCATCCCTCTGCCATAAAGGAGACAGTTCTTGCCATCCTGCCAGAAGTCACCCGCGAATCTTTGAAGCCGAAGGAAAACCCAGCCGGGACTTCCGTAGAGAAGGAAGATCGCCTGCTAAAGAATTTCAGCGAGCATATCGATATTATGCCGATCCGAGGAGCGAGACTAGCTCACATCACGGTGAATTCGAAAGATCCGAAATTCGCTGCGGAAGCCGCCAACACATTGGCCCTTGTGTACATCGAGCGTGCCCAGGAGTTAACCTCTAATTCAAAAGAGAAGGCCGCGCAATGGTTTACCGCCCATCTGGAGGAATTGCGCAATAAAGTTGCAACCTCTCAGCAGGCGCTTTATCTTTTCCGCGCGAAACATGGGCTTCTCGAAGGACCGGAGCAGAAAGCAATGGCCGCTCATAAGTTTGTCGAGGTGAATTCAGAGCTCCTCAAAGCGGAAATGAAAAAAACCGAGGCCGAATCACGGTACCAGCAAATTGAATCAGTTCTTCGCAGCCGGACTGAAAAGGGAGCGATCGACTTGTCCAAATTGGATGCCTCGACCGAAGTGCTCAGTTCACCGCTGATTCAGACTCTACGGAACCAGGAGATCAAGGCTTCAGGGGAGGTAGCTGAGCTGTCGGACAAGTATGGTCCCCTTCATCCCAAGTTGGCCCGTGCGAAGGCGGAGTTAGAAGCTTTGCGCGGTCGGATCCAACAGGAGGTTCATAAAATTCGCGACTCCGTCAAAGGTGAGTATGATGTGTCGCTGGCGCGTGAACGCGCGATTAAGAATGCAGTCAGCCGCCACGGTCAGGAGAAAATCCAGCTTGAACAGTATCAGATTGAGCATGGCATGTTAGAACGGGAAGCAGAAAGCAGTCAGCATTTGTACGATATGTTCCTGAAAGTGTCAAAAGAAGCCGATCTCTCATCGGGAATGAGAACCAATAATGTCTATCTGGCGGATCCCGCCGTGCCAACGTCGATCCCGGTCAGGCCCAGAAAGAGTTTAAACACCATGCTGGGCTTTCTGATGGGGCTCATGACGGGGGTTGGCCTGGCCTTTATCCGAGAATCTCGCGATCGAAGCCTCAAGGGGCCTGATGATGTGGAACGGTATCTTCCCAGTATGTCGTTGCTCGGCATGGTGCCTCTGCTGACTAAAAGCGATACTGCGAAAGGGGCATTCATGCTTCCGGCAAATTCCATCGGCCCCGTTGCTGAAAGTTTTCGCACTATCCGAACCAGCTTGCTGTTTTCTAGTCCGGGTCAGCTGCCGTCGTGTGTCCTGATAACAAGCCCGGGTGGCAGTGAAGGAAAAACGACCCTTGCGGTGAATCTCGCAAAGGCCATGGCTCAATTAGAGGATACCCGGGTCATTCTGATTAATGCCGATCTTCGGCAACCCGATCCTCATCCCATCTATGCAATTCGAACCGGCAATGGTAAACCTAAGGGCCTCGCAGATTTCTTGGCAGCTGGTGCGGAAGTCCGGGAGATTGTTCATCAGACCGAGATCCCCAATCTGTCGGTGGTATCCGGAGGGCAATGTCCTCGCAATCCCTCCGAATTGCTCCACTCCAAACACATGACGAGGTTGCTGAAGTCGTTTCGCGAAGAAGGGTTCCACATAATAGTGGATGCGCCGCCGACCTTAGCGTTTGCCGATCCAGCGATCCTGGCGCCGCAGGTGGATGGCGTGCTTTTGGTCGTGAGTGCGGGCGAGACCACCCGAGAGTCGTGTCGGTCGGCTATTCAACGACTGACGGCAGCGGGAGGAACTCTTCTGGGAATCGTTTTGCAAAAGGCTCGCATGGATGATTTCCCATCCTATGCCAGATACTATAAGAACTGACTATGTCACCGAGATTATCACGAACTAACCGGCTACTGCCTTTCATCCGGCGATCACTACACTCACCCACCGTCCTGAACTATGCCCTGGGTGTGACTCCACAAGCCGGTTCTCGCGCAATATGATCAACACCATTCAGGTTGGCCAACAATGGTGGAAAACATGGCGGGAAAGTTCGGTCAATACCCAGATTTTTGCCGCAATGGTCACAGTCGGTGGATTGACCGTATTGGTGAAGCTCGTCGCCGGTGTCAAAGAACTGGTTGTTGCCTATCAGTTCGGCACGAGTGATGCCTTGGATGCCTTCCTTATTGCATTTCTTTTGCCTGGATTTGCAATTGGTTTGGTAAGCGGATCATTAAATGCGGCTTTCATCCCAACCTATATTCATGTTCGAGAGCATGAGGGACATGAGGCAGCACAACGTCTGTTTTCGAGTGTCATGGTGTGGAGCACCGGCTTGCTCATCGCCCTGTCTGTGGTCTTGGCCCTTGCCGCTTCTTACACCCTGCCGATTTTAGCTTCTGGGTTTAGTCCTGAAAAGCTGTCACTGACCACATCTCTTTATTACGTGTTGCTTCCTTGCCTGGTCCTCAGTGGTATGGCCACTACATGGAGCGCCATTCTCAACGCACAGGATCGCTTCGCCCTAGCCGCTGCGGCCCCTATGGTCACCTCAGTCCTCACGCTGCTCGTGCTGTTGGTCTTAGCAAAACACTGGGGGGTATACGCCCTCGCGGCCGGAACCGTCGGTGGATCGCTGCTGGAGGCAGGACTGTTAGGATGGTGGCTGAGACGACGGGGGATTTCCCTGGTCCCTCAACGTCATCTCGCAACTCCAGCCATTAAGCAAGTGTGGAAGCAATACACTCCAATGCTGGCCGGTGCCCTATTGATGGGCAGCACAAGCCTCATTGGCCAGTCCATGGCCACCATGCTCGGGCCTGGTAGCGTTTCCGCGTTAGCTTATGGAAGTAAGATAACGACGCTCATCTTGGGGATAGGAGCCCTTTCCGTCAGCACTGCAGTCCTCCCACATTTCTCACGAATGGTGGCCCTCGGGGACTGGACGGGTGTACGGCATACTCTCATCGTCTACGCGCGACTCATTGTACTGATTACTCTGCCCCTAACCTTGATCCTTATCTATTTCTCCGAGCCATTGGTGCGCGTACTTTTTCAAAGGGGTGCGTTCACGGAGGCGGATACCCAAGTTGTGGCCTGGGTACAAGATCTTTATTTGTTGCAGATCCCGGTGTTTGTCTTGGGCATACTGGTCGTCAGGCTCATCTCGGCTCTACAGGCCAACCGAATCTTGCTGTGGGGCGCTGCAATTAGCCTTCCCGTAAACATTGTTTTTAACTATCTCTTGATGAAAGGGCTGGATGTTGCAGGCATCGCGCTGTCAACGAGTCTGATGTATCTCGTGTCAACCAGCTTTTTGCTCTTTATGGCATTCCAATTGATGAAAAGGCAGAGGAATGGATAGTACCGATAAAGTGGGCAAGTCGTGCTGGGACCAAAAATTGTGAGGCTAGGCAATTACCCCACGCGGTCGATCCGCGCGCGAAAGGTCACACGCATGTTGTCTGCCGAGGAGATTTTGAGATTCATGTCCCTCTGGATGATCGGGCGGGTAGCCAATCACGAACCCAATCTTCATGTCCTATCGTGCCGTTGTTTCCTCATTGTGAATTGGAATGTAATCAATATCGAGAATTAGGAAAGAAAGGTCTCCATCTGTAGGCGTGCGGTTGCGTTTGTGAATGAGAGCCAACGGATTCTGGATTCTCGAAAAATTGCGCCAATATTAAAACCAAATCATCTGACATCTCCGTACATCAATTATGTCGCGAGAAGGCCATGCGTATACCCTGGTTATCTGAAGGCTGGTCGGAGACGGAGTCGAACGGGTCATATCAGCCATGGCGAATTATTGGCATGACCAGGACGTGACTCTCATTACAAGAAACAGGTGGCCAGCAACAAGCTAAGGGATTGGACCGACTATGGGGTCCAGCGGAACGAGGAATGCCATGAACGCTTCCGCCGCATATGAAGCGTCTGAGAGATCAAGGGAAGAGCCAAAACCGTTGCGCATTACGCTCATCATTGAATCAATGGCTTCGGGTGGCGCCGCGCGTGCCATGTCCCACATAACGAATTACTGGGTGGAGCATGGCCGCGAAGTGACGCTTATCACACTCGATTCAGTACAGGACGATTTGTATGCGGTTCACACGAAAGTCCGTCGCGTAGGCTTGGACCTCATGGGAGGCTCCCGGAACTTCGCGGCGGCCGTAGGAAACAATCTGCGAAGACTGAAGCGATTGCGTCAGGAAATTAGGGCATCCCGGCCGGACGTCATCCTGAGTTCTATGAATTCAATGAATATCTTAACGTTGGTGGCAAGCTTGGGACTACGGATACCCGTTATTATTTGGGAACATTATGAACCGCGTTGGGTTTCCATCGGTCGCGTATGGGGTGCGTTACAATATTTGGTTTACCCGCGGGCCACTGCCCTCGTGGTGCTGACCGAAAGTGCGCGTGGGTGGTATGAACGCTTTGTGAGGAGCAGTGCAGTTCATGTCATTCCTAATCCTGTCGTCATCGCGGGCACAGAGCACAATGGGGTGCCGAGGCGGAAAGATCTCGGGGGCATGATTGCGGCGATGGGGCGCCTGTCCCCGGAAAAGAGCTTTGACCTTCTCCTCCAGGCCTTCGCACGGTGCGCGAGAAAGTATCAAAATTGGTCGCTGGTCATTCTGGGAGAAGGCGACGAGCGGAGCCGGTTAGAGGCGTTAACGCACGAATTAGGAATCACGGATCGTGTCAGCTTGCCGGGATCCGTACGGGAGCCTACCACTGTCCTAAGAAAAGCGGACCTCTTCGTTCTCTCGTCTCGCTTTGAGGCGTTTCCAATGGCACTGATGGAAGCAATGGCATGCAAGCTTGCCGTGATCAGCACTGACTGCGACAGCGGTCCCCGGGAAATTATCCGTGATGGCGTGGATGGGGTGCTCGTCCCCCCCCATGATCTCGATGCCTTGGCATCCACCATGGATCGATTGATGGCGGATCCAGCAGAACGCCAACGTATCGCGTCACGTGCTATAGAGGTCCTCGATCGATTCAGTATTCATAAAATAATGAACATGTGGGATGACCTGTTAGCAGATACATGCCTGGATCTGAACACATGCGTAACCAGTCATCGGGGGCGTTGAAGCTCGGCGGTTTGAACGTCCTGCGGTTCCTGGGCAAACCGGACGTGGTCGCTTTATCGGCGTGGACTTCATCACCCCGGAAGCGATGTAGCATCGTTTGAGTATGTAGGTCCTCTTGTGAAACAAGGAGAAACATTATGAGTAACGTGATCATCGGTGGTGTTGAAGATCGGCGCTTTGAATGGGGAGCAAACTGGAGCCGTTTTCTGGAAGTCCTCAACGACAATCGCATTCAAAAAGCTGAAGAATCGCTAAAGCAGATGCTCAAAGTCACGACGTTACGTGATCGGACATTCTTGGACATCGGCTCTGGCAGCGGCTTGTTCAGCCTCGCCGCCCGCCGGTTGGGCGCTCGCGTGCATTCTTTTGATTATGATAAGCGATCGGTGGCTTGCACGCGCGAACTCAAACTGCGGTACTGTAGTAATGATAAAGGTTGGACAATTGATGAAAGATCCGCCTTAGATGAAGAGTACATGAAGTCCCTAGGCCAATTTGATGTTGTCTATTCTTGGGGTGTCCTTCATCACACGGGAGCGATGTGGCGATCGTTTGAGTATGTAGCTCCTCTTGTGAAACCAGGAGGAGCATTATTTCTCGCTATCTACAACGATCAGCACGGCGCCAGTCGAAGATGGCGAACGATTAAAAGAGTGTACAACACATTGCCCCACCTCCTGCGGCCCTTCATTTCTATTCCAATTATCCTGTTTTACGAGGCGCGGTACGCGAGCATGGACCTCCTTATGGGACGCAACCCGTTGGCATCACGGCTCCGTCGCACGGATTATCGTGGCATGCACAAGTGGTATGACTGGATGGACTGGATCGGGGGATATCCGTTTGAGGTTGCCAAGCCCGAAGAGGTGTTTGAGTTTTTTCGAGTTAGAGGATTCAGCCTGGTGACTCTCAGAACCGATGGGGGACGTGGGTGCAACGAATTCGTGTTCGAGAAGGGGAGATAGGGTCGAGCCGGTGAAAATCTTTTTTCTTGTTCGTGCACTCACTTACGGTGGAGCTGAGCGGCAGCTGGTTGTCCTTTCAAAAGGCCTTCGCGAACGCGGACATGATGTCGTGATCGCAATGTTTTACGCCGGAGGACCGTTGGAAAACGACTTAACGGACACTAAAGTCCGGATCCGAGCATTGAACAAGTGGGGTCGTTGGGATATGTTCGGGTTCCTTTTCCGACTGATCCGAGCCGTGCGGCAGGAGCGCCCGGATGTCCTGCATGGATACCTCTGGGATTCGAACCTCTTAACAGTAGCCATAAAGCCGTTCTTCCCTAATATAAAGATCGTCTGGGGCATTCGATCATCGGCTCGGGACCTCAACGACGAGACGTGGCTAGACCGCGTGAGTATTAAGCTGAATTGTTGGCTGTCGAAATTTCCGGATGCCATCATTGCGAATTCTCACGTCGGTCGTGATCACTATATGGCACAGGGCTATCCCGGTGAGAAAATGGTTGTGGTCCCCAATGGTGTGGATACAGAACGATTTCGTGCTGATCCCGACGCACGTCGCACGGTCCGCCAGGAATGGGGCGTGACTGAACAGGAGTCCGTCGTTGGTGTCGTGGGGAGGCTCAGCCCAATAAAGGATCATCCCAACTTCCTGAGAGCCGCTGCCTTACTGGCAAAAGAGCGGAAGGATGTACGATTCATCTGTGTCGGGGACGGCTCTGCAGAGTATCGTCGAACGCTTCACGTGTTGGCTGAAGAGCTGGGGTTAGGAGGATGTCTGATCTGGAACGAAGCTCGCGAAGACATGTCAGCCGTCTATAATGCCCTGGATATTGCCGTGAGCAGTTCTTATAGCGAGGGGCTTTCTAATGTCATTGGTGAGGCGATGGCTTGCGGAGTGCCCTGCGTCGTGACAAACGTTGGTGATTCGGCATGGGTGGTGGGGGATACCGGTGAGGTGGTTCGTCCCAAAGACCCGGTAGCCCTGAAGAACGCCATTGAAAGGTTGCTGGACCAGAAAGCGCACGGGCCGGCTCAGATTCGACAAGGAATCGTCGATCGGTTATCGGTCAGCAACCTGATTGCCAATACAGAACGCACGCTGAATGCATTGGTGACTGATTCCCTGAACAGTCTCCGACCGGTAAAAACGTTCTGGTCGCGGCGATATAAACCGTAAGTAATAATACTGTCTGGTGTAATCCAAGGATGGATATCGGCTTCGACACCATCGGCAACGCCACCGTCATTTGTTACGATCAAGGACCGGTGTTGGCCACCGACCCATGGGTGCAAGGCAGCGCCTATTTCGGAAGTTGGACCCATTCCCACGTCATTCCAGAAGAACAAATGACTGCCATCATGGGGAGTCGGTTCATTTGGTTTTCTCACGGACATCCCGACCATCTGAATCCAGAATCCGTAGGCCTCTTCAGGAACCATCAAATTCTCTTACCTGATCATTACGGCGCGCGTATTGCGATGGAACTGAAGAACAACGGCTTCAAGGTCAGTATCCTGCCCGATAAACAATGGGTCACCCTGTCGCCTCGCATTAAGGTACTGTGCATCGCGGACTATAACCAAGATGCCATCTTGCTGATCGATATCAACGGCCGGCTGCTGGTGAATCTCAATGACGCGTCAGATCACGGCTGGTCCAGTTACGTCAAGCGCGTCATCAAGGGATACCGGAAATCTTTCCTTTTGGCTCTATGTAACTATGGCTGTGCCAACATGATCAATATTTTCACTGAACAGGGCGTGAGGATTCTGCCGCAAATGGCTACGAAAGTTCCACTCGGAGCCTCAATGGCTCTGGCGTCAAAGACCTTCGGCACGTCCGTTGTACTCCCTTTTAGCTCACTTCATAAATATCAAAGAACGGATAGTGTCTGGGTAAATCAATACACTCCGTCGCTGGCAGATTACGCGATCGGATTTCAGTCAGATACCTCAGAACTTCTTCCCGCCTATGTTCGCTATCGTTGTGATGACGATCGCTATTCCGAAATTGGCCCCGCTGAAACGGCATCCGATCAGTTTGACCCTCAATATTTCGGTGACAATTGGAGTGATCCCCTTGAGCAGGACGATGTGCCCAAGGTGACGGATTATTTCCGTTCGATCTCCCACCTCGAGCAATGTCTGGATTTTATCAATGTCCGGGTCGGGGGGAAGGACAACATCATTGAATTCAAGAAGAGGTTTAATCGCGGCATCACTTTCGAAGCTCCTCGCCATTCTTTCGTGACCGCGATCCAGTACAAGGTATTTGACGACCTGTTGATTGGAAACTTCATGAAAACCACTCTTCATGGAAAATGGCCGACGACCGGCTTGCATCGTGACTTTACTCCCTATGTGGCCAAATATGCGGATAATGCCGGTGCGAAGTCCAAACAGGAGCTGGATGAATATTTTTCCGAATACAGACGCCGGACCGGGAGCATCAATTATTTTCGTCATCTTGTTATGGCGCGCTCGGAGCACATTTTTCGCTCCTATGTCCCGCGCGATTCATCACTGTTTCAGGTTAGCAGGAAGGTGTACTGGTATCTGCAGGGTGCGGGCAGGGTAGTAGGACTGTCTGCGCAGGGCAGGCACGCCGCCAGGAGGAATCGAACATGAAAGCTAATCGTTGGACCGCTTTGGTACTAGCTCTTTTCGTCCTGCACATTCTCGCTGACCAATCGCAGGCCGCTGCGTCTTATACGATACAGGACCTGGGCGTCGACGACGCCGAGAAGGCCTCAGGTCCTAATCTCTCGGGTCAGGCTGCTGTTCGGGAAGGATTGGGGAGTGTCCGTTCCTCACGCATATCGCCTGGCGCTTTACCAGTACCGACGACCGACAGTCTCGGGCTGCTTCCGAACCTTGATCACGTCACGGCCAATGCGGTCAATGATTCGGGTACAATAGTGGGTTCTGCCAATGGCAAGACCGCAGTGCGTCCGGTGATTTGGACAAACACCGGGGGGCTGCAGGATCTCGGTACATTGCCGGGAGACAATGCCGGAGTGGCATTCGGCATCAACAATCTTGGCGCGGTGGTCGGCTATTCCGGCGGTTCTCAGGGCACCCATGCATTTCTGTGGACCGCTAAAGATGGGATGCAGAGTCTTGGCGCGCTGCTTGTCGGAGAGTCCAGCAAAGCATTCGGAGTTAGCGATAACGGGATGGTTGTAGGTAGCTCCGGAAGCCCGATGGGAACCCACGCCGTTCTCTGGAGTGTCGGTAATATGCAGGATCTTGGTACGCTCCCCGGAGACACGACCAGCGAAGCACTGGCTGTCAATAATCAAGGCACTGTCGTCGGATATTCGAAGGGTGCAGCCGGCGAGCGCGCGTTTGTTTGGACACCCCAGAGCGGGATGCAGGTCCTTGACCCACTGCCCGGGAATCTCAGCCTCAGCCGGGCTGTGGGCATCAATGATGGAGGAGCCGTCGTCGGCGACTCGCTAAGCTTCGATGGGCCACGCGCGGTTCTCTGGAACGCTCAGGGAAAGGCGCAGGACCTCAATGTGCTTGTGACTGTCCCTCCGGGCATGATCATGTCGCACGCAGTCGGCATAAATTCCAAGGGCCAGATCCTGGTTTTAACAAGAAATGAGATGGATGCGCACAGTCATCATGAGGGTTTCAATCGAGTCTTTCTCCTAACGCTGGCTGGTCCGTAATCGCACCGCACCATCGCTCCCTTGCGCGTGCCGACAGGCTGGCACAAAGCCCCAACGACAACTAACGCAATTTCCTGAGCCCGCTCCCAAGAAGGGACATGAAAATGAAACGGCAATCCATTTGCGCATCGTTGCTCGTGCTGCTGGCGAGTTGGAGTTTATTCTCCGGGACGGTGCAGGCCCAAACGCCCGCGACAGTCGGGCAGTGGTCGCTGGGACCGGTCTGGGATATTACACCGATTAACATGCTGGTGCTGCCGAGCGGGAAAGTCATGTTTTATCCGGGATACACCATCTATGGAGATGATGCGCGCATGTGGGACCCGGCCACCAATACGCTCACCAGCCTGGCAAAGGCCGGGTACGATCTTTTTTGTTCCGGTCATTCTTTCCTGACGGACGGCACCATCCTTATTAGTGGAGGAACGGTCACGAATAGTACGAACGTGGGCCTTACGAACGCCAGCATCTACAACCCGGTCACCAACGTGTGGACGCGGACGCAGGACATGCAAGCCGGCCGCTGGTATCCCTCGAGCACCACCACGGCCACGGGGGATGTGCTGGTGCTGACGGGGAGGACTGATGCCAATCAAACCGAAAATCCACTGCCGCAAGTCTGGCAAGCCTCATCGGGAACCTGGCGCAGCCTGACCAACGCGCTGCTGGCGATCTGGACCTATCCTTGGGTGTATTGGACGCCATCTGGGAAGGCCATCGTTGTCGGGCCGGAACCTCCCACGCGCTATCTTGATATCTCGGGGACTGGCGCCTGGACGACCCCCACCTCGTTTAACTTTGCCAACACCCGCGATTACGGATCGTCCGTTCTCTACAGCTCGTCGAAAATCCTGATCGCAGGCGGTAGCGATCCTCCCACAAATACGGCCGAAATCTTTGATCTGAATACCGGGACCTGGACGTACACCAACTCGATGGCTTTCCCCAGGCGACAATATAACCTCGTGTTACTGCCGGACGACAACGTGCTCGCGGTGGGGGGCACGAGCGGCCCTGGGTTCAACGATCAGACATCTCCGGTGTATGCATCCGAAATGTGGAACCCTTCCACCAAAGCCTGGACCACGATGGCGAGTCAGACCGTGGGGCGGTTCTACCATTCGGTCGCAGTGCTGCTGCCGGATGGGCGGGTCCTGAGCGGCGGTGGCACGGATATGTATCAGACGGAGATCTATTCGCCGCCATACCTGTTCAAGGGAGCCCGGCCCAGTATCAGCTCCGCTCCCACAAGCGCGTCCTACGGCTCGCCGTTCTTCGTCGGCACTCCGGATGCGACCAGTATTGCCAATGTTCGGCTGATGCGTCTGGCTGCCAATACTCACGCCTTTGATCAGAATCAGCGGACTGTGACGGTCAGTTTTACCCAGGCCACCGGCGGCCTGAATCTGACGGCTCCCTCGGATCCCAACCTCGCGCCGCCCGGTCATTATATGTTGTTTCTTCTGAACGGGAGTGGTGTACCTTCCGTGGCCAAGATCATTATGCTGGGCGGCACGGCGCCGCCGCCGCCTCCGCCCGCCGCCCCTACCAACCTTGTGGCCACGGCGGCCTCGAGTACGAGCATCACGTTGACGTGGGCTGATCAATCAAACAATGAGGACATTTTTAAGATAGAGCGGGCGCTGGGCACCGGTGCCTTTAGTCAGGTGGCGGCGGTCGGCGCCAACGTCACGACCTACACCGACACTGGCCTCGCCGCCGGGACGAGCTATTCGTATCGCGTGCGAGCTTCAAACAGTGGGGGAGATTCCAGCTATTCCAATACGGCGACTGCGACCACACAGGCTTCCGGAGGACCGTCTCTCACGCTCAACGGGGGCACCGCGCCGATCACCGTCGCCCCGGGGGCCACCATCACGATCACCGTGGTGAATCCCACGGGCAATTCCCAAGATTGGATCGGGATTTATCCCGTGGGGGCAAATGCGGCCACCACCCATAGTGTGGTCGAGCATTATGTCAACTGGACCACGTATACGATTCCATCCACGACTCCGGTCGGCACGTATGAGGCCCGACTGTTTAGCAATAATTCACTCACGCTGCTGGCGACGAGTGCTGCGATCACGGTGTCGACGGGCACCTCGCCTCCGGCGGCACCGAGTGGGCTGGCTGTCACGGCGGTCACGAGTACGAGCATCAACCTGACCTGGGTCGACAATTCCACGAATGAGACCGGCTTTAAGATCGAGCGGGCGCTGGGGACGGGCGCGTTTAGCCAAGTGGCGACAGCGGGGGCAGGCGCGACGATCTATACGGACACTGGTTTGACAGCCAATACGAGCTATTCGTATCGGGTGCGGGCCACGAACGCCGGCGGGGATTCGGCGTACTCCAACACGACGACCGCCACGACCCTACCGACGGCACCGGCGGCACCAAGTGGGCTAACCGCCACGGCGGCCACGAGTACGAGCATCAACCTGACCTGGGTGAGGAATTCCACGAACGAAACGGGCTTTAAGATCGAGCGCGCGCTGGGGACGGGCGCCTTTAGCCAAGTGGCGACAGCGGGAGCGGGCGCGACGACCTATACGGACACTGGTTTGACAGCCAATACGAGCTATTCGTATCGGGTGCGGGCCACGAACAGTGGCGGGGACTCGGCGTATTCCAACACGGCCACCGCCACGACCCAGGCAGCCGGGCCGCCGCTGGCCCCAAGTGGACTGAGCGCAACGACGTCCTTTAGTACCAGCATGACGCTGACATGGACGGACAACTCGACCAACGAGACCAGTTTCAAGATCGAGCGCGCGCTCGGGGCGGGCGCGTTTAGTCAAGTGGCGACGGTCGGGGCGGGGGTCATAACCTACACGGACACTGGCCTCAGCGCTAACACGACCTACTCGTATCGGGTCCGAGCATCCAATGGCGCTGGCGACTCGGCCTATTCCAATACGGCCACCGCCACGACGTTGCCTGCAGTTCCTGCTGCGCCCTCTGGGCTGGTAGCCACCGCAGCGTCCAGCAGCGCGATTAACCTGAGCTGGGTGAGCAATTCCACCAATGAGACGAGCTTCAAGATTGAGCGCGCGCTAGGGGCCGGGGCGTTTAGTCAAGTGGGGACGGTCGGGGCGGGGGTCACGACCTACGCGGACAGTGGGCTGACAGCCGGCACGACCTACTCGTACCGCGTGCGGGCGTCAAACAGTGGCGGGGATTCGGCCTATTCCAACACGGCCACCGCCACGACCACGGTGACCGCGCCGGCAGCGCCTACGGGCCTTGTGGCCACCGCGGCGTCCAGTACGGCGATTAACCTGACCTGGGTGAGCAATTCCACCAATGAGACGAGCTTTAAGATCGAGCGCGCGTTGGGGGCCGGCGCGTTTAGTCAAGTGGGGACGGTCGGGGCGGGGGTCACGAGCTACGCGGACAGTGGACTGACGGCCGGCACGACCTACTCGTACCGCGTGCGGGCATCAAACAGTGCCGG